>ERZ1740070.1741-NODE-1741-length-13261-cov-5.706421_pt1 | contig 13261 bp, 9 predicted proteins | sample MGYA00581734_ERZ1740070 | MGnify/ENA primary metagenome ERZ1740070 (study PRJEB43018, sample SAMN04849744) | marine metagenome | isolation source: floating plastic debris | place: Pacific Ocean | collected 2008-09-01 | study: EMG produced TPA metagenomics...
TGTTGTGCTTAGACGATCATGACGGTGTGGAGTGATGTCCAGGACCTTGGTTTCGGCCTCAAGCCTGCTTTCGCGTCCCGTCAACAATCGGGGCCGTTCAGCGATTGGTTTCGGATCGAAATGTAATAGCGGAATGAACGGTGTGTCATAGGCTGGCTTGTGGTTGAAGGAACCGGGCAGCCGCAGCAACTTGTTTGGCGCGTGGCCACCCTTGTCGCCGCCAAATCGATACGCGAGAGCCTTTGAGAAAGCTTGTGCCTCGGCTGGCGTGTACTCACGATCCCACAGCCAAAGTGCCTGCGTGTTTCCAGGGGAAGTCTGCCAGACAACGGAAGGCGTTGACCGCTCAAGATCAACAGCTTCATGCAGTCGCCAAAAGGATAGCCTTCGGCGTCACAGGCCGCCCACAGCGCGGCCAGTTCATCGTCTGTCAGCACGCGCTCGCGCGACCGTTCCTTCGACAGCGGTTTCATCCCGGCGATGGGAGAAGCATCAATCATGCCGCGTTCAACACACCAGCCCATCAGATGCTTGAGGTGGGCAAGCGCTCTGTTTGCGCTGACTGGTGTCGACTTGTGGACCGTGTCGCAGGCTTTCACGACATCGGCGCGCTTGATCTCGTCGATCCGTTTGCCGTGCAGAGTGGTGAGTTTGCCAAGCAGTCGCGTCTTATTTTTCCAGTCGCGATTATGAACCTTGGCGTGTTTCTCGATATAATCAGGGATTATCTCGCCAAGCGTCGGTTTTGCAGCGATCTCGATGCCGGTGCTGGCCTCAAACCGTCCCGTTTCAATCTCATAGAGAACTTGCCGAGCCCGATCCCGCGCTTCTCTTAAAGACAGAAGACCAAACCGTCCGATGGTAACCCGCCGCATCTTTCCGTTTATGCGTTTGTGTATGCGGAAGGTCTTTGTGCCGGAAATACTTACGCGCAAGACAAGGCCCGGCATCGCCACGTCACGGAAGTCAAGACGTTTCCGAGGATCGGGCTTTTGGCTTTCAATGAACTTCGTGGAGAGTTTCTGTTTCATGCCCCGATTTTAAGACGGACAAAGGCGCTTCGTCAGGGACAATCTTAGATAGTGCGAGGAGATTTGGATCTGATTACACCAAAATGAGAAGCCCGTGTGGTTTCCAATGTATTTGCGTTTCACTCAGGTAAGCGCGGATCGTAGGGCAACAGGTGAGCCAAAGTCGTATCTCTGGAAATTCCACCTAACTCCACACATTTATCCTTTGCCACCTCTAACTTGTTACACTCCAAAGCAAAGGTTCGCTTGTTGTACCAGTGATCTTGGGTAGTATTAACGGGCCTTGATACCTGGAGACACTCATGGTCGACATTTCTGTTTCAGCTGAAACCCCTCGAAGGTCTAGAGCTTTAATCGAAGATCTAAAGTCGCATGTTCAGCGGAACTTTTCACGCGAGGGAACAACCGGCACCTTGGAAGTAAAGCGCACAAGTGTGGAAAGTCAGGATCTTGGTACAACGCTAACAATTGTTTTGGCTGCACCAGCAGTTGTGGTGCTGGCTAACGCCGTTAGAGACTGGATACAGTTAAACAGCGGAGTTTCACTCCAGATAAATGGCGTATCTTTAGACAACTTGAATAGTGAGGATGTTGCGAGTGTTATCAACGCAATAAACCAGACTTCTAGTTCCAAAGAACTGGACGACTGACTTTGAGTGTCCTTGATGGTCATTCAGTACTAGGAATAATTCTGGGTGCGAGTAATTGGCCGAGATCACCGAAACTGGATCCCGACCCAGGGTCATTTCCTACCAACCCATTTACTGCGTCTAAAACCTTTTTTTGTCGGTACCTAACCTCAAACGATGGCGTGGGAGTGCCGAAAGAGAACATTCTCGATTTATTTGACTCTGATGATAGTCCCTATGAACTAAATCGGCGCATCGAAGATTTTCTGGAAGAGCGCAAAACACGGATCGCAGAAATCTCGGACGTTTTCTTTTTCTTTGTTGGTCATGGCGATTTTTACTCAAGGAACAGTTATTATCTCGCGACAAGGTACTTGGACGCTGAACACATAAACACAACTAGATACGACTTTGAAAACATAGCCAGTATTCTGCAACAACGTGCCGGTGCGAGTAGACACATACTGTTTATCGATGCTTGTTTTGCAGCTGGTGCTCTCGGCGCATACCTTAGACAAGAAATTAACAACCCGGCCAGTAGGCTAAATGAAATTGCCCAACGACACGTACCCCAACGTGGTTGTGCTCTTTTCTGTGCTTCAGGTTCAGAAGCTTTTGCAAAGACTTTACCGGGCAGCACATTTACTATGTTTTCAGGTGCGCTAGAACAAGTGTTGTCCAGCGCACCCGAAGGTCGTGAAAAATACCTTTCGCTTCGAGAGTTAGGTCGAGAAACGGAAAAAGTTATTCGTCAGCATTTTGGACGCCAAGGCGTAATACCCGAGATACATACACCCGTCGCGGACGAGGGTGACATTGCCGACTTACGAATTTTCCCACGACTTGTGAAGGAGCGAACACAACACTCGCCTGCAACCTCCGCTTCAACCACTACCGACAACGAACCCACGATTGATCCGAGCGTCGCATCGTCTAACCACAGGCAACTTTCAAAAAAGGCGCAAAAGGTACCCGCCCCTAAACAAAAGATGTACCTTAGACTAGGTGCAGCAGTAGCCCTTCTGATTGCAGCTCTAGTTGCCTACCAGAGCCCCAATTTCAGTGGAGGTTCAAAAAATCGTACTCCTGTCGTTGTCGAGCAACAACAACAGGCACCGCGGAACTCATTTAACCCCGTCTACACAGTAGACCTACTCCCTTCCGTGAAACAACTCGTCGAAAAACTCGGGTCTGGACTTGAGTTCCTCGTCGATCGTGAAGCTAGTGACAAAGTCAAGATGTCGCTCTCCAAGATATTGGCTTACTCAGGTGATATCGAAGCTGCGAAGCAAGTGCTGCTTAACATCTCGGACGACCGCTATAGGCTTGGTGCCTTAGAACTCATCGTAACTCTCTTGGCAGAGAACGGAGATTACCAGGAAGCTGTCAAGCTAGTGCGTGCAACTGATGATGATCTTTTCAGAGTTGCCCTACTTACTGATCTTGCGAAAAAAATGCACTTTGACGGGGTTTATGGCCTTTCCAAAAGCTGGCTGGAAGAGGCCAGAGAAATTGCGTTGCAACTAGAAGATCCTGAGGTCAAATCCACATCGGTAAAGTTGGTTGCAAAAGGTTACGCTGTCACCGGTAAGTTTGATACTGCGATAAGACTGGGCAGCGAAAATTTGTCTGCGGAAGAATTCGGGCGCTTAAAGACAAATTTAGTCTGGGAGCTCAGTCATTTGGAAATGTTTGAAGATGCGCGAGGTGTACTGCAGCGAATTACCGAACCAACTCTCCGACGTTACGGTTACGTAAACGCAATCGATGGTGCGAACTTGTCCGGCAGGCCAGAGATCGCTGAACAATTTTTGGAAAGCGCCGGCGAATTGCTAAGTCGGTCGCATGAGCTAACAGACATAGCCGCCGCATACAGGGAGCAAGGAAAAGAACAACAAGCACAAACACTTTTGCGAGAAAGCTATGAAATACTCTTAGATGATAGGCGACTGGATTGGGAAGAGCGAGCATCCAGGATCCTGTCAACAATAGAAACATACTACGGAATTGGTTATCAAAGCTATCCTCAACTCGATAGCAAACTCGTAACTCCTATGATCGATGAAGCGGTTCGTTCTATTGAGAAAGCATTAGATGAAGGTGGTGCAGAGCAGTCAGATGACCTTCTCGCAAAAGCCGCTGGCTATTACTCGCTTGCAGGAGAAATAGAAACCGCAATGGAGGTTCACAAGCTAAAGCCGAACCCATTCTCTCACGAGGCTGTTGGATACTCGGAGTTAGTGGTTGGCGCAGCCCGTGCGGACAGACTTGATGTAGTCGATAATCTGCCGCTTGTCGCTCCAACAGACTTCTACGCGATGGCGCGAGATAGGGCTATGAACGGAGAAGCTAACAGTGTTTTATCATACATCGATAACTTCGAAAATCCAAGTAAAAGGCTTCTTCAGTTTGAAGTCGCAGATGGCTTAGCAAGTAGTAGCAAACTAGAGAACGCAACTTTGCTTCTTAATGAAATGTTAAACAGCCTAAGCGTGGAAGAAGCTTCTGATTTTGGTGTCCTCAGATTATTTGCATTGGCGTTTGCACGGGTAGGAGAGTTTGATCGCGCATTTGTATTGGCCAAACGGATCGCTGACCGGAATACACAGGTGAAGGTTCTTGAGGACATCGGATACATTATGGTTGGCCAAGAACCTCCTATTTTCTATATTGGCTTTCCAAGCTTTTTTTGAACTTGACCATATTTTGGATAAGGGCATTTGGTTTCTATACAACGCAGGGCGAAGATTAACTAAAATCGGAAATCGTCGGAGGGCCGGCCTTACGCGGTGGCTTGAATACATCTTCGTATGTTGCTGTCCCCAGTTTAGATCGCTGCGATTATCATCTTATGTGTATGAACGCTGATCCTCACTAAAAGCGTTTCCGGGTATCACTGGGGTATCATAAACAGCGTGCTTATCAGCCTCTACCAAGTGCCTTTGCTATCCAATAACAAAGCTAGTTTCGCAACGCCTGCCAGTATGTGATCGCGTAGACTTCCTTACTTGGACGCATAAAGTGAGCATCCGTTGGAGTCGCGACCACGGATGATTAGCGCGTTTTCGTCAACACGACCGCTGAACCTTACCTTCCCCAACAGGAGCCCGAAATTGGTTTCAGCGGAAATGGAACGCCCTCTGATCGTCGCCTTGGTTCGCCCACGATTTCCAAGTGAATTTACAAGTGTTCCGCCGTAATTATTGCCCCCAACGTGCGAGATGTTCAACGTGCCCGTAAACCTTATTCTACCCAACTTGCTTCGTGCACCACAGTTGGACGAGTAGCGCCATGTTCCTGCTAGGTTGCCGGGACCGATTTCCAAGATAGGCGGTTGCACGTAGCTCTCCGCGTTGTCTTCATCGAGAAGCCATTGATCCAGAGCGGCTTGTGATTGGGTTTGAAGTGCAGCGTACTGCGGTTGGTTGAGATAACCTGTGGGTTCCGTGCCAATAGAAACCTGCCAAGCACGCATGGCCGCACGAGTGCCACGACCGATTTTGCCGTCTACGCCATTGGGATCATGACCCAAAACCAGAAGGCGCGCCTGAATATCCCGGATCGCTCGCCGGTCCAGATCCATCTGACTTTCCGCCTCTTCAGTCCCCATAGGCAGAACATCGAGAGTGGACAGAGATTCAGCAACGCCGCTGCTACTTTCGCTATCCAGCGGAACCTTGAGAGCCACTAGCGACATGCCTCCATCAGAGGTCGTCGACAGTCGGAATGTAACTTCGCTAGCATCTGTGTCAAAAGGCTCACATTCTTTCACCGCCGTGAACAAGTTTAGAAACTGCTCAACTTCTGTTGACGAGTTTACAGGTTCTACCATTTCCGGAAGACCGGATAATTTCCCACGACTGTCCGTAGAAAACTGCACCATCATTCGGTGGCTGGGAGGCGTTGGCATTTTGCCTTTTAGACATGAAATTTTGTCTGAGTTCGACACGTTGGGCTCGGGCACCTGAGATGCAAGCTGTGTGGCCGCCTGCAAGCGTTGCTCGAAAGAGGAAAAATCAATACCATTATAGGGCTCTTGCAACAGAATGCTGACAGCAGCGTCAGAGGCCGGGAAATCATTCACGATACCCCGAACTTTTACGACCGCGTCACGCAATTCCCTCTCAGTGGCATTCTCATTTGCTTGTACGGCTCTCAATTCCTCTAGTACCGTTTCAATCCCATTTTGGGCGGACGCTTGGCCACCAGATAAAACGATGGCTACGACGGCAAGAATTCTTGGAAAAACAAACAATCCAAATGTCCCTATGTGGTCTATTGAAGCTGTGGAAAGCTGATTTCAGGAGCGGATAGAACGCCACCCGCAACACGGAAAATTGCTTCTATATCAACAACATTCATTGAATTGAACGCCTTGATGGAGAAATCCTGGATCTCGCAGGCACCCATTCTATCTGGATCGATCCCTTCCCGAGGGCGAAGCAAATCCCGAGCTTCATCCGCAGTGATCATCTTGCAGCGAAAGCTAGACCGCAGAAGGCCTTTTCTGCTTGCATTGTCAAATCGCTCTGCATGTTCAACGGGTATTCGCAGCAGCAAATCTGATCTCCATCTCAGCGAAAATGATGGGAAGCGCCTCAAGTTAGCCGTTTCGGCAGCGCTTGTTATGGTTTTCCCCATCTTCCAGAAATCTCCTTGGCACACGGAATGGTCCGGCAACCGAAAACCTCGCTCCACAAACGCGGCCTTGGGAAAAATTGGAAACAGGCCAATACCGCTCTGAGCCTTGTATTTGGAACTCTTTATGAACTGTACCCCTGGCAAACCGCAAACCATAAAGGTCTCTGACTGAAAGTCATAGGGGCCGAACTGTACAGGAATATCATGAGAAGAAACGACTACATCCCCCTCTGAGTATCCTGCTGTGAGCCATTGTAAGTGTTCTTCATCAGTCTTCACTAGTCTTTGAATCTCAAATTGAGAAAACTTCGTTTCATCGTACCGGGGCTTGGTGGTCGTTTCACTCGCACCGTAAGCTCTGAGAAGGGCGATGAAATCATCATCCGACATCGTCTCTAGCTGTACGAACCAACCGGTAAGAGCCTCCGTGACGCTCGGCGATTCAACGGCGGCTGTAACTGTCGTTCGGCAGGTCTCGGGCATGAGCTGCTCGAGTTCCTCACATTCATCAATCCACCAGGCTTCAGTGGCCTGAGTAACGATATCACGAGGTTTCCACTCTCCATCCAATTCGATGAGAAACCCAGACACCACGTTAGCGTTGCCGGCATTGACATCCACTTGTCCCCGTCTTCCGGCGGGTGTAGCCGCCAGATCAATCTCAACGCCGTTGGGTCGCTGCGCTGAGAGCTCCACGTAGGCCTGGTCTTCCGCGACGCGTATGGTCTCGACTACGAATTCGACAGGTGGACCAAACTGGCCTTCCGCAATGGGCCGTACGGCATCTAGAATTGAGGAGCGAAGAACACTGCCACGCTCGGGTTCGAAATAGGCAACCGCTGCTTCAACGCGGTGTGCGTTGTTAATGACGTCTTGGCTCGCCTGCGTACCCGTAGCAAGACTTGACGTGCGCACATCAATACTTGGACACTCTGCATACCACCCATCGCCGTACTGCGCCGGAAAGTTCTGCACGGAGAAATGACAACGTTCTCCCTGATTCCATTGAGAGGCGTAAAAAGCATCGGGGTTCCAAAGCCTGATCTCAAGCGCCCCCGTCTCCTTTACGTAAGATGCTGTAACTGGTGCATTGGGAACCACATTTCTTTCATCATCAAGCTTTCTTGCCCAAAGATCACACTGTAGCGCGGGGATCAGGACCTCCCAACTTGTGAAACGGCCCCGTTTGTCTTCGGCGGAGCCTTGTCCCACCCAATCGGCGCATGTCACCGACTCATTTGCTGATATATCCACATTGAAGCCAGAAGCGCTTAGGTTTCCGCCTGGGGCTAGCTGAACAAGGCTATCCAAACGCTCCTTGGGAAAGGTGAATACCAAGCTCTCAGCCGTTTTAGGTACGGCGCTCCGAGGCGAACTGAAAGACTCACCGCAAGCGAAAATACCTTCCGCAAGTCGTGCCATACAATCGACCCGCATCCCACCTTCCCGGGCGGTATCATCGACGGTACCGACTTCTTCCAATGGCGAAGCTGCCGTTGAAGCTGAAACGACATTTTGGTTCGCTTCACTGCCAGTAGCTACGGAAACAACGGTTGAATAGATTTCGTTTGGAGAGTCATTTCTAAACGCAGCATAAGTATTGCCATCCAGATTTGAACATGAACGCAACTTAAAGCAGCTATTTGATCCCCCCTTCCAATGTATGCAGTAACCATTGGGGATCGGTCGCCATTGCCCAATGTTACCTTGCGATCGGCCTGTCAAAGCCTGAACATATCTAATTCCTTCAACATCTAGAGGATCAAATCTGTAACTCCATTCTCGACCATCTCTAAAGCGGCCTCGCATGTGTCTTGAGCCAAGTAGCAAGTCAACTATTTCGTCCTTAATTGGAGATTTCGATGGCTGGCACTCTTCCACATATGGAGCATCAATATCCTCTAGTCTTACATTTGAAACCGGCAGTGGCGATGAACTAAGAGTCCCGTCATCCGGCGGGTTTTGCCCCATGCAAGGCACATCAAAACCGCTCGCACCAATTAAAGAAGCTGCGGTCTCCTGATTAAGTTGCCCAGTCGCTGAAAGACAATGCTCGGCCTGAAAGGCCATCAGTGCGCTACGTGTCTGTGGGCCAGGATATCCATCCATCTCGCCAGCTTCATAGCCATTTGCGTTGAGCACAGCTTGCAAACTGTCTGGTTGCTCACGAAGGACTTTTTCGGACAGGTCAACTCTTTCGTGCGGCTCAACCAAGGACAAACCAATTGGTCTTCTCCTCACAGCACCACCAGTTGAAGGCCCAATCTCTAGAAATGTGATGGCGCTTCCAAGGATCGGACAGGCACGACATCCATCCACAACGGACTCGATCAAAACGAACCGTTGTGTTCCATCCTCCAGTATACGATGAGCTTGAATAAAGTCGGTACTACTGAAAGCGTTTGGGAACCTACGCAGCAATCTTTGACTTGTCGAATCTCTGAACGTAGCAGCAAGGTCGCTCGTGCCCTTAACTTCATGTTCTTGTAGGTCTCCATTCAATAGAACCGGCCAGACATGTGGAGATGCGCCGTTGAACAGGACGTGCGCTAGATCAATCTTACCCGTTTCTCGGAAGTCCATTGCAAAGACTTCGCCAACCATCCTGCCTCCTACAGCGAATGCAAAGTCTATAGCATCCTCATGGAGGCCTTTTTCTGTGAGACATATTCGAACGTCGGTGTAATCACGGCATGGAATGTACCCAAGCTCAATCTCTGGTGATGGTACTATTGAGGGGCCCCACTCCTTGGACTCTGCTGGCGTATTAGAGCCGATCTGAACGTCTTTTGAAGAGCTTCCAAACTCGAGTTTGGAAATTTCAGGACTCGCCTCGTTCAATGTCCATACACCGCTGTCTGTATCACCCGCCACGAACAATGCACTGGCGTCACGACAAATCGCTAGGTGGCTACAGGTTACGTTTCCGCTTTCACCCTTGAGACAAAATTGATCACTTTCAATTTTGAATGATTGATTGAAGTTCCTACCTCCTGAAACGGATGTAGTTGGCACCCAGCGACCGTCTGCCTGCGCTGGTTCTGTCGTCATAGTGAAGTCGTAAAACTTCCCTTCATACAATGAGCGCCCGGACATTGAGCGTGAGACTGAGAATACCTTCCTCAATCCTGCGTTTGTGAGCTGGTTTCCAACCTCACTGCATAGCGCCGACGTTGCAATTGATGTGTCTGGAAGAGACAAAGAGGCAGTATCGGACAGAGTTTCTGCATTGGAAGAGCTGACTTCGTCATTAGAATACTCAATTTCTTCGAGATAAGCCGTTACCCAACCTTCTTTCCAAGAAATAGATACGCTCTCCATAGCGTGAGCCAACACATTCATTGCATGAGTATAGTCCTTAGCATTCACGAGATTGAAAAGCGCGTTGGCATCTACTTTCTCGATGTTTGCAACAACTGTGTCAGATGGCGTAAAAACCGCGCTAAGCTGGTCTTGTGGGCTACGAAAACGTCGCATTTTGCCCTGCGTCAGTTCCTGGAAACCCATTTCTCGAATTTCGTTGTAACCCACCGGCGCCGAGTTAAAGGCGTAGGCAAGATTCCCTGTCTTTAAACTCGAAGCCTGGGCTAACCTGCCTCCGAGTGAGTGACCGACAAACACCACGTCAGGAAACTTTTGCGCAATTTCCTCTGCAAGATTCAGCGCATCGATTACTTGTCCATTGAGCAAGGGGGTCGGTGACAACGTGCCACCTACGTTCGTTACCCAGTCACCACCGGTCACGCTTCCTCGGAAAGTCAAAACGTGCTGCCCTTGTGGCCCTTGATAAAGACCCGCTGTCACATCACCGACAAGAGCTCGATCACCCTTGAAAGTGTCTAAAAGTTTCCAACCTTTTTTCTCCAAGAATTGCTTGGGTTCAGCGGCATCATATGCTGCCCAAGCAAGATAAGCGTACAGTGAACCCTCTGCGACTGCTTCAATAGCCCCCACATCGTTATCGTATTTGAGCAGTAAATCCCGAACGATACCGCGCGTTCCATCGTTCCATCCTTTCGGCTTGGAGCGCGGCAGGTTGGCAATGGTCACTCCGCCTGGACTGCCTCCCTGTGAGATCACCTTTGCAGGTCTTGAGTCAGGATGATCTTTCAAAATTTCGTCGAACAGACTTCGAACTTTTTGGTATGCTTCTAGCCTGGCGTTGCCAGTCACTTCTTCTGACTGACGGTATAGCTTTACTGCTTCAACAAAGAGCCTGTTAGCTTCCGCATCTTCACTTTGTGCACTCACTTCGGATGGTGAAATGCAAAGAGCACAGAAAACAGAAACTGTGAACGCCAAAACACGCCGCATACTAACCCCCTTTCAGCACCCTGCAACTTTGAACGAGATGCTATGGAAAAACTCTCTTAATTCAAGAAACATTGGGTGTTATCTGATAACAGTCTTCATCGCCAACCGTATCTGCTGCTTGGTGGCGAGAGACGATGACTGTTTTTGAGTTTGCGATTTTTCTCGGAAGCACACTTTGACAAAGGTGCAGCGACTTGGCACTCCGTCCGCTTTGAGGGAATTTAACTGAGACGCGCTTAATGTCCGCAAACAACGAACGTCACTTCCATTCCAATTCATCTTCCAACGCAATCCTAGCAGCATTCACGAAGTCTCGTTCTTCATCTGTCATGGCGCGCCAAAACTTCGAAACTGTAGAGATGATCGTGAGTACAGCAATCATGCCTTCCGCTGATCTCAAGTGCTCACCTGCTTTCAATTGCGCTTCCAACGCGTCCAGACGCGTCTGGATCTTCATCCGCACGTTCATATGGTCTCCTGATGTGAGGGATGTTCGCGATCAGGACTGAACGACCTGGAGAAGGTGGCAACCAGGTGGGTTGTTTTTCACATGTGAAACCACGTGCTTTTCGCTAAACACGCAGTGACTTCACGCTAAAAGTGACTTTTAACTAATACAGCGTTTGAAAGTTAGACACAGATTTTGACAAAAGCTTGTAAGTACTGATCCTAATTGGTGTTATAATAGCTTTCATTCTAATAGCGACTTCAGGCAAACTTGACAAAATGCGATCTCAGCAGAGAATTCCGGGTGACGAATTCGATTGTTGAGCATTGAACAGTTTTGATCAGGAAAGCTAGAAACTCTATCCTTTTTAGTCTTTTCCTTATTTTGAAGACTGAGCTACCTGTTATGGCCCAACCCAATGCAATGGAGTTCAGGGTAGATACGTCTGGCGGAGTTTGTTTCGAATGCACTTGGATATCTGCGTCGGGTGAAATTGCCCCAGATACACCTGAGCAGTTTGAGAGCTTCCTGAAAAACGAGGCCGCGATCAAGAACAATCATGTTACCTTACACAAAACAACACAGAATTGGGTGAGGTCGCGAAATGACCGAAAAGCACAAGATTCTGGGTGGAAAAGTCTATGTCTACATGCGCCCGGGCAGCCCAGTTTGGCAGTGCTCAACCTATCTTGAAGGTAAAAATCGACGGGTTAGCACCAAGGAAGAAAGTCTAACCAAGGCTAAAGACTTCGCTGAAGACTGGTTCTTTCGACTGCGTCAACAAAAGGCAGAGGGAACGCTGGTAACGGGCGAAACCTTCGCGCAAGCCGCCAAACGGTTCACTGATGAATACGACGTCATGACCGAGGGCGAACGCAACGCGAAATATGTCCAAGATCATCATGCCCGTTTACGGAACCACCTGATCCCCTTCTTCGGCAAGATGGCTGTAAAAGACATTAACGCCGGAACGGTTCAGGATTATCGGATCTTTCGATTGAAGAATGATCCGAACTTCAAACCACCATCGCGCAGCACGATGCTCCACGAGATCGTTACGCTGCGCCAGGTACTCAAAACCGCGATGCGGCAAGGCTGGATCGACCATGTCCCCGACATATCCGCCCCATTTAGTTCATCGAACAAAGTGGTGCACCGTGCCTGGTTTTCTCCGGAGGAATACCGACAACTGTATCAAGCAACGCGAGCCAACATTAAGTCGGCAGAAAATCCTTATCACAAAAGACTTGCCGAGCAGCTGCACGACAAAGTGCTCTTTATGGCGAATACGGGCATTCGGCCAGACGAGGCCAATTGGCTCGAGTTTCGTGATGTCGAGATCGTCGAAGATGGCGCCACCGGTGAGACGATCCTCGAAATTGAAGTCCGCGGTAAACGCGGTGTGGGGTACGTGTTGGGCGCAACCTTCTTTTAAGGTGCCCCAGTGTTGTACTGTCCAACTCGTGGCGCGAGACCCATTAGCGCGCGGGCAATGGCCTCCCTGACGGCAAGCGACTCCTCAGCCTTTGGCATTTTTCCACCTTGAGCCATAAGGCCTTTCGCCATCAGCGCGTTCACGAGCTGTGCTCTGTTGGAATATGGCGCGTGGCGTAAGATAGTGACACGAAGCCGCCAAAGGATGTTCCAATGATAATCGGACTCTCTATTCCAAGTGCATCGCACAGGCCGCGCAAGTCGTCGCCCCATTGCGCGAGGGTCCAGTCCTTTGGATCGTCGCCAGAGCTACGTCCGTTGCCCCGATGATCGTAATACACAATTTGCGCGATATCCGTGAGTTGACTGAAATAGGGCTTTGACACGGTGTGGTCCGCGCCAGGCCCGCCGTGAACCACAACGACAGTGGGCTTTTCTCTCATAGTTAGTCCATCGGGCGTCAGCCCTTCGCCATCGACATCGAAATAGATACGTGCCCCGTTCACGACTGTGTACATGCCTGCCTCCAATCCAATAGAACACACCACGACGCCAAGGGGCGCGTCACCCTACAAAAAGCAAACTTTCTTGAAAGAGCAACACACTGCCGCGTCGTAGAAGGTGTAGTCATCGGTCCGAAGTGCCGCGAATGTCTGCTTCGAGCCCAGACCTACCAATTGCTGCACTTTGCTCGAATATCTGTAATGCACAAAGAGCCGACATTAGTCTCTGAGCAGACAGCACCTAAGTTTGTGTCGCAGTTT
>ERZ1740070.1744-NODE-1744-length-13249-cov-7.479991_pt1 | contig 13249 bp, 10 predicted proteins | sample MGYA00581734_ERZ1740070 | MGnify/ENA primary metagenome ERZ1740070 (study PRJEB43018, sample SAMN04849744) | marine metagenome | isolation source: floating plastic debris | place: Pacific Ocean | collected 2008-09-01 | study: EMG produced TPA metagenomics...
GAAATCTTGGTCGGTGAATGTTGAGATTAATTTGGAAACTGCAATTGTAATTTTTTCCCAGTTTTTATAAGCTTCTGGAGTTCTGGAACCGGGTAAAAGGGTAATTGTTAAAGGACGCTCTATTTCTTGTTTTCGGGTGTCGGTAGTGTAAAAATTTTGTAGTGGAAAGCTGGGATTTAAACCATCCATCATCGGATTACCTAAATCAAAAGCTGGTATTTTCCACTGATTTAAAATTTCTGTTGTTAAAGAATCTCTGGGAAATACAGCTTTACAGTGTTTACGACTCATTAACCATCTTTCCCAAGGTAGATAGACAGAACCGCTCCAACCTTCCCATTTTGCTGCTCTGGTATCTCGTTTCAACCACCCAGTTTCATCTCGTAGATAATATTCCGATTTAGCAGTTCCTACAAAAGCGTATTCAGAATCGCTCAACCAAGCAAATAATAACGGTACGATATCCCCCACAGCTAATATTTTTGGCGAATATCCAGACTTTTTCTGGGTTTTTACCCAGCGACGAATCGTTTTAAGTTGATTGAGAGTTAATTTCAATAAGCCACTACGCACATCTCCGGCTAATTGCTTAGCATCTTGGTAAATAAAACCACCACTAGGCATAGAACGTACTGAACCGATGACGGGAATATCTAGATTTTTATAAGCACGACCTTCACCGACTAAGGGTAAAGCAAAGATTTCCGGAGCGGATTTTTGTTGTTGCAATTCCTTTAAAATGCGGACTGCGATTACATCTTCTCCATGTCCGTTACTTAAAACTAGTAATCGTAAATTAGATGTAGTGAACTGTATTTTTTCTGTAAAGGGAACGGGTGATATTTCACTCATGAGAAACAAAATACTTGATTAGCTGTCTCAAAAGGTAAGAGGGATATAAAAAGTTATAAATAATCCGAAGAATTTAGAAGTTAGTATTATCCCCGTTGATGAACCCGAATATCAAAACTCATTATCAAAATACACACTAACTTCTGTTCTTCAGGCTAAATATTATGCGACTTTCTTCTGCTGCAATTTTTACTTTAGCTGCATTAGCGGCTAATAATCTTGATGGACAAGCAACTGCTGCAACTGATTCTACTCCTGTTTCTGAAGAAGAAAAAGGTGAAAGCGTTGTAGTTCCGGTACTTGAGAATAAGTCTGAGTCAACAAAAATGATTCCTCAACCGGAAAACATCGCAGTTGGTCAGTTTTCATCAGTTAACAGTGAACAGTTATCAGTCAACAGTCAACAGTCATCAGTGAACAGCGAACAGTCATCAGTTAACAGTGAGCAGTTAACAGTGAACAGTGAACAGTCATCAGTTAACAGTTAACAGTTAACAGTCAACAGTGAGCAGCTTACAGTTAACAGAAATCAGTTACCAACGAATAATAATAAAGAATCAGCTAATAATAATCAGTTATCTGTAAAGAGTAGAGGTGTAGAAGCAAAAAATCAAGAAAATAATAAACAAAGACAAATTGTAATTAGAACTTCTCCCACTCCCCCCCTCTCCCCCTCCCCCTCTCCTCCCTTACCTCCTTCACAAATTCCTGCGAACACCAAAAGTGACTTCACAGTTCCTGCTACCAGCGTCAGAATAGTAGGAGTTAGTCCGGAGTTGCAGAAAATTATTGGGAGTGTAATTAAAACTCAACCGGGAGGGGATACCAGTCAAACTCAGTTACAACGAGATGTAGCGGCTATTTCGGAGACTGGTTTGTTTGCTGCTGCTACTGTCAATAGTCGCGATAACGAACAAGGTTTGAGCGTGGTTTATCAGGTTAAACCTATAGTTGTCCGCTCGGTAAATTTGTCTGATGCTAAAGCGCTTTCTCCTACAGTTGTGCAAAAAGTTTTCCAATCGCAAATTGGTAAACCTATTAGTCCATCTGGGATGAAAAAAGCTGTAGAAGATATTAATAAGTGGTATTCCGAAAATAATTATAATTTGGCGCGGGTAACTTCTATTAAACCCAACCGTAAAGGTGTATTAAATATAAATGTTGCTGAAGGTTTAATAGGAAATGTAAAATTCCGCTACATTAATGATGACAATAAGACAGTTGATAAAAAAGGTAGACCAATAAAAGGACGAACTAAAGACGAATTTCTCGAAAAGCAGTTAAAGCTTAAACCAGGTCAGATATTCCAAGAAAATCGGGTTAGACAAGACGTACAGCGGTTGTATGCTACCGGATTATTTGAAAGAGTAAATTTAGAACTCGAAGGTGATGCAAATAAAGTTGATGTTGTTTACTACATTAAAGAAGCTGGAGCGCGGTCTGTAAATGTAGGTGGTAATTATAGTCCTGACCAAGGAATTGTAGGTACTGTAAACTTCAACGATAGAAATATTGGTGGTGTCAACGACAATTTAAATGTAAATGTCCAGGTTTCTCGACGGGATTTAAACTTTGACACAAAATTTACTAGTCCTTATCGAGCCAATAACCCCGACCGTCTCGGTTACAGTGTCAATGCTTTTCGTAAACGTCAGCTTTCTAGTACTTTTGATGATGATATCAGGCTGGCTAATGGTGATAAAGTCCGAGAAGGAAAGTTTGGTGGTAGTTTAAATTTCCAGCGTCCAATTGATGGATGGAATACAACTTTAGGATTTAACTACACTCGGGTTAGCATCAGCGACAAAAAAGGTAATGTCACAGCAACAGATGCTCAAAATAATGCTTTAACAAAAAGTGGAACTGGTGTTGATGATTTAGCTACCGTATCTTTAAACGCTGTTAAAGACCGTCGCGATAATCCCTTTAATCCAACTAAGGGTTCCGTATTGAAATTGAGTACCGAACAATCGCTTCCCTTCGGACAAGGGGAAATATCTATGAACCGTGTGAAGGCTGATTATACACAATTTGTACCAGTACAATTATTTAAATCTTCTAAATCTCAAGTATTTGCTCTTAATGTCCAAGCAGGAACTGTGATTGGGGATTTACCTCCTTATGAAAGTTTTGGTTTAGGTGGTTCTAATTCGGTTCGCGGTTATGGTGCGGGTGATGTTGGTAACGGTCGCTCCTATGTATTAGCTTCGGCAGAGTATCGCTTTCCGATTCCAATTTTAAATTCCCTGGGGGGAGTTTTATTTGCTGACTTTGCGACAGATTTGGGTTCCGGAGATACAGTAGTTGGAGACCCTGGTGGAGTTCGCGGTAAACCTGGTGAAGGATTCGGTTACGGTGCTGGAGTACGTTTGAATTCACCTTTAGGTTTAATTCGTGCTGACTACGGTATTAACAATCAAGGTGACACTAAAGTCCATTTTGGTATCGGACATCGGTTTTAGACAGTGAACAGTTATCAGTTATCAGTGAACAGTTAGCAGTTCTATTTATTTTTAATTTTGTATCAGTTCCAACATAAAGAAACCTGGGAATTAATTCCAAGGCTCAAATACGAAGTCTGATTTATCTGATTATCTGACTATTGATGTGTCATATTAGTTCTTACAGGTTGTAGAGACGTAGCAGTGCTACGTCTCTACAGATGTTAAAAAATCCAAATACTGCTGTATTTTATATTACAATATCGATTTTTTAGACTATTTTTTGAAAAGATGATATAATTTATCACTAAATTTATTTACGCTCTAAATATTTTATTAAGTATCTACGTATTTGAGTCTTGTCTACTTAAATATGCTCATTACCAATTAATTAATCATTCGTTATAGTAAATTAAGCTGGGCTGAATATTTTTCTTTTTTGAATTGTATTCTTAGTTTCTCGTTATTTATACTTGTTCCCAAGTAAAATATTAATCTTTAATATGCAATTAGAAAAAGTAATAATGTAAAACTAACTAAAATCAAGTATTATTTGTTACTATTTGATATCTTTAGTTTTCTGATTATCTAAGTAATAAGCTAGTCCTAGTTTAAAATTGGAAATAAGATTGCCCGTACCCAATTGTTAAATCCCAAAGTTAAATCACTATGCTAACTGGTAAAACCTTACAGGGTGGTAAATATACTATCAACCAGGAAATTGGAAGGGGTGGTTTTGGTATTACCTACAAAGCAACTCACCATTTTCTACATCAGGAAGTGGTGATTAAAACCCTTAACCATAAACTCCATAAGCATCCAGATTTCGCTAAGTTTGAAGGGCAATTTCAGGATGAGGCTAGAAGGTTAGCTAGTTGCGTTCACCCTAATATTGTACGAGTCAGCGATTTTTTTGTGGAAGCCGGTTTTCCCTATATGGTTATGGAATACATTCCTGGTGAAACCTTGGGGGAAGCATTTGTGATGCCAGGAATACCTTTACCAGAAGAGCAAGCAATTCACTATATTCGTCAAGTTGGTGCGGCTTTGGGAGCGGTACATCAGAAAGGTTTGCTGCATCGGGATGTCAAGCCAGATAATATTATTCTCCGTCAAAATACCAACGAAGTAATTTTGATTGATTTTGGTATTGCACGGGAATTTAACTCTGGGGTCAGACAAGCTCATACGGGAATGGTTTCTGAGGGGTATTCTCCAATGGAACAATACCTGACCAATGCTAAGCGCTCTCCAGCTACTGATGTATACGGTTTAGCATCGACGCTGTATGCATTGTTAACAGCACAGGTTCCAATGCCAGTATTATTACGGGATAAGGAGAAAATGCCTTCTCCTCGCGAGTTACAGCCACATTTGAGTGCTGCGGTGAATCAAGCGGTAATGCGCGGTATGGCTGTAGAAGCGCGTTTTCGTCCCCAGACAGTCGCAGAATGGTTGGATTTCTTCCCAGAGACAGGAAGAAGAACTGTAATTCAAGCGGTACCAACTCATGCAGTACCAACCATTGATTTATCCACTCAGGAATACGAACCACCTTCACCACCTCCTGCTGTAGCGGTGGCAAATCCTAACTTTCAATCGGTGCAAGTCAAAGCTGAAGCAGAAACTACAGAATCCCAAGAAGCTTGGTTTAAGAAAATAAATTCACCTAGAGCTTTAATTAGTGCAGGAGTAGCAATTTTTGGGATTACATTGGGTTTTGGTCTTACTAAGATTGCTTCAACTGCTGAAAGACAGCCAAAAGTTGCACCAGTTGTAGAAAAACCTATCAACGAAGCAGCCGCAGAAATACCTGGTTTGGAATTTTCCCCTTTACCTTCATCCTCTCCTTCAGCTTCACCTTCCCCTCAAGAAACTGAAGCATCAGAAGCGAAGGTTCCTTCTAGCAGCGCACCAACAAAGCCCAGAAGAGTTAGAAAGAGAACTAGAAATTACACTCCCCAACGACGCAGACGCAGCAATACTGCTTCAAATCGTAACTCAACTAAGAAATCCACCACCAAGAAATCCACTACCAGGAAATCATCATCTTCTTCTGAGGTAAGTAAGAAGAAACCGAAATCAACTACTTCAACTGCTACAAGCTCTCGTAATTCAAGTTCTAGTAGTTCAAAAAAACGTAATTCCTCAAGAAGAAATAACAGTTCTTCTGGTTCATCACAAAAACGACGTACTATTAGTAAACCAAAAGTAACTACTAATCCCCCTAAGAAGATAAAAGTAGTTCCTTCACCATCTTTAGCCGAAAGACTCAGAAAACACAAAAATTCTCAACGTAATAGTTCATCTCCTAAAAATAGCGTCAAAATCAAACCCGTCAAAAAGCCGATTAAACCAGTGGTGATTCCAGTAGCACCAGCCAAACGGTCAAATAATTCTAATGCTCCAGCAGTAGTAGTACCGACTAATCAACAGTGAACATTTAGCAGTTAGAAGTTAACATTTTTTCTCGTTCCCAGGTTCCACCTGGGAGTGTAGTTTTAGAGATAGAACTGAATTTAGGCTGTTAATTTGTCGGTCTTTGAAGGGTTTACTGCATAGATTTAAGTAGAATTAGCTTACCCCCTGGCTTTTTACCTCTTAAAATCTTTCTAAACTCTCTACTAACTTAACTCCAAATACTTCTTCAAATACTAATTTGCTATAACTCAAACTCCAAAGTTCAACAGCACAATCATCATTTCTATCCTTGGCAAATAACTTTAAATGTAATTCTTTTTTATCTTTATTATAATCACATTCTACTCTCGATATTGCCCCGATTTGTCTTCTATCAAGAGAGGTTGCTAATCGTAACAAAGGACTCAATTCTTCTACTACTTGCTTTTGTTCTTTTGTTGCTAAATTTTGAAAGTTTTCGTGCTTTTTCTTGGGCTGAGATTTACGATGGTACCTTGCTAAGTTGGCAATAATTTCAATTTCGGTTTCGTTATAACCTAGCAATCCGCTGTTACGAATCAAGTAATAGGAATGCTTGTGATGGGAAGAATGACTTATATGATGTCCGCAATTATGTAATTCTGAAGCAGCCCACAATAAAAATCTTTCTTGGTTTCCCCATTCGTGTAAATAACCTTTGGTTTGGTCAAATAATGATAGAGAAAATGCTGCTATTCGCTCGCTATAACTCGAATCAACATTGTATTTATTAGCGATTTTTAGGACACTTCGCTGTCTGATAGTGCTTTGAAAACGCAGACGATTATCTATTAAGTCGTGCGCTAACATCCAATCTACAATTACTCCTTCTCGTAAAGCCCGCTCGCAGGTTATTAAAGATTCTACACCCAAAAGTGTCATCGCTTCTTGTAAAATTACAGCACCCGCAAGTATAACTTCTGACCTTTTCTCTGCCATACCTGGTATTTCCGCTCTTTCGGAATTAGTCATCTTCCGCAAGCGCGATACCATTTCCCGCAGGTCTTTTAAACTAAAGCTGTAGCCATTTAATGTTGAAGGGATAGCATCTAATGTTTCTTTCGCATGAATATTTGCCAGGGTTTCAATCGTCCCAGAAGTCCCGACTAAACGCGCTTTTTCTCCAAATTTAATATTTGATAAGATTTCTTCTGTAGCACGTTCGAGCATTCCCTTTGCGTATGCTCGTAGGTAGTTATATTCTTGGTCGTTAATTGGGTCGGTGGTGATTAATTCACTAGTTAGCCTGACTGCACCAACTTTAGTACTGCTTAAACAACGCTCGTCATCAGAATCACCTAAAATTATTTCCGTGGAACCACCACCAATATCAATGATAATATGTGGCTGATTGTTAAATTCCATTCCCGAAAGCACACCTAAGTAAATCCGTCGTGCTTCTTCTTGACCGGAAATCAAATCAACATCTAAATTTAACTCGTTTTTTATCCGGTATAAAAATTCTCTACCGTTAGGTGCTTCTCTTACAGCGCTAGTCGCAACAGCAATTATTGCTTCAGCATTAAAGGTTTTGGCAATCTCTTGAAAACGTCTCAAAGCATTTACCGTCCTTTCCATTATCTTGAGCTTGAGATTTCCTGTCTCAATATCGCGATCGCCAAGTCTAACGGTTTCTTTTTCCTTACCGATAATACTAAAAGATGGTATTTGAGGTTCAAGTCGTACAATAACCATATGTACGGAGTTGGTACCTAAGTCAATCGCAGCAATTATTCGCTCAGACTCAACTTCTAAAGGAAGAATATCTTCTGCTGTTGTCAGTGCTAAATTCACCATTGGGTTTTTTTATAAAACGTAGTTATGGAAAGGTTTTTAGGATTTATAGGAATATAACAAGTAACATAAGTGGCACATCAAACGAAATACATCTGAAAACTGTATCTTTGTTAGATAAGTTGAAAATTGCAATTGGTAGCTTTGACTTACGTTACAAGGACGATAAATACTTTTTTTCTAGGAATACTGTAAAGCATCTAGAGGTATTTTAGTTTTTCTAACGGTTTTATTTTGTTTATAAATATCAAATAAAGCTATTCTATAGTTGTTAAGAAGTGTGAACAATCATCATATTTAGTTATTTATCTATTGCTATGGTTACTCAACCAGAACAACAAGTTGAATCTATTTTTAGTAAAGTAATCCGACTTCTACGTTGGAATAAACCAGAAGGAAGGTTAATCTTGATGATTCCTGGTTTATGGGGAGTGTTTTTAGCAGCACATGGAAAACCCCCTTTACCATTGGTAGGAGTAATTATTCTAGGTACTTTGGCTACAAGTGCTTTGGGGTGCGTTGTCAATGATTTATGGGATAAAGACATAGACCCAGAAGTAGAAAGAACAAAAACTCGTCCTTTAGCTTCTCGTGCATTATCAATAAAAGTTGGAATCGTTGTAGCGGTAGTATCTCTTATTTGTGCTGCGATTCTCGCTTTTTATCTTAATCCAGTTTCCTTTTGGTTGTGCGTTGCAGCAGTTCCCGTAATCCTGCTTTATCCTGGAGCAAAACGAGTATTCCCCGTACCTCAGCTAGTGCTTTCTATTGCTTGGGGTTTCGCGGTACTAATTAGTTGGAGTGCAGTTACGCAAAATCTTTCACAATCAACTTGGTTGCTGTGGGGTGCAACTGTATTATGGACTTTGGGATTTGATACAGTTTATGCAATGAGTGATAGAGAAGATGATAAGCGCATCGGTGTCAACTCTAGCGCTATATTTTTTGGTAACTATGTACAGGAAGCCATTGCTGTATTTTTTGTTGGAACCGCTGGTTTATTAGTTTGCTTGGGAATAGTTATACATCTTCATATTGCTTTTTGGATAAGTCTTGTAATTGCATTTGCTGGTTGGGTATGGCAATATTTTCGCTTGAAAAAAACAGAATTACCGTCCGACGCTTACGGTGAAATGTTCCGTCAAAATGTCTGGATTGGATTTATTTTGCTCGCTGGAATGATAGCTGGGAGTTTTTACAGTTAACAGTGAACAGTGAACAGTGAACAGTTAGGAGTTATGAGTTAGGAGTTAGGAGTTAGGAATTAGGAGTTATTTATTTCTTCCCTCATCTCCCCATCTCCCCCTCTTCCCCCTCTCTCCCCTCTCCCTCTTACATAATTCCACTGATTTTGTCTCAAGGTTAAGTAGATATATCTAAAGCTAGATGCGTATATTTACGAAAAATATTACTAGTTGAATATATATCTATTTGATTAAAATCTTCGATTCGATGAAGCAATCACGTATATTGAAACTTGCTACGGTCACTTTACTGTCTTTGGGAGGTTTAGGGGTTGTCGGGGGAGGTTTCTTTTTGACTCAGGCTTTTAATAAGAATAAAGAAAGTAGCGTAATAATAGATACTTCAAATTATCAAGATATTCGTCATAAAAACTGGTCTAACCAAGTATTAATAAACCATTTCCCCGCCATCATTCCTAGTGAATCTAAAGATGCGCGGGTTATTTTTTATCCCGGTTCTCCAGAGTACGGTCAAATTTTTCAGTTGAGGATGAAACTACCGGAAGAACAAATAAAAGAATCGCTCTCTAAATATAGAGATTTAGCCAAATACAAATTTCAAGGTGGTGATACTAATGACCATTCAAATCAAGAGAATGGAGTACCCACTACTTTTTTATATACAGCTAATTTAGAAGCAAAAAGCTTTCCTTCGACTTATGAAATATTAGTATTAGATGCAAACAATCGCGGTACTTCCGAAGACTTTTCCTGGAATCATGGAAATAGCTATGGAGTTGCAATTAATAGTACTACTTCAGAAATTGTTTATTGGGCTGAAGAATGGTAAACGTATTTTGGATTTTGCGGAAAGTTGGGGGTGTCGGTTTCCGTCCCGAAGTTTGGGGGAAGAATATCTTCCCCCCAACTTCTCTTCCCCAAACTTTCCAAGACGGATTTTGGATTATTAAATAGCGATAAATATTAATAATGTAGAGACGCTACAGTTTAACGTCTCCTTAAGTTGAGCGTTAAGTTACTGATTAACTAATTAATTATGATACTTTGATAACTACAATTTGTAAGTATAAATCAAGTTATTAATATGCAGTCATTACCAATCGTTATTTTCAGCGTTGACAGAACAGTAATTTCCGAAGGTGAAGAAAAACCACAGGTTTATACTTTCCAACTCAACGAACCAGCACCAGATGATGGATTGACTATAAGATTACAGCTAGAAGATCCAGATGGTGACTTATCAGATGGAGGTTTCCCTTCAGAGTTTTTGAATAATATTAGTGATTCGGATTTTGTGGTGGAGAATGGTAATTTTATTCTGGAATTTACAATTTCTCCAGGAGTCACTGAAGCTAGTTTTGGCTTTTTAAGTGGAGAAGATAATAAGGTTGAAGGTGACGAAACTTTTACACTCACTCTTCTGGATGACGAAAGTTACTCGATTGATTCAGCTTCAGAACCTATAGTTAGCATAATTACCGAAAAAACAGTTATCAACGGAACTCCCGATGGAGAAAATTTATTTGGTACCGATAATCCGGAATTTATCATCGGTAATATGGGGAATGACACTATCTTTGGTAATGGCGGTGAAGACAATTTAATTGGTAATGAAGGTGATGATTTAATTTATGGTGGTTCCCAAGCTGATACGATTTTGGCTGGGAATGGGAATGACACCATTTTTGGTAATGGTGGTGGTGATTTGATAAATTCCGGTACTGGTGATGATACGGTTTGGTTGGGTGCTGGTGAAGCTACCGTAATTCTAGAAACTGGTGAAGGTTTTGACACCGTGAATAATTTTCAATTTGGTGCTACCACTTTTCAAGTTGAAAGCAAAGATAATTTATCATTTGTTGATAGTAATGATGGTGCAAAAATCTTCCAGGGGGATGATTTGTTAGCTGTTGTTTCTTGGCAACTTGCACATACTTTTACTGATAATCAAGATAGTATTTTTACTGTCGCAAGTTAATTATTTACTAACCTAGTAAATAAAAATTGCTAGGTTTAGTCTTAAATTGTACTTATCATCGAAACATAGTTAATTTATCGATTAATTATCGTAATACTTTAACTGCTCAATCTTGTAGATACTCGTCGATAATAAAAGCATAAATTCCAGAGTAGAAAGAAGATATGACTATCAAAGTAGGTGATAAGATTCCTTCCGTAACTTTAAAGCATATGGAAGAATCGGGAGCAAAAGAAGTATCTACGGACGAACTATTTAAAGGTAAAAAAGTATTGTTATTTGCTGTTCCCGGTGCATTTACACCAGCTTGTTCTAACCAACACCTCCCAGGTTACATCCAGAATGCAGAACAAATCAAAGCCAAAGGTGTTGATACAATTGCTTGTATTTCCGTTAACGATGTTTTCGTGATGGATGCTTGGGGTAAAAACCAAAATGCTGGTGATAAAGTATTGATGCTAGCCGATGGTGACGGTGAATTTGCTAAGGCTGCTGGTCTCGAATTAGACCTGACTGGAAAAGGTTTAGGAATGCGATCGCAACGTTATGCGATGGTAATAGAAGACGGAACAGTCAAGGAATTGGAGCTAGAGGATGGTGGAAAACTTGAAATCAGTACTGCTGAAAAATTATTAGCAAAATTGTAACTTTATTAAGTTAGTAGTGAGGGCTTAAGCCCTTTCTACCCTAAGCTAGAATATTGTTGAGACAATTGAATTTCAGTTAATCCCAAATCTTCTTTAACCTTACTTAAAGCTTCATCCCAATGTTCTTCAAAGCGATATCCGAGCAAAAACTTCGCTTTCTGACCTAATTCTTTTCCTTTTCGCTGATTAACAATAATCGCTTTAATTTGTCGTGGTGCAACAATAGGATAAAGTATTTTCGCAAACCATAAGCCAATTTTTAACGACTTACTATAATTTTGTGCAGCAGCAAATGCTAATACTCCAATTTCTCCTGCATAACTGGTATCAAAACCAAGTAAAGCATGAAAAATATCATGAGTAACAGCATATCGTAAAGCAAAAACATTACGTTGAGCGATATCTTCTAATTCGGGACTAATGCTAATTGATTGAAGGTTATTTCTCTTCATATGTTCTGCGTATTTCCGTCCAAAACTACCTTCTGGATATTCAATTAATTTATCTAAATCAATCAGCGGATGATATCCCACTACATTTTGCAACTTATCAGTAACTTCTGGAGAAACTTTTGCACCTAAGATATCAGATTTGAGAATAGCAAAATCCCCAATATTTGGAGAATTTTTATAATTGAAAGCTGTTTTTATCTGTTTTAATTTATTCAGCATCAAACTATATTTAAAACAATATTAACAAGATATCTATTTTGATTATACCTTTCGTCATTATTTCCGTTCGTTGATTGGATTATCAGAAACAATTTGAAAAATCTCATCTAAAAAAGCTTCACATTCTATAGGTTCATCTGGAATAAATTTTAAGTTTATTTGATTATCATTTTGATTATCATAGTTATTTCCAGGTAATATTTGTATTTCTACCTTTAACTTTCCTTTCTCCCAACCTTGACCGCTACTTCTTAATACCTGACAATTTTTAATATATTCATGTTTAATTTCAGCTAAATCTATTTTGGTTTTACAAATAGGAATACTGCTGAGAAATTCTAACATTGAAGCTCCGGGATGAAAGCTATTATATTCATAAATATGTCTTTGTAGTTTCTCTTTAATATTCTGTCTAATCAATTGCTCAATTTTACTAACTTTAAAAGTGTCTTCTCCTAAAAGTAGAACATCATCCGATTCTAAAAGTATAAAATTATCGCTCATATTTATAAGATTAAAAATAAACCAGATACAAACAATGCTATCTTTATAACTTAAACTGGTTTGCTGAGATAGTCTGCCAATTTGCTGACAATAATGTAAATTTAATTTAGATAATTATAAATGTCTTTAATTAAAACAATCATCAAGTGTCCCACTTGCAATCAAATAATTGCTGCTGAATCTAAAAATTATAATTTTTGCGAGCAATTTAAATACAGAATAGAAAAATCAGAAGGTTCTTATACATTCATTGATTTTCATCCTAATCTTGTAGAAAATAAAGTTGAATTTTCACAAGAAAAACCAGAAAGATTTATTACACAATTATTTGACAACTCAGTTTTACCCTGGTTCTATGAAAATATTTTACCAACAGTTTGGAAGATGGGACTTCGAGGTTTAGGGGGAATCGAACGAGAATCTCAAGAAGTCCTTGAATTCTTTGGAGAAGGTTTACAAGTAGTAATGGATTTATCTTGTGGAACGGGTATAATGACTCGTAAATTAGCCAAGAATCAAGTTAGTAAATTTATAATTTCTTTGGATTATTCCGAATCAATGTTGGGAATGTTAAAGAAGCAATTAGATATACAGAAAACAAGTAGTTCTGATAACCTGGTTATTATTCGAGGAAATGCAGAATCGATTCCTTTAATTGATAATTGTCTAGATGCAGTTTATGTTGGAGCAGCAATACATTGTTGGGAAAATCCTCGAA
>ERZ1740070.1745-NODE-1745-length-13245-cov-4.103639_pt1 | contig 13245 bp, 10 predicted proteins | sample MGYA00581734_ERZ1740070 | MGnify/ENA primary metagenome ERZ1740070 (study PRJEB43018, sample SAMN04849744) | marine metagenome | isolation source: floating plastic debris | place: Pacific Ocean | collected 2008-09-01 | study: EMG produced TPA metagenomics...
CCCGTCCAGCGCCAAATCGGTAGGCCCCTCATTCACATCAGTCACGTCGACCGTAAACGTCTCTTCCGTGCTGAGCCCACCCGAGTCCGTCGCTGTGACCGTCAGTTCGATCGACGCCGCTTCTTCGTGATTGAGGCTTACTCCGTCAACCAGGCGGACTTCCCCATCGACGACTTCAAAACGATCGTCGGACAGCGTGTATGTGACGGTGTCGCCAGCATCGGGATCAAATGATGTCAGCGTTCCAACGATTGCACCAGCATCATTTTCAGAAACGGAGCTTCCATCCAGCGCCAGATCGGTCGGACCTTCATTCACATCAGTCACGTCAATCGTGAAGGTCTCTTCCGTGCTAAGGCCACCACTATCAGTCGCGGTTACCGTCAGCTCAATCGAAGCCGCTTCTTCATGATCGAGACTGACCCCGTCGGCGAGCTGTAACACTCCGTCGACAATCTCGAACCGGCTGTCAGAAACGGTGTAGGTGACACTATCATCCGCGTCAGCGTCAAACGAAGACAAGGTCCCGATAACCGCACCGGGCGCATTCTCGGCGACCGTATTTCCGTCCAGTTCCAGATCTGTCGGCGCGTCATTGACGTCGATCAAGTCGACGATGAAGGCTTCTGACGTATTGACCCCATCTGCATTCGTGGCGGTGACCGTGATGTCCAAAGACGCATCTGTCTCGAAATCCAGGCTGATACCGTCCTTCAGAACAAGCTGGCCATCGACAATCTCAAACCGATCATCAGAGACCGTATAAGTCGTTTCTGCGCCTTCGGCGGCGGCAGTTGTGCCGAGGCTGGCAATAACAGCGCCTTCGAGATTTTCTTCAACTTCGACCGTGACACGCGAAATATCCGCAGACTTAACGGCCGCCGACGCCTCGCCCGAGGTTTCTTCTTGCAGCGGTTCGGACTTGAGCAAGTCGGCTTCCGGCGTGGTTCCGAAGTGTAAATTTGCCAGCGCCATCTCGCCGGATTCATTGACCGGATCGACCTCAGCCTCGCCTTCCCAGGCGTCGATTTTCTTTTTGGCTGGAGCGTCGCCATAAACGAAATTCGGATCCTGGTTTTGTGCCTGGTTGTCCGTTTCGGTCCCGGTCTTTTTATCGGCCACGATTTACCTCATGCGTGTTAACACCGAGATCTTATACGCGGGAGTCCCGTATTTATCGGAAACTTGAGCGGCCAAATACAACCTTAAGTATTAATCCTTGATACACCATTCTGACGCGGCGGAGGCTCAGCGTGGAGGCCCGTGAAATATAGCGAATTTAACTATACAAATCCGGATATCGTAACCTGGTTCCTCCAGAACAGGCCCCAAGCTGCTGATTTCACACAGATAGATGCAACTTCCGATTTAATTTTAACCATAACTAGAAATTTAAACTCTAAGTAGATTTGCACCAACCTTCGTCTGCAAGAGAGCAAGTGATCGCATGCAAGCCCCCCACTCCAATACTGCGGGACCGGTTTCGTTCAATGCGTTAGAACAAAAGCCTACACCTATGATCAAAGCGTCTCGTCTGCCCCTCTCCGTTTATTTTGGCTCGGCCTTTATAAACGTGCTCGGGTTGGCGCTGCCGCTCACCATTCTGCACGTCTATGATCGCGTGTTGCCGAACCAGGCATTCAACACGCTGGCCATGCTGGTATCCGGTCTGATCGCCGTGGTCATTCTGGATTCTGTTTTGCGTATCGCGCGCGGCGCGACGATGGGATGGCGCGCGGCGGCTTACGGACACAAGACCTCCATGGACGCCATGGCGCGGCTAATGTCCGCAAATGCCAGCCGCCTGAAGTCGACCAAAGGCAGCGCCATCATCGCGCAATTGCAGGCGCTTTCAGACATGGCCGAATTTCAGGGCAGCACAGCGCGCTTGCTTCTAATCGACATTGCCTGGGTGCCGGTCTTCGCCATCGTTATCACCGTAATTGCCGGTCCGCTTATCGCGGTGCCCATGATCTTCTTGATCGCCTTCGTCATTTACATCTCCACCCAAACGCGCCGCTTGCGCAACATTATCGACAAGAGAGAAGCCGTCGAAGAGCGCAAATATGATTTCATGCTGGAAACGCTGCAAACCATGCAGACCGTCAAATCGCATGCGATGGAACCGCTGATGATGCGCCGGTTCGAGCGCTTGCAGTCTGCCAGCAGTCTCCAGCTCAAGAATAATGTTCTGTCATCGCAAACCATCTCTCAGGCCGCGGGTCTGTTCGCGCTTCTGATGACGCTGGGCATTGTCTTCTTCGGCGCGCTGATGGTGATTGGCGGATCGCTGACCATTGGTGCCCTGGCCGCCTGCATGTTGCTGTCATCGCAAATGATGCAGCCCATCATGCGCTCGCTCCAGTCCTGGACCCAGATTGTTCAGAACGATCACAAGAAGGCAGAGGTCGAAAAGCTGTACGCCCAGATATCCGATCAGGACGCGGTGATCGAGCCATTCACGCGCCATCAGCCGCGCTTTGCGCCCGCATCGATCCAAATTCGAAATGTCGGATTCCATGGCACGAGTGAGCAAGTGGTCTTCCGGAACCTCAATCTGGACATCTCACCCGGGCAATTGGTTGGCCTCAAAGGCGCGGATGGCAGTGGTCGCAGCGTACTGCTTCGCAGCATTATGGGTGAACTTTCGCCCAGCGAAGGCGAGATCTCCGTGAACGGGCTCGCGCCTGCGGATGCGCGCGCGCTCGTCTCCTATGTCGGCCAGGTGCCTCAGGTGTTCCGCGGCAGCATCCTGGACAATCTCACACTGTTTGGGACCTATACGGCGGAAGATGCGAAATGGGTCGCGGACCTGACAGGCCTTTCAGCTGAAATCCATCGATTGCCGGATGGCTTCGAAACACAGCTGCTCGGCAGTTCTAACCCGGAACTCTCAACCGCCTTCTCGCAATTGATTTGCATTGCGCGCGCGGTGGTCAGCAAACCTTCGATTATTCTCTTTGATGCCTCCAATAATGGCCTGGACGCCAAAACAGAGACTTCGTTCTCAACCATGTTGGACCATTTGAGAGGCAAGGTCACGATGATCCTGGCCACACAGCGCCCCTCCTTGCTGCGTCAGTCAGATGTCATTTTCGAACTATCAAACAAGTCCGGCATGATGATGGCGACCTCGCGCGGTGCGTCACCGGATCTTCTGATCCATGGGAGGGCGTCATAATGTCTGCTGCCCAACCTCACGCAGCCAATACGAATGATCCAAATCCATTCAAGGCCTGGCATAAGCGCATTGAAACTGAACTCGCGCCGGAAAAGCACCTGTCGAAAGCGATCGCGGGCGATGATGGCCTGCGCAGCGTGCGACACTTCCTGGACGCAATTGGCTGGTCCGGATCAGAACGCCGCTTCTTTGAAGCGCAGCCTTATATTGATGCCGTCGGAGAACTGAATTCGCTGCGAACATTCCTGTTCAATCTTGGCTTCACAACGACCCTGGCGGACGCCAAGGGCACCGATCTCCGGCCGGCCTTTCTGCCCTGTTTTCTGCTCGACGATGCGCATCGCCTGAAAGTGATCCGCGAGACCGACAAGACCGGCTATTGCCGGGTGTTCGATCCGGAAACCGGCCTGCTGAAAACCTGCGCGCATTCCGAGCTCGATGGGACCTTGATCTTTCCCGAAGAGAAGTCAGACGAGGACAAGCCGAGCCAAACCCGCAAGTGGACGCAAATCGCCCTGAGCGCGTTCCGCAAGGATCTGCGCATGATTTTCATGGCGAGCTTCCTGGTCAACATGTTCCTGCTGGCGCTGCCGGTTTACATCATGAATGTCTATGACAAGGCGATTGGTACAGGCGCCAGAGATATTCTGGTCTGGCTCAGCGTCGGTATCGGCTTGATCATTGCGGCCGATCTGGGGCTGAAAGTCATAAAGGCGAGACTGCAAGCGCGCCTCGCCGCGCGCCTCGACCAACAAGCCAGTACGGCAATTTTCCGCCAGCTAATGTTCCTACCCCTGGCTTTCGTGGAGAATTCGGCGATTGGCGACCAGATGACCCGCATTCGTCAGATGGGCGCGTTCCGGGATGCCTTCACTGGCGCCCTCGTCAATGCGATTTTCGACCTGCCCTTCCTGGCTTTATTCCTGCTCGCGATCTATTTCGTGGCCGGATCGCTGGTCCTTATACCTGCGACCCTGATCGTGCTCTTCGTGGCGCTGGCCGCCTGGTCTGTGCCCGCCAGCAATCGCGCCGTCAGCGAAGTCGGACGCGCCCGCATCGGCCTGCAGAATCTCTCCATCGAAATGGTCACCAATCACGACCAGATACAGAATCTGAGATGTCAGCCGGTTTTCATGGAACAATATCGTGAAGCCAGTGCACGTGCGGCGGCCGCCTCTCACAAGATGCGCCAGTTCAATCTGGTTACGGAAACAATTGCCCAGGGGCTCGTGACAGTCTCCGGTGTGGCCACCCTGTCCATTGGTGCGGTCATGGCCGCCTCCGGCAATCTCAGCATGGGCGCCTTGATTGCCTGTATGGCGCTGGCCTGGAAAGTGTTGAACCCCATTCGCGGCATGTTCCTGTCCGGAATGGTCCTCGGCCAGACCATTCAGAGCTTCCAGCACATAGATCGCCTGATGGGAATCCAGCCCGAACGCGAACCTGAAAAGGCACCCGTGATTTCACAGGACTTCTCGGGCCAAATCGAATTCGATCGCGTCGCATTCCGGTTCAATGCCAAGCGGGAACCGGCCTTGCGCCAACTCTCGTTCAAGATCGAACCTGGCGAATTCATCGCGGTGTGCGGTCCCAGCGGTGCCGGCAAAACCACAATGGTCAAAACTCTGATGGGTCTGTATCAGCCTCAATCCGGTCTGGTGCGCGTTGACGGCATCAACCTGCGGCAGGTCAATATGGGGGCCTGGCGCCAGAATACAGGCACCGCTCTGGAAGTCGCTGACTTTTATCATGGCAGCATTGCCCAGAACATCCGACTGGCCTGCCCGGAGGCTTCGGATGCCGACATTGAGGCCATCGCTCAGCGCTTTGGACTGGACGCCTATTATGGCGATGCCCTGCCCGAGCGGCTCGATACGCGCATGAGCCATCAGAACCTTCTCGCCTGGCCTGATGCTCTGACCAGCCGGATCTCACTCTGCCGTGCCTTCATCAAGAAGTCGGCCATCCGTATTCTCGATAATCCGGCAGACACGCTGGATTTCAGCGGCGAGGCGGCATTAAAGGCGGAACTGGAACGGGGCCGCGGTCTCTCAACCATTATCATGACCACTCACCGGCCAAGCCTGATGCGCCTGGCCGACAAGGTTCTTTGGGTCGAGGACGGCATGGTGGCCGGGTTCGACACACCTGATGAGATCGTTCCGAAATTCTTGACGACCTATACTTCAAACAATGCCGGGCAAGCGGCCCAGGCAGGGAGCAAAGCATGACACAGGAAACGCTGGAAACCGTCAGCAGGCGCACACGCCTGGCCCTTCCCATTGAATTGGAGGAAGGCCCTGACCCGATCTATTCTCGCACGCTCATCTTCACAATCAGCGCGCTCATCTTTGCGCTTCTAGTCTGGGCGAACTTCGCCAAAGTGCGCGAGCTTTCTGTCGCCGCCGGTGAGATTGTACCGAGCAGCCCCTTATATGAACTGTCCCATATTGAAGGCGGTATTGTTGAAACGCTTTATGTCTCCGAGGGGCAGATGGTGTCCGCAGGGGATCCCTTGCTGAAACTGCGTGCAGAGACGTCTCGCGGCGAATAGCAAGCACTGACGGCGCAAAATGTGGCGCTCGAAATTGCCGCAGAGCGCCTGGATGCCATGCTCGAAGATCGGGCGCCGGACTTCGCCCGGTTCGCCGCGGAATGGCAGCTTCTGGTGAACGAGGAAGAAACTCTTTACGCGCAATCGCTGGCCGAGCACACCGCCGGCCGTCGCGCCCTGGAGCAGCAATTGCGCGTGGCCCAGACCGAGCGCAATACCGCAACAACAAATATCGCGTCGAAACAGCAACAGGCCAGCGCCGCCAAGGAACAATTCGAAATCCAGGAGACTTTGTATGCGCAGGAATTCACATCGCGTCTGCAATTCCTCGATGCACAATCCAGCTGGCTGAATGCAGAAGAAGCCCTGAATGAGGCGCGTGCGCGCGCCGAACAATCTGAAGCCGACATCGTCCGCCTTCAATCAGAGCTCCGCAAACTGCGCGCGGCCTATCGCCGCGAAGCCTCAACCAAACGGACCGAGATCGCGGCCCAGCTGGCTGAATTGCAGGAGCCGCTGGAATCCCTGAACTTCATCGCCGACAATATGACGGTGACCGCGCCAACGGATGGCCGCGTCAAGAAAATCCACCTGGCGGGAACCGGCAGTGTGGTTGGACGCGGCGAAGTCCTGTTCGACATTTTGCCGGCCGATGCGCCATTGATCGCGGAAGTCCAGATCCTGCCCCAGGACATCGCCAATGTTCATATCGGTCAGGAAACTGAGCTGGTCATTTCGACCTTTGACCCGAACCGGTTTGGCAAGGTCACGGGTGAGATCGCGTTTCTCTCACCGGGCACCTTTATCGATGAGACGACCGGTGAGGTCTATTTCCTCGCGCGCGTCAATTTTGATGAGCCCACGATTGGGACCGGGCGCTATGTGGGACAATTGGCAACCGGAATGACCGTCTCCGCCGAAATCGTCACACGCCGTCGGTCCATCGCCGAATACTTCCTGAAACCGGTGGCCCGATCCGTCGATCTCGCTTTCTCGAACTAGTCGAAACCGGGGCGACCGCGACTTTCAAAAATTAGTCCTTTCCTATTGGGCCGTTCCAGCGCTAGAACAGGTTCAATGGGAAAGGATATATCAATTGACGGATGATATTAAACGCACCACACTTCTCGTGCGGAATGGGGATCGCGCGGCCGAATGGTACGAGCGGGTCTTCGGTATGGATCGCTGGATGGATACGCCGTTCACCCTGTCCGGTGAGCAGTTGGCGGCCGGCAAGAAAGGCGACCAGACACGTTTGATCATATTGAAGGCCAATCATGATCTGATTGGTATGATTGGCTTGCTGGAATGGCTCGACCCAAAAATGGATGCACCTGAAGAATTGCCGACCGAGATCAAGTTCGGCGCCCCCATCTTTGTTGTCGCTTCACAAGATGCGCGCGGCGCATTAGAGCGCGCTAGATCCCTGGGCAGCCGCATTCATTGCGAGCCGCGGGAATGGTCCGTGACCGGCGCTGACGGTAAGGTCAAGGATATGATTGGCTGTTCCTTCTGGGATCTCGACGGGTATTTTTTCGAGGTCAATCAGATCGTCAAAATTCACGACTGAGCGGGGATGCAGACATTTGCCGATCTCGCTACTGACCTGAAAGTCGATGACCACGGCATCCAGAAATGGACTGTGGCGCGGCGCCCGGATGGCAATGTTCGTCCGGAAGACTTTGCCTGGCGCGAGTCTGAAATTCCAGAATTGCAGCCCAATCAGGTGTTGCTGAAAACGCATTATCTCAGCCTCGCGCCGGTCATGCGTGGATATATGAGCGGGCAGTCCTTTGCCGGCGAAACAGCGCTGGACATTGGCGATGTCATCCACGGTCGGGGCGTCGGCCAGGTGGTCAGGTCGCGGCATCCGGACTGGCACGAAGGCCAGGTCGTTCAGGGTCAGATCGGCTGGCAGACCTATAAAGTCTCCGCCATGACGCCCGCAGAAAAATTTCGCGCCATGCCGCTAAACGGATTGAGCGCCTCGCTGGGCCTTGGCGCGCTCGGCATGACGGGACTGTCGGCCTGGGCCGGCTATTTCAATGTCGGTGAACCCAAGTCAGGCGAAACAGTTCTGGTGTCCGGGGCAGTGGGAGGCGTTGGCTCGCTTGTGATCCAGTTCGCCGCTCAGATCTCAGGCGGCGACGTGGTCGGCATTGCGGGCGGACCCGAGAAATGTGCCCTCGCCGAGCAACTCGGTTGCGCGCGCACAATTGATTACAAGTCGGAAGACATCGCCACAGTCATCGCGGCATCACTTCCTGCCGGGCTCGATCTTTACTTTGACAATGTCGGCGGGGAGATCCTCGACACTGCCATGGACCATCTTTCGCTGCGGGCCCGGATCGTGCTGTGCGGCTCGATCAGCGAGTATACCCGCGACCGGACTTACCCGCTGCCTAACTATACCCGGCTGCGGCGGACAGACAGTCAGATGCGTGGCTTCTTCGTTTACAATCATCTCGCTGACTGGGATCGCGCCATGAGTGAAATGACCGGCTGGATTCAGGACGGGCGGGTCCGACCGGTCGAGCAGATCACAGATGGATTTGAACATATGCCCGCCGCCCTGGCCGGACTCTATACCGGGCAGAATGCCGGCAAACAGCTTTGCCGCGTGCGCGGCGAACCAACGGATTGGATATGAGAGACAAACCCATGAGCGATAAACCGGACATTCGTTTTCAACGCGGCAATTTCGTTGTCGCCGACCTCGAGCGCGCACTTACTTTCTATCGTGACGTGTTGCACTTCGAAGTGGCCTTCACGAAGGGCCATAACCCGGACAGCTATTCCATACCAGTGTTCAACATCCCGGATGGCGCCGAGCTCGGCTTTTGCACGCTGTCGACCCGCGACCAGGTCCGCGTCATGGCCTTGACCCAGATTAAGGGCGTGCCATTGCCCCCTGTCCCGCCGCCGCGCCGCAGCGCCATCGTGCTGGACGTGGCAGATCCAGATGCGATTATGGCAGGCGCGCAGGCGCTGGGACTGACCGTGTATCCGGAAGAGCGCCTGGAAACCAATGATGGCCGCGGCGGGCGCGAGATCGGCATTGTCGATTTCGATGACAATCTGGTGGTCATATACACCATTCTGGAGGCGGCGGCATGACCGATACGACTGCGGCTGAAGCAAAACCCTACCCGCCTGCCAGCAAAGGCTGGATCCTCGTGATCGCGCTGACGGTGGCCTATGTGTTCAGTTATGCTGACCGCAAGATCATCGAGCTTCTGATCGAGCCGATCAAGGCGGATTTGAACCTGACCGATGAACACATAGGATGGATTCTTGGGCCCGCTTTCTCTCTGGTTTATGCGACGTCTGGCCTGTTTATTGGCTGGCTGGTCGATCGTGTCAGACGCACCTGGCTGGTAGGGATCGGCGTTGCTTTCTGGTCAATTGCAACCGCCTTCTCGGGCGTCGCACAAAATTTCTGGCAAATGTTCATGGCCCGCCTCAGCGTCGGCGCGGGTGAAGCCACGCTGAGCCCTGCGGCGTTTTCGATGATTGGTGACAGCTTCCCTCCGGAAGAACGCGGGAAACCGATTGCGTTTTACACGATGGCTCTCGTTGTCGGGGCCAGCGTCGCTGGCTTTCTGGGCGGCGGAATTCTGATCTGGGCCAAGTCAACTCAAGGAATTGAAGTACCTCTGCTTGGATTGCTTGCGCCCTGGCAAATGGCTTTCTTCATGATCGGTCTACCTGGCCTTCTGGTGGCTATCTGGTTCTTCTTCATAAATGAACCTGAGCGTCGACTGACCACGGTTGAAGATGATAGCTTGCAGGGTAACAGTGTCGGTGACGCACTCGGCTATGTCGCCAAACTCTGGGGCACCTATCTGGGGTTCGTCTCGATCGTCTGCGTAATGACGATTATTGCCTATAGCCAAGGTTTCCTGGCTTCGACCTTCAAACGAGTCTGGGGATGGGAAACTGAATATTATGCAATCGTCAACGCAACAGCCCTCTTAATTATTGGTCCGGCCAATATTCTGCTCTGGGGCTATCTTTCAGACAGATGGACGCAAGCCGGAATGCGTGACGCCCCGTTCCGGATCATGGCCGCCGGCCTGCTCATTATGGTGCCGACCGGTGTCATAGCGATGTTCATGCAGCCCGGGTGGACAGCTTACGCTGGTTTGTGTGTGAACACGGTCGGACTCGGAAAGAATACTGGTGTCGGCGGCACCGCATTGCTCCTTATCACGCCCGCGCAAATTCGCGGACAGATCCTTGCGCTCTACTATATGGCAATTTCGATGGCAGGACTCTGGCTTGGGTATCCGACCGTCGGAACGCTCTCTCTACGCGTCTTTGGCGAGGATAATCTCAATCTCGCTGTAGCTGCCGTACCCATCATGTACGGCACCATCCCAATCCTGCTCCTGCCCGTCATTTACAAACTCTATGTCGCCCAGATGAATCGTATGAATGGCGACGCGCAGACGGACAGCGCCAACACATGACGATCCGCAAAGGCTATTCCGACGGGCCCGAAGGCCAGATCCATTGGCGCATGGCGGCGCCCTCTAAAGGCGCTCAGAAAGCCGATCTCTACTGTTTCTCGCCAGCCCCGTTTGGATCGATCGCTTATGCCACACTTCTCCCGCATCTGGCGAAGGATAGACGAGTCATTGCCCCGGATTATCCAGGGCAAGCCGGGTCCGATGGCGGCAGCCCGCAACCGTCCATCAAAGCCTATGCCGCCTCCATGCTGGCCGTCATCGCAGATCTGTCCGGGGACCGCCCCGTCGATGTGCTTGGGTTCCATTCCGGCTGTCTGGTCGCCGTCGAGGTGAAGCGACAAGCATCAGAAGCGATCAATCACGTCATCATGGTGGATGTTCCTGCTTTCGATCCGGAGACGCGCGCCAAATACTTGCCCTTGGTCGGCAAACCGTTTGAGCTTTCACCCGACCTTCAGAGCCTCGCCAAGGCCTGGGACATGGCGATGACCAAGCGGCTCGAGACACAACCTCTGGCGCAAAGTCTGGCCATGTTCGCCGATACGGTTGGCAACGGCCCGCGCATGAATGCCACCTTTCACGCCGCCTTCACTTATGATGTGGAGGCCAGTCTCTGCAGCCTGACCGCTGATACGACCATTATCGCAACTCAGTCTTCCTTGCTGGAGCCATCGCGCCGCGCTGCGGCGATGATCACGGGCAGCAAATGGGTTGAGCTGCCGGAGGTTCAACGGTCTGTCCTGGATGAGAATGCTGAAGTTACAGCAGCTGCAATCCTCGCCAGCCTCGACTGACACATTCCCCAATCGTCAAGGACGCGACGCGACAGTCCGAGATCGGCGAATGCCGTCACCTGGCTTCAACAAATTCGATTGTCGCACCATCCGGGGCTTTGATCGCGAATACGTTCAGCGGCCCAAATGAGGGGCGTTCGGTCGCGTAAATATCCTGCGTAATCGGCCAACCACGTTCTTCGATCATCGCCTTAGACGCCTCCACCGACTCGACCGGATAGGTCACGGACAGCCAACCAAGATTGGGGGCCTGGCACCGATCCGCATAATCAAATCCGTCCAAGCCATCGATTTCAATGTATTCCATCCGCCCATACAGGGATTGGGTCTGCGGCGTGAAGATCCCGGCCTTGTATGGCACGCTCGTGGTGAGATTCTGCGGAACGCCAAGCGGCATCAGGGTTGGCTCCTCATCCGTATATGGCGGGCCATACCAGACGCGTTCGAAGCCGAGCACATCTTCCATCAACTCACGGACCGCTTCGCGATCACGCGTCATCTGCATAATATTGAACGGACGGCTGAGGCGCTCAAACGGCGTGAAGCCTTCGGGTATGGGTCGGTTCAGTCGTTCATAGGCCTGGACTTGCAATCCATCGGGCCCCTTGAACACGACAATGTTCAATTCCGATCCATTGAAGGACAAAGGCGCGATCGGAGTCTCTGTGCCCCACCCCATGGCGATCACGTCATCATATACACTTTGCAGATCATTGGCCCGCACCATGAATGACCAGAAGCACCCCGTATCCCAGGCGCGTGCGCCGGGCCGTGTCGGAACCTTGCGCCCCACATCATCGAACCGAATCAGACGCACGAACCCGGCATCACTGCCCGGCGATTTCAGGGTTAGCACTTCACCCGAAGCGCCTTCGGGCAAGGAAAGAGCATCGATCTCCGCCGCATCCAGCGGACCGCGATAGACCGTTTCATAGCGACCAATCTCCTGAAAGAAGCGTGCCGTCTGATTCAGATCAGACACACTTGCGGTCGCCATGATCCAGGGGGCGCTGGTGACGGGGGCTGGCAAGATCGCAGGCGGCGGCGTGACCTCCGCAACGGCCTCCGGCTCAAGCCCTGCCTGACAAGACGCAAACAGCCCCAGTGCGAACACCGGGGCTGCCAATTTGATTGCGATGGAGCGCATCGATTTAGAACTCGACCCCAACTTCCACACCATATTCCAACGGTGGTGAGGCATAAGTCGTAAACGAGCTTGCAGACGAAGCGCGATAGTATTCCTCATCGGTCAGGTTTCGTCCGAAGACAGCAACCGACCAACCGCGCTCATCGGCATATTTCAGGCGTGCATTGATCAAAGTATCAATCTCGATGAAAGCATGCGCCGGGGAATTCGCCACCAGGCTCCAGCTATCATCTTCAAAGCTCGCATCAGCGGACAGGATCAACTCGCCCTGATAGACAGGCTGAGTATACAGCGCGCCAATCGTGGCCTTGTATTCCGGCGCGTTCTTCAGATCGAGCCCCAGGGCGCAATCGATGATCTGGGCATCGACCGCCGGATCGACCCCTGCCGGACATCCAGCCCCATTATTGCTCAGGCCACGGGCCTGATCGCCGGTGAGGGAGGTGTATTCCGCATCCAGCAATCCGAAATTACCATTGAGCTGGAAATTGTCCGTGACTTGCCAGACGCCTTCGACTTCGATGCCGGAAATTTCCGTCTCGTCGACATTGAAGCGTGTAAAGCCCAGCCCTGGAACCGTCGCCCCGATTTGCAGACCTTCATACTGGTTGAAGAAGGCCGCTACGTTCAGGCGGAATGTGTCATTCCAGTCCGACTTGATGCCGACTTCAAATGAGTCGAGCGTCTCTTCGTCGACCGGCAGGAAGACGGCGGTGCCGCTAAACGCATCCGGTGACCAACCGCCAGACTTGAAGCCGGTGGAATATTTGGCATAGCCGAGAACGTCCTCATTGAAGCGATAGTCTACGCCAATCGTGTAGCTGACATTCTCAAATTCAGCATCGTCGGTCCGGGCGAAGCCGAAGGGTCCGACGCCGTCAAAATCCTTGTCATCAAAGGTCGCCCGGGCCCCAGCCGTGATCGCAAGCTGATCATTCACATTATAGGTCCCCTGACCGAACGCCGCCACAGAGCTGGTGGTCGAGTCGATCGAGAATGGAAAGATGAAGACGGTATCAAGGGAAATATCTTCCTGGAAAATGTACAGGCCAGCAATCCAGTCGAGCGCGCTTTGCCCGGTCTGACCGATGGTGAAT
>ERZ1740070.1746-NODE-1746-length-13243-cov-10.529345_pt1 | contig 13243 bp, 12 predicted proteins | sample MGYA00581734_ERZ1740070 | MGnify/ENA primary metagenome ERZ1740070 (study PRJEB43018, sample SAMN04849744) | marine metagenome | isolation source: floating plastic debris | place: Pacific Ocean | collected 2008-09-01 | study: EMG produced TPA metagenomics...
TTTATTGTGCTCGATAAACATGATAATGATTTCAACTATTTGCAAATTATTATATGCTGATGTTCTGTAAAGTTTACTGAGTTTTAAGAGTACTCGGTTATTAACAATATTGTTTGAATTAACTTATACTGTGAACATTATCCCAACTGCTGAGTCCTGGGAAAAGAAATCATTGCGACCCTCAGCCGGATGATCACGTAGTGGACAAAACTGCTGGTAAAATCCGCTCATAAGTCATAACAAACTGTTCAACTGTAATGCTCATGTGGGTAGAGTAACCGTTCAATTAATTATGCTAATAAGGGAGATTAGGATCTCTTGGATCAAAAATGGTTAGATTAATGCAGCGGCCACCGTGACCATTATAAAATCACCTACCAATCATTGAACAGACAGAAATTATTGGCGAATATAAACCATTAGTCACACCTCAGATATAGGCTGAAATAGAAATTTCTGTTATTATCATTTGACTTTCATCGCTTGAGCCACAAACATGTCGTTGGATCTTTGTTAGAATGAGTTTGTGTTATCTGATGAGAGATAGGGCTACTGTGGATAGGCAGCAGTGTATTAGTACTTTGGTCATGTCAGCAGCACATAGGCATTCTCTAGACTCTTCTGGCACAGTTTTCAGTGGTATATTATGTAATCAGGATATTTATGGTGCATTGTGGAGCACTTCAGAACGGCAGCGTAATTATATTCAGAAGCAGTCGTCTGGAAAAGGAAGTTTAGCTAGTGGTATGCGGATCTTTTCTTCTCGTTATTTCCAATAATCAGGTTTTAATTGTTTCTAGCTGTAGTGATAAAGTACCGAGAAAACTGAGATATCTGCACATCATCTTTTTTTTCTCACCCTCACAGCTCATCTGCTTATCTGGTTGTACACAATTTGTTGCCCGTTTAAGTAATCAATAAATTCAGTGCAACCGCCAAGGATTGTTCATTTTATGTTTGCTGGAAAACGAAAACTCCAACTATTATGTACCATTAAAAAATTGCTATAACCATAGTGCCGTGTTGAAATTGCAATGTAAAACATACAACAAGTCAACAACGCTGCTCTTAACTGTTGGAAAACTAGAAAAGAGATTGAGCACCCTTTTGAATAAGTGGCTGACGGATGTTTATATTTGTGATCTGCAGGATCTGACCCGGATCTGACGTCAGCAATAGGAGATAAGGAGGTCGCGGCGAAGGCTGTCGCGTTTGTCGTCAACAGCACTCGTAAAGGAATTGTACCTCTGTGTGCTGATGTCGCCAACCTACTCAGAAACAAACGCAGGTACGCCTTTTGAACCTTGTATGAAATGGGTCTATAGAAATTTTATTTTACCAAAAGCTGCTCAATTTTTTATTTGACTAAACAAAATTCCTCCAATGAACTGGATACACTAACCCTCTGTATAAGATGGGGATTAGAATTTGATGAAAGGCGGAAGCTGTAATATGTGATAAATTTTATTCATAGCTGATGTCGTTGAAGAGATTTACCTTCAAACTAAGACCTATTATGATCCCTGCACTGTTACAGTGATGTTAGAAGTTTTGATTTCGGGTTGAAGATTGAGGTTTTATATGAGCTTGTTCAGTAAGCTGTTTCAGGGTCACTGCGAGCATTTATGGCAATGACAGACATAATTGGGACATTGTGGCATAGTTGATGATACATTACCCAGTGAAAACACATTCAAAAGTTATGCAAACAGATAAAACTGCAGCTGAGTTTTTTATCTTGCTTGATAACTTTTAGATGAACGGTGTACTTTCAAATTCTTGCGGCGTTATCTACTGGCTATGCATGTAATGCACTGCAGGAGGCCAACAATGAATTAAGAAAGTGGTACACTGCATCTTCATTTTAAAATTCAATAGTACGTCACTCTGTCCTCAATCACTATGTTGGATATCTTGATAACTTTTCAGGGTTGCCCAGACATTTTTTGCCTAGGCAATTTTTTCAGTTAAATGAACCCGATGTTTATTGCTTTGATGCAAAATTATGGTTTTACAATGTTAAGGTTTTGGTCAGCCATGTTATATGTTAAGGGGAGTGTGGTGTTCATAAGATGGAGCCTACTGCCAACGGAACCTATGATTAACTTAATTTTGATACCCAATGTCAGATTGGTTTGCAATCAACAAATTACAGCTTTGCAAATGCAGGTCAAGTTAAGCTATCGAAACTTTATCGTGTTTCTCTAAACTACCAACTGAATTGTACATGTAAATAATAGCTTAACTTCAAGATCAGTCCAGATAATTTCCTTTCAGTCTTCCGTGAATTTACATAGCACAGCAGCTTTTGATTTGGAAAAGCTGGATTTAACAATCAATGATGATCATTTTCTCATTATTACTTTCTGCTAAAGGCACTGAATTTTTTACTTCGTTTTGTAGATGAGGGGACGGAGGGGACGTTTAGCCTGTGACAGGTAGGGTTCGGGTGTTGAGATGTTGTCATGTTTTGTGATTGTAGTTTAGAGGATAAGATAACACAGCTTACGAAGGAGAATGAGGCATTGAGACAGGTATCTGCTGCTGCTGCTGGAGAAGAGAGACTGAGTCTCACCGGCAGCACTGTCACACATGATACACATCCTGACTCTCATATAGACCAGTCTGTACATACCGGCACTACACCTCCTCCTAACGATGACACATCATCACATTGTCATCACTCTGTAAGTGTATGTAACCCTACTCCGTATTCTATTGTCCATCTCTGCGCTGTCCTCAGCAGTCTAACATTCATACATCCTGCCTGTCCTGTCCTGTCACATCTCAGAGCTCAGACTCACCTCACCTTACACTGAAAATTATATCTTGTCATCTGAATACAGTGAGAATAGACATTATGTAATCTTGTTAAAGTTACGTACCAACGCCTAACGACTAATTTTTACAACTTACCATCTAAATGGGAGGCTGCTTCCAGCTGCAAGCCATGACACCCCCTGAAGCACGATAACGACACTTTTAATAACTTAAAGACATGCTCTTGAGACAAAATTATTACTGGTGAGAAGGTTTGAAGCCTTGCTGAGAAGGTCTGCGATTAGAAAAATGAGGATTATATAAATCTGAAGTAGATCTCATAGAAGCACTGTGAGAACTGGCCAGCTAACTGAGTTACACTGATAGACATCTAAATTAGCTTGTCGTAGAGACAGCTTGAGCACTTCAAGCCTTCTCAAATCATCATTTGATTTTTGCTCTCCTCATGCAATGCTCCCATTCTCCTTATCGTCCCTCACGATAATAGTTCCCTGATCCCAATCATTGTGTTGGTGGGCTCCAACACCCACAAGGTGTGTGATAGTATACCTGCCTTGCATCGTAGTCAATCATTTATAATCCTGTCTAAATGTGTATGTTGCACAAAATGGTTTCAGAGGAAGGCTTAAAAAGTGATAAATAGTTTCCTTTTTGTGCTAAGAAAGCATATAATCGATTGCGAGGAAATTTTACCTGCTTTTGTGTTATATGCTAATGGCAAATACTACTTCATGTTGCAAATATTAACATCAGATTTCATATTGTTTGTTGTTTTACGTTTAAAAACCAGGTACAGCAGCAGCAGCAGCGTAATTCTGTGTGCAGCTTACACAGCAACTCACACGCTAGCCTTGGTTCTACAATAAACAATGACTGTGACCAGTCAAACTCTGAGCAGCGTAACCGCACTTCAGCACATCAGCAATCTACAGGAGTGGATATAGGAGTGGATACAGGGGGTGATAGGCGGCCTGAGTTACTACAAATCAGGAATACAGAAGGGCTGACACCGCCAGCTCACAGCTTTGTACCAGTTATCCCTGCTAATGCAGCATCTCCCAGGGCTGACAATGAAGTTATAATACATCCCATACCTAGCGAAGAGTTACTTGCTAATACTAATAATAAACCTGATAGTGCGGTGATCACGGCTGCTGAGGTACACACTGTAACTAATGAGATAACTGTAGCAGATGCAGTCGTCTCACAGCAGAGAAGAGGGCGCGAGAGGAGAACCCCTAGTCTCTCTAGTAGTGAACATGGTTCTAACAGGTACAGTACCTGTAACTCTGCATTAACACTCACTGGCTGGTTAAATCATTCCAAAACTAATAACAATTAACATTTGTGCTCTGATTCCCATGTCAAATTTGCTGCTAAAGGAGACCACTATTTTGTAGGAGAGGTTCCAGGTTTTTGTACTTTCCGGAAAAAAAATTTGGCTTGGGTTTGGTTGTGGGTAAAAATAGACAAGTTTGAGTAACATTTGGACAATTTACATTTGACTTTTTCTGACTTTAATGTACATTACCATAATGGCATGATTTAAATATTCAGGTGGCATAAACCTAAATGAAAGTTTTAGAGCCCCTAATGGACATTTTGGTGTAATATGGTCCATTAATTTTATGTGGTTTGAACTCTGATCTAAAATGAATTAGGAAACATAACATGGAACATAAAATTTCACATTCACATCTTTCCACACATGAGAGGGTGAAGGTGCGCTGATGGATAAATGTACATCTTGTTTGACATACCTGATAAGAGATGATCTCTCTATCACTACCAAACAATGTCAATAATATAAACCATCAGTCATCAGTTCATATACATATGTACGCGTATGTGTGTGCGCTGGTATATGTGTATGTGTGCTGATATACATGTGATCGACTCATCTATGCAGCAGTGATGATTGCTGACACTGTATATGTTGCTGATATTTCATCAATTTCTCTCTGGCTCCAGCAGAGTCTAGAATGTGCTTCGACGTGGCAAAACAGTAAGCCCTGTAACATCCAATATCTGGTCTGGTATTTACCCAAATGCGCCATGCCTGACCACGGTGCTGTGTATGTGTATATTGTATTATACATAATATTCTTCTGTTAATTTTAGGTCGTTGGAGTTGAACACAAATGGGGAAGGTTGGCAATCAGTATTATCAGATCAGCTCAGCAGAAGTATGTGTATCATCACTTACTGTATCAGCGGTTGAAATATTCAGTGTTACTGTATTATATTCTTCCTAATTTGCATCTTTTACTTTAAGAATAGGAAGGGTTTGGTTGTGATCATGAATACTTGTTGGTTCATTTACTGGTGGTAAATTGAGAGGTGCATTGAATTTGTGACTGCACAAGAAAGTTTGTTCTGATATTAACATGGAAATCAGTTAATTGGTGTGTAGAATATAGTTACCTTCTTTGGAAAAGGAAAAACTTTGAAGATATTGATAGACGTTGACGTTGTCTTATTGTCATGCTGATGTTTAATTCCAGCTGTGAAAGCCAACCAGAAGCTGACAGAAGAACTTCATGCAGCTCGTGCCACTATAGAAAAACTACAACGTGAAGTCCGTGATTATGTAAGTTGAAATTGTAATGGGTTAGATTTGAAACGGTGTACAACATTCTAATTCTCACAGCGCCCGCATACATAGTGTTCAATTACTAACTTTAGCTGCAAATAATTTTCGGGTCAAATATATTCTTTTGTTTGGATCTAAGCGATGTTGGTGCCGCTGCAGTCTAACAGCGGACAACCAAGAGATGCCTATAGTGAGAGATAGAAAAGTGCACAGTGCTCCTAAAATGAAATCGATGTAGTGGAAACCGTATCTCCTGCGTCAGTGGTATATTGATGCTATGTGATGGGGACTATTTGCCCAGAGATAATTGAGTTGTTCAATAATATGAGTGGTGACTACAGCTTGTATTATGTTGGTGGGAACACTAGTGTAGTAACATCGGCGCACAGAAGGATAGGAGAGGGGATGTGATGCAGACTCAGTGTTGTGTTGTGTGTGATCAGTGTAAGTGCTAGTAAATCCGGCTCATTCATTGCACTGCGGCAGCCGATGCTTGAGCACTCATGATGATGATGATCATGATAAGGTTGAGTCGATGTGTTCGTCATCTTTTTCTGGCTGACTTGCTATAATTGATTTAACACTGCAGATCTCATGATGAGAATCACACAAGGAGCTAAAGTTAACATTCCCTAAAATATACTGCCATAGGCAATAATGTTTTTTCACAATCATACATGAAAGCCATTATGAGCAGTAAATTGCTATCTCAATGATATTTGCAGGGAATCTAATTTTATTGTGCCATTTTCACTTGACATCAATTTCATTTCTGGTGAATCAATTCATACTCTTTAACCTAAAGGTTCATGAACATTGTTTATTATGGTACTATATGCTATGGATGAAGCAGGTGTTATTGTTGATGAGCGGCTGAGCCACAGTTTGTTTTATACTGTGCGTATAGCTGTCAATGCCAAAATGTACTTGTTACACATTCCATGGCCAATCTATCAATAATACTCTTCTATTTCTAGTTTATCTATAGCTGACTATTGTGACTGCCAATTCTAGTTTTCTGAATGCTCTAATAGTTTGCTGACGCGGGCAGTTTGCGGTGTGTTATGTGGGCTGTTTGCTGCTAATTCCAGAGTTTTGCACTGAAAATGAATTGCTTACCAACAAATTATTATTTACTTAGTCCAGGAGTCACTAAGATCCAGAATTTTGAAACTAAATAAATATGCAATTTGTGGTCCAATGAGCAAAAACTGATGTCTGGAAAGTGTTTATTGACATTGAATGGTTTTTTATATGCCGTTTTTTTTAAATATGGGGTAAGGTGTATCTTATAGGCAGGTAGTATCAGCCAAAGCATTCGAAGGCGGTTAGCGCTTCGGCTATTTTAGTACAGGCAATATTTTAATATACCTCCGGAGGTTTTCTTGTGTCACATTGTGTCAGTATCACTATCACTATCCTCTTTTTTGCTGGATTGTGTTGATTCTTGTCCTCGTTATGACACTCGTGTATATATATATATATATATATATATATATATGTTACAATAATAATGATTATTTTGATTTACAGAGAGTATTCTATAAGAACAATAATCAGATAGATGGAGGAGAAACAGGAGCACTATCAGCAGCAGCCTCTGTGTGGCATTCACCTCCTCAGAGGCAGCATTCAGCTCCTGATGTACTGCCTCATCATCATCCTCATAGCTCACCCCTCCATCATCCACCATCAGCCAGGTAACCTCACATCTATAGTATATCATATGTACATGTATATGTGGGTAATACTACTCACACGTGTAGACATTTACAAAAATATTGTGTTAACTGCAATATGTTGCACGAATTATTGCTGTTTGCTTACTTCAAAAAATACCCGACAACTTAATGGGCAAGAACTTTGTATAACTACTGCTTTGGTTTCATGAGCATCTTTTGATCTGCGTTGGTAATATAATATATCTAATATGGTATGAGTTTGGATCACCATAACAGTTCTGACGTAATATCACTTATAGGGTTTGCTAATACCAGTATTGAATAAGTGCCTGTTTGTAATGTCAACCATGGTATGGCAAGCAGTGGTATGCGGTATTAAGTTCCATGTGTTAAATAGGTCTTGCTCATTTCAGACATGGAACTGTAAGAGTATATCAAGTGGGGTATATCATATGTGTAGTTTAATAGTAAGGTATACTTTGTATATTATTGAGCTCTGTTTGTTATTATTGGCTACAGGGATCTGCCTCTGAGAGCTGCTATTCTTCCTTCTTGCCAACATTGTGCTGAAGTACAAGCTTCATCGATAAATGGTGCAATTTCCACTTCATCACGATTATTCAAACATGATTCACTGACACTGTTCACCAGGTAAGAACTACTGATATTAGCTGCTCATGTCATGGGTGACTATCTTATCATAGCATACTTTACTATCCATGGTAGCTACACTGGGTACCAAATCAACATCTGAATCCCCTATTAGTGTCAGGGGAGTTTTAGGCTGAAATAATACAGCGGTCATTGGTGGCCAGCAGTGTACAATAAATTCAATAGATTACTGCATGTACATCTTCAAAATATTTCATGTTGTAAAATTAATTTATTTTTATTTTCAGCGAAAATACTCTGGTGAATTTAGAAGACAGTGTGTTAACTGTAAACAATCAATGTGGTACTGTGCGATTTATCGGCCACTTAGATGGATTTGCTCCCACCTGCCTTTTTGTGGGTTTGCAGCTACCTGAGAAGGGTGAGACAAAGCAAAGAGATGGCATCACAATGCCTTTTCATTATTAGTTACAACTTTTACAATAATATTCATGTTCCCTCCCTTCTATTCTAAAGCAGCTTCATATACAGCGACTCAACTTTTCAGGCTTGACTAGGGGACCATTTCTGGGGCTTTAATGCCGAAGCACAAACCTAATACCTTTATTAGAAGATCTGAAACACTTTTTTAACAAAATTAGCAGTCAATTTCAACATTTTAAAGTTCTTGGTCTATTCCAGTTCAATTATGTCTTCACACCCTCATATCAAATAATGTCAATTTTGTGATCCATATTTTATATTTTGTCTGCAAATGCGCTCATTATTTGCTCAAACTAATATCATTTCAATTTTCTGTAGTTGTTGGTGGATTGGATGGGACATTCAATGGAAAGAAATATTTCAGCTGTCCAAAAGGCCGCGGGATATTTATTCAAGCTCAAGACATAGTCAATATTATAACTAAAAAGGTATGCTATGCAATACTGAGTGTGAGAATAAAGAATTATGAAATGTAGAGCATGAATGATGATGTATGTCAGTCCAGTTTACATACTGTGAGCCCAAAAGATGTGGCCATGGTTCTGTGATTATTATAAATTATTATGTAGATGGACAATGTTTGTGCCTGCTGGAGTAATAGTATCCCAGCACATGAAGCTCAATATCATGTAACATGTCCACTGACAATAGCTGCTCCTCCACAGATCAGTGAGATAATACTTCGCTCAAGCACTCTCAACTTTGTCAAAGTGCTGTTTTCAGGGAACATCTGTTCGAAAATGTCCAACCCCCATACTAACCCTTAAACTGATAGCATATTATTACACCAAGGAGTATGAAATGCTTAGTGTATCTGTTCAATATTGGCAGTAGCTTTAGGCTAGTGTCAGATTTCATTGCCAATAGTGATGTGTTAATCCTCAGCCATTCATCACATGCTTATCTGTGGCTTTATTGCAGCAAGCAGCGGTGCTGAATAAGAGTAAGAAATCAGCGATGAGTGCTAACATAGAGGAGTCGCCTGCTTCCTCTTCTAGTAGTGGCAGTGCTGCTGCGGGCTTAGTCAGTAAACTCAGGAAGGCTGTCAATCTACGGCATACTAACAGCCATAAAAGAATATCACTACCCACTAGCCCGACAAGCCCTCTCAGCAGCCCTACAAACCCACAATCAAACTGTGCTAATCCTGCCTCTTCATCCACATCCTCTACTGTGAATGTCAGCAAAGAGCTCCTCGCAAAATCCTCATCATCCAATAACTCAACAGTACAATCAAACGCAGAATCAAGTAACCATACCTCTTCTCTCAATGTTACCACCGAATCGTCTCCTCCAATTCTCCAATCCAGGTACAAACATTCAATATGCTGCTAACTACATGTATTTGTCAGATGTTTTCGATATAGCAAGTTCTCGAAGACCCAGCAATCTGGACCTTGGCTGACTGCCTATTTGACGCGGCAAATGCATGATTTCAACTGATACTTTCAAAGCGCATATCTTTTATGACTGGGTGCGATGAATCGACAGTGTTACATTTTTCCCATTATTATTTTGTAATGGAAATGTGTTGCTGTGGCATTAAAGCAAAAAATAAATTGGATGTACGTCGGCTTTGGAAGTCGCCGAGTGGTTCATGTTTTGGGAAGTGACATAGTTTGAGGCTGTCCGTTGTCCTCCGGATTGACACTTTTTTACATACATGTTGTTAGTGACATTGTATATGGCCACAGTGATGGTAGATAAGGTTGTTTTGTTATTGTTGTAGCAATGCTAGAGATTCAGCTGCGGCCGCCGCTGGATTGCCTGAAGGATTTGTTTGAGTGATGAGGTTTACCACACTAGCAGTCTTCTTGCCACTAAGTCTTCCTCTCTCTTTCAATAAGTGACATCAGCAAAAAAGGAATTATTAATCTGTATCATTACTATCAATTTAAAAGAGAATTGAACCCTCTACACAAGGATTATCTCAAGTATTTCTAAGATTAATCTCAGCTTGTATTCAGCGCTAGAGAGGCTCATATCAAATCATCGATTATTGGTTTAAATAGATGAGAATATGTGTCTGATATTTTATGACATTTAGCAGCATTATTCCTGGTGATTATCTGTACATAATTATTGTCTATTTCTTCCCATCTACACTTCACTTCATGCAGTTCTATTTTGCTAACAATATTATTTATGAGGAGAGTATTCTTTTTATCAGATTTATAATGACCAGTTAATTCTATCATCTTGGTGCCTTTGTTGTGTGGGTACCAGAATGAAGTCTTTTCGCTCACAGCTGTGTCAATAAAGACAACATATCAGATTATTATTGAAGGCGCAAGTCGGAGGCTATACCCACACAACTTGATATTATTATTATTTTTTACATAATGTTTTGATACATTTGGCAAAGCTAACAATTAAACATTGACAAAGGGAAAATTTCCTGGCTGCAAGTTTTACCATAAAGTCGAGCCAATATCCTGCATAATTTTTTTGGCATGTTACAGATACTATTAACACATTAATATTTTGAGTTTTATGTTTCTAATAAAACCCGAATTCACTTACATGAAATACTTGGCTTGATGCAGATGTTTATTGCATATTGAGCTACACCTCTAACTCAGGGATGTTTTCCATCTGGAGAATCTTGAGATCACTAAATTGCGATGAACGGAGTTATTCCGTATAGTATTATTGACAAATCATAACAATAGGTACAAAAGAGATAAATAATATCGTTTTTAACCACTTCACTTTTTCAGACCAGCGGTGTTAAATTTGAAGAATATGATGTCGCCATCATTCACCACATACTCTCGTCCTTTCTGTAGATACTTCCCTGCAGCCTACCAAATACAAATCATAGCTGAACTGAATGGCATCATGAAAATAAGCTTAGCTTATCCATTTGCACCAATGACATCGTGTTAGCGTTCTCAACAAGTAGACTGGAGAGGTGGGACAACTCCATGTGCATCAAAAAACCATGCAAAACCAATAGAGTTGCAAAAAGAACCCGACAGTCAGTTTTTTTCTCGGAACAGGGCAGACAGTTTGACTTTGTTTTTCTCTCCACCAATTACATTGTTTTGACATACATATAACCTTTACAAAGTCCTGACAGTTGTTTTTTGTGCAAGCTATGGATTTCAATTGCTACTGATATGTCAGAATTCTCTATGTACTTTAAAGCACCACAGAAACTCATTAGAGCAGCGCTACATACAAGATTAGTCAAGTCAAAAGCTGGTATCAGTACTAGCAAAACAGATAATAGTATGTGAAACACACCTTAACCGCATTCTCAGAGCCCTGCTCCTTGAAATCTTCAAATTTCATCACCTCAGCCATGATGAAGCCTTTCTCAAAGTCTGTATGGATTCGGCCAGCTGCCTGAGGAGCTTTTGTTCCTTTCTATAAAGCAAACAAAATCACAATAAGCAAATAATTCAATGCATATCCAAACATAAAATACTTGTCTACACAAAAATATGGGATGTGCCATCAAAAAACCAGAAACTGGGCAGTCCCGTCGAATTCCTGCCCAAACTTTTATCATGGGCAATCACTAGAGTTAATCGATTGCTTTGTAATTGTTGTTTTCTTTTCGATTTTGTGTGATGCATGGTCTTATTTGTCATTGAATTGAACTTGATCAGCATCAATAAAGTATATATATATTGGTCATAAACATTTAACCCTTATTTTTAAACACAAAAAAGTAAATCTGTATATGAATAAGCAAACCTTTATAGTCCAAGCCTTCACTTCATCTTTACCAGCAGTGAAGAAATACTCCAGATGAAGAGCTTTGAATCCATTTGTTATTATTTTATCGAGACAGCTGTAATAACATTTATATAATTATTCTGTGAATGTAATATTCATGACTAAATAGGCAAAAGAAGTGCCCTGATCTCGCACTTCCAAAAAAGTGAGACCCTCCAGATGAGGTGTTCCCAAATCGAAAAATGGTTCTATGAAATGCCACCGTAGAACCTGAGAGAAAGATTTTGGAGCGAAATTGTCATACCAATATTTCTGCAACAGGATTGCCAAAGAAGCCAGTTCCTTTATCAAATCACTACCCAAATAACTAATGCTAGAAAAGTAATATTACTGACACAAAATCAGGAGTTGTCTAACTTCCTACGGTAAGCGGACAACTTCACATACAGCAACAATTGCATAATACGTCGTTTAAGTTTGCTATTCATTTTATCCAATTACGTTCATGGAAGGGCTGATCAAAAAACGGTTATGACAAGCTGACCGACACACATGCAAGAAAACATAGCGAGGCCCAGGAACACAACTGAGGGTGGGCGTTAACCTGCTTGTCTCTTTTTCTTTGAGAAGTGTCTCACATTCCTCCGGTGAGAGGTCAACAAGCTGCTGCTCCAGTGCAGCGCTCCAGGGTATGAGGATTCCACGAGGATCATTCTCATCAACCCAAGCCTTTATCTTAGCCAGCCTGCAACAACAAACACCCATTACTTAAGTTTATTGGGTGAACATGGGAATTTTCAACAAAAAGCCATACATATTCAAATGGTTCTTCAACAGTTTTTTGAATGAGGGTGAGGGAATAATCAGTGCATTGCATACAAGGGATATAAATCACTGTTATGGATGAAAAACCAGATTACAGTAATGCAAACCAAATGGGTGCAAGTGTGGACAACATTAATACTAAGAAACAAAAACCTTTTGCCAAGTATGCAATGACATTTTTCTGTTATTAGTAATTGTTACCTAAAAGTAATGTCTTTTAGTCACCAGTGATTGCCTGCGTATGAAATTGAATTTTTTTCTGAAATGTATTATAACTATGTACCACTTGTTTTTCTTTCGTATGTAGTCCCTCTCTGACAGGTTAATGAGATAGATTATAGGCTTAGATGTAATAAACAGATGTTCATTCAGTATTTCTATCTCCTTATTATCCCACTTGCCAAACCTCACAGGTTTACCTTCTGTATCTAGTAATTCTCGTACTTTCATCAGTACCTCCTTAAAAATTACAGTACCATGAATTCATAAATATAACAATAACAATATGAGTTTATTTATATAACGTTGGCACTACATATTACTGTCCGGACACTGGGTACAAGCAATCCAGAGCCACCAC
>ERZ1740070.1747-NODE-1747-length-13236-cov-4.617556_pt1 | contig 13236 bp, 9 predicted proteins | sample MGYA00581734_ERZ1740070 | MGnify/ENA primary metagenome ERZ1740070 (study PRJEB43018, sample SAMN04849744) | marine metagenome | isolation source: floating plastic debris | place: Pacific Ocean | collected 2008-09-01 | study: EMG produced TPA metagenomics...
CGTGAGCCGTCCCGGCCCCAACCCCAAGCCCAATCCCTACCCCTTCCCCAACCCCAGCCCCAATCTGGACCCGATCCCCAGTCGCCGGCATCGCCCACGCAGCAGCCCACTCAGAACAGCGCCCGCCAAGACGAACAAGCGGGCGACGACCAAGACGGTTCTGGCGCCGAACGCCGCGACGAAGAGTCGTCCAGCGAAGGCGAGCGCGACGGCGAGCGCGACGGCCAGCGCGAGGGTCAGGCCGATCAGCCCGACGACCGCTCCGCCAACCAATCACGCCAAGACCCGACCGACGGCCCGACCGGCAATCCGACCGGCCAACCGAGCGACCCGACTGAGCAGCCGACCGCACAGCCGGGGGAGCAGGAAGACCCCGCCTCGGGCACGCCTCCTGATCAGCCGAGCAATCAGCCGGGCAATCGGCCGGGCAATCGGCCGGCCGATCAGCCGAATGCGGACCAGGCCGCCGAGCCGAGCCCGGGCGGCCCCCAGCAACAAGAGCCAAGGCGCGAGCAGCAAGACCAGCCAACAGGCGAGCCCGGCACGTCGCAACCCGACCCGCCCGAGTCCGGCGGGCAGCAACCCAGCTCGCCCCAAACCGGCGAGCAACAGCCCGGCCAGCAACAACAGCAACAACCCGGTGAGCAACCTCCCAGCGAGCAGCAGCCTGCCACTGACCAGCCGGCCGACCAGCCGGGCACTGAACAAGGCCCCCAGCCTCGACCGGGCGAACAAGGCGCGGACCCTGCGCAAGATCAGGCCCGGGGCGATCAGCCTCAGGGCGAGCAGGGCCAAGGCACGCAGCGGGAAGCGATGCAGGGCCAGGGCCAGCGCGGGGGCGAGGGCGAAGGCGTCCGCGACGCGATCGATCGTCTCGAGTCCGGGCGGCGCGAGCAGGCCCAGCGCCTCCGCGAACGCGCGAATGGCCTGATGAACGGACCGTCTGGCAACGCTCAAGATCAGCGCACCGAGCCCGGCCCGTTTGCGGGCGATCGCGATGCGATCGATCGCGTGCCCCCTGAGGGAGCGCCGCGTGACGCGTCGAGAGAGGGCGCGTTCGAGACGTTCGACGCACGCCCCGAAGACGCGACCGAGGGCGCCCGCGAGTCGGTCGTCGCCGAGTGGTTCGATGATCGACCCCGAGCGCCGGGCGACGCGGCAGGCCCGGGCACCCAGCAGGGCGAGGGCGCGAGCCAGCGTCTGCGTGAGGCGGCCCGCGGCGCCGAGCGCGCGGTCGAGGATCAGGCCGTGCCGCGCCGTTACCGCGATCTGGTCCGCAGCGTGTTCCGCCGGCTCGAGCAGCAGGGCCCGCCACCGCAGCAGGCGCCATCGTCATCGCCAGCGCCGCCCCCGTCGGGCCAGAGCGAGTCGGAGTGAGCACGCTCCTGCGCATCGCGCTGCTCGACGCGTCGCCCTGGGCGTGGGGGCGTCCGTGGTGGTTGCTGATCGCTTTGCTGGCTTTGCCCAGCGCATGGATCGCGTGGCGGTGGTTCGGCTCGATGGCCCGCTCTCGCAGAGCGAGCGCTGTCTTCACACGCGCCGTGCTGCTGGGGCTCATGGCCGCGGCCCTGGCGGGCGCCTCGGCCGAGCGTGACGCGCGCAGCGTCGCGGTCGTTGCGGTTGTCGATCTTTCGGAGAGCGTGACGCGAGGTGCGCAGCTCGGGGTCGATCCCGCGGGCCAGCCGATCGCGGTGCGCGACGCGGTGCGTGGGTTTCTTGCTCGGGCCGAGCGCTCGCGTGATGTCGATGACCGCCTGGGCGTGGTCGTCGCCGGCGAGCGGGCGGTGGTGGCGCAGGCACCGACGCGCGTCGGCGAGCTCGACCCGACGCTCACCCCCGCCGGCGCGGCGGCGACGGACCTCGCCTCGGCGATCGACCTCGCCGCGGCGATGCTCCCCGCCGATTCGACCGGGCGTGTCATTGTCTTCAGCGACGGCAACGAGACCCGGGGCGACGCGCGGGCCGCGGGTGAGCGCCTCGCGCGGGGCGCTGGGGTGCGTGTCGATGTGGTGCCGATCGAGCTGGGCACGTCGGCCGAGGTGGCGGTCGTCTCGCTCGATGCGCCGCCGCGCGCGTCCGATGCCTCGCCCGTCCTGCTCCGCGTCACGCTGAGCGCGACCGCGCCCGCGGGCGGTGTGCTCCGGCTCACGCGCGAGGGCACGCCGATCGACATCAATGGAGACGCTCCGGGCACCGGGCGCCGGCTCGTGCTCGAGCCCGGCCGCCGGGTCGAGACCGTGCGCGTCGATCTGCCGCCCGGGCGCGTGCACCGCTTCGAGGCGGTGCTCGAGCCCGACGTCGGAACCGACGGGCTGCCCATCGCAGACACCTCGACCCAGAACAACCGGGCCTCGGCCTTCACGATCACGCCGGGGCGCGGGCGCGTCCTGGTCGTTGACGGCGTGGGCTTCGCGCGCCCCGGCTCGGGCGGGCTCGTGCTCGCGCGCGCCCTCGACGACGCCGGGCTGGATGTCGAGGTCCGCCCGCCCGCCGATGCCCCGAGCGACCTGCTCAGCCTCGAGGCGTTCGACCTGGTGATCCTGCAGAACGTCCCGCTCGACGAGCTGCCCGCCGGCGGCGACGCCGCGCTCGCCTCGGCCGTGCGTGAGCTCGGCGTGGGCCTGCTCATGGTGGGGGGGCCCGATTCATTCGGCCCGGGCGGGTGGAACGGCTCGCCCGTCGCCGAGGTCTTGCCCGTGCACCTCGACCTGCCCGACACGCTCGTCTCGCCCGAGGCCGCGGTTGTGTTCGTCCTCGACAGCTCGGGCTCGATGGCGCGCACCGTGCTCGGCAGCCCCCAGAGCCAGCAGGCGGTCGCCAACGAGTCGGCCGCGGGCGCTGTCGACGTGCTCGAAGAGACCGACCTCGTCGGTGCGATCACCTTCGACAACACCGCGCGCGTCGTCGTCTCGCTGCGAGAGAACACCGACCGCGAGCGCACCAAGGCCGCGATCCGCTCGATCGCCAGCGGCGGCGGCACGAACCTGGGCCCGGCGATGGAGCTGGCGCGCCAGCAGCTCGCCGGCACCGACGCCAAGACCAAGCACGTCATCATCCTCAGCGATGGGCAGAGCCAGGCATCGAGCACCCTGCCCGACATCGCGTCCCGCATGCGCAGCGAGGGCATCAGCGTCACGACGATCGCCGTGGGCGACGACGCCGACGCCGCGTCAATGGTGGCGATCGCCGACGAGGGCGGCGGCGCGTTCTACAACGTGACCAACCCCGCCGTGCTCCCGCGCGTCTTCCTCAAGGCGGTCCGCGTTGTGCGCGCCCCGCTCGTGCGTGAGCAGCCCTTCGAACCCGTCGTGCGCCCAGGGCTCGCGGGCCTGACAGCGGGCCTGAGCGCGGGCCCGGACGCCGGCGGAGGCCAGACGCCACGCCTGCTCGGTCTCACGCTCACGCGCGAGCGCGACGAGCCGACCGTTTCGACCGAGATTCTCAGCGACCGGGGCGAGCCCGTGCTCGCGAGCTGGCCCGTCGAGCTCGGGCGCGTCACCGCCTTCACAAGCGATGCGCACCGCTGGGCCGAACCCTGGCTCGACTGGCCCGGCTACCGCAGCTTCTGGCTGGGCATCGCCCGCCAGACCGCGCGCACGCAGCGCACAGACGGCCCCGAACTCGTCACCACGCTCGAGGGCGACGAGCTCAGCCTGACCCTCGATGCCTTCGGCGACGCCGACGAACCGCTCGACGGGCTCAGCGTGCCGGCCTCGGTCTTCCTGCCCGGCGGGGAACGCCTCGAAGTGACCCTCGCGCAGTCGGCCGCGGGACGCTACGAAACGCGCGTCACCCTGCCCCCCGGGCAGGGCCCGGTGATCGCCGTTGCGCGCCCGCGAACGCCGACCGAGGCGCTGCCCCCAGCTCTAACAGGCGTCACGCGCCCGCCCGGCGCCGAACTCGGCGCGATGACAACCGACCTCAACGTGCTGCAATCGATCGCACAGACCACCGGCGGGCGCGTGGTCTCGATCGAGGATCCGCTCGGCGGCTCGCTCTTCAGCCGCGAGGGGCTCGAGCCCCGGCGCGCCATCACTCCCCTCTGGCCCGTGCTGCTTGCCTGGGCGATGGCGGCATTCCTCCTCGACATCGCCACACGGCGCATCGCGTGGGATCGACTGCTCGGTGTGGGCGAGTCGATCGCGATCGAGCGTTCGCTCGCCGGTCGCGGCAGCGCTGGCGCGGGCACGCAGGGCGGTCTGCGATCAACGCGAGGTGCGCGTGAGCAGGCGGTCGATACCGCGTTGACCGACCGCGACGCCGGGCTCGCCGCCGTCAAGGCCGCCCGCCTGCGTCAGCAGGCCGACACCGAGCGCCTGCGCGCCAAGCGTGCATCGAAAGCCGCTGAGCCCGCCGCACCGCCGGCGCCCGAGCCAAAGGCCTCAGCGGAGCCCGAGGCGGGCCTGCTCGCGGCGAAGCGCCGCGCGACGCGGAAGTACGACGACGAGTGAGTGCGCGGGTCAGTCGACCAACCGCGCACGCAGGCTCAAGTGATCCGCCTCGGTGATCTCCACCTCGACCAGCTCGCCGATCAGGTCGTCGGGCGACGAGCCCAGGCGCGGCTCGTGCTCGAAGTGCACGATCAGGTCGCCGTCGGTCCGCCCCGTGAGCTGCACCGGACCGGCCTGGTCTTTCGCCGGTGTCTCGACCGCCTGCGCGGCGCCCGGCTGGCTGCCGCCCACGGTCAGGCCCACCATGCCGCTGCCGGGCTTGACGTCCAGGCCCCGCTTCTTCTTCTCGGCCCGGCTCAGGCCCTCGACAAAGACCGTGAACCGGCGTCCGATCTGCTCGCGCGCGATCTCGCCGGAGATCTCGCTCTGCAGGGCGAGCAGCTCGTTGTTCCGCGTGCGCTTCACCGCGTCGGGCACATCGTCGGGCAGGCGGTCGTAGGCCGTCGTCCCCGGTCGGGGCGAGTACTTGAAAATGAACTGGTTCTTCGCCCGGCTCCTGAGCAGCAGCTCGCGCGTGAGCGCAAAGTCGGCGTCGGTCTCGCCCGGGAAACCCACGATCACGTCGCCCGAGACCATGAGCGGGCGCCCGAGCTCGGGCTGATCGAGCACGCTGCGGGCGCGGTCGAGAAACTCGTAGTACTCCGAAGCCGTGTAGCCCCGGTTCATCCGCTTGAGCACCGTGTCCGAGCCCGACTGCGCCGGGACGTGCAGATACCGGCAGATGCGCGGGTGGTCGCGCATCGCCTCGAGCGCGTCGAGGCCGAAGTCACGCGGGTAGCTGGTGACAAAGCGCAGGCGTTGGATCGCCGGCACCTCGTCGTGGATCCGGGCGAGCAGATCGGCAAACGTCGTCGTGTTCGCGCCCGCGAACGCGTCGCGGTGGTGGCTGCCCTTGTAGGTCCGCCCCTTCTGCGGCTGCGTCACGCCGCCGACGGTCACCGCCGATCCGTGCTCGAAGCGGTAGTGGTTGACCGTCTGCCCCAGCAGCGTGATCTCGAGCACACCGGCGTCGGCGAGCTTCTTGCACTCGTCGATGATGTGGTCCGGCGGGCGGTGCACCTCGGCGCCGCGCGTATGGGGCACCACGCAATAGGTGCAGAACTTGTTGCACCCGCGCGTGATCCGCACGTAAGCGCTACGCCCCGCGCTGGCATCAACGGGCGAGATCGTGCGGCTCAGGTCGAGCAGCTCCAGGTCGTCGCCCACCGCCGCGAGCGTCGAACTCCGCCTCGATGCGCCGCCCTGCAGCGCGCTCACACGCGCAGACTGGCTATCGCCCAGGCCCGCCCGCGCGCGCACGGCGTTGTCCAGAAGCGCAGGCAGCTTGTCGAGCTCCGCCGGCCCGCACATCACGTCGACGACGGGCATCCGTCGCATCAGGTCCTCGCCGTCGCGCTCGGCCATGCAGCCCAGCACGCCGACGACCATGCCGGGGCGCTCCCGCTTGCGGACGTTCAGGGCGCCCAGCCTGCTCCAGACCTTCTGCTCGGCCCGCTCGCGTACCGAGCAGGTGTTGTAGAGCACGACGTCGGCCTCGCCCGCGTCGGCCGTGAAACGGTACCCGAGCGCGCGGAGCTGACCGGCGACCAGCTCAGAGTCGAGCTCGTTCATCTGGCACCCAAAGGTCTCCAGGTACACCGCTTTGCCCGCTGGCCCGGCTTGGGTTGGCCCGGTTCGACCGGTCTTTTCACTCATCGGGGGCAGTTTATCCCGCCGCGGGTAGACTCACGCGGTGCAGTTCCTTCGCCTGGTCCGAGTCTGGTTCCACCGCCTCCCGCTGGCGAGCAAATGCCTGATCCTCTTCGGTGGGGCGGCGGGCGCGATCATCGCGATCGCCCTCACCCTGCCCCTGATCCGCATGAACGCCCTCGTGCGCGACGAGCAGACCACCCTCGCCCGATCGCTGCTCGCGGTCGCCCGCGAGCTGCCCGCCAGCGATGAGGCCCTCGTCGCCGGGGCCCGGGTCGAGCGGTTCGAGGGGCGGGACCTCTCGATCGCCCGCGAGCGAGACCCGTTTGTGGATCGGGCGACCTCGGCGTTCGAGCGCGACCCGAGCCTGAGCGAGTTCGTCGCCGGCGACTGGGACGGCGCCAGCCGGACCCACCAGTACGCCGCGGTGATCCGGGGCCCAGACGGCTCGGTCGCGTCGGTCGAGACCGTCAGCCGGCGCGCCGATCGCGCCGCCTGGCTGTTGCTGGTCAACCTGCTCTACGTCATCGCCGCGGGCTCGGTGGTGCTCGCCGTCGCGTTGGTCGTCTTCGCGATCATCACGGGGCGGCTGATTCTCAGGCCCGTCGAGAGCCTGAGGCAGACCGCCGAGAGCGTGCGCGATGGGCACCTCGACACGCGCAGCCGCATCCGCACGGGCGACGAGTTCGAGGAGCTCGCCGACGCGTTCAACCTCATGCTCAGCGAGATCGAGCGCGGGCAGGGCCAGCTCCGCGCGATCAACGCCGCGATGGACGATCGCCTGACCGAGCTGAGCGAGGCCAACGTCACCCTCGACGCGGCGGCCAGGCTCAAGGGCGAGTTCCTCGCCTCGGTCAGCCACGAGCTGCGCACCCCGCTCAACTCGATCATCGGCTTCGCCGAGCTGCTGCTCGAGATCGCCAAGCGCGAGCGTGAAGACGCCGGCGCCGAGGGCCTGCCCCAGACATCGCTCGCCAAGCGCGAGCGCTACCTCGAAAACATCGGCGGGGCCGGGCGTTCGCTGCTCGAACTCATCGAGAGCCTGCTGGAAATGGCCAAGATCGAGGCGGGCAAGGTCGAGCTCCAGATCGACCGCGTCGATGTCGCGCAGATCTGCCGCGGGCTGACCGGTCTGGTCGAGCCTCAGGCGCGCCGGCGCAATGTCAGGCTCATCGAACAGCTCGATCCGGCGCTCCCGCCCGTGCAGACCGATGCGCGCAAGCTCCAGCAGATCGTCTTCAACATGCTGAGCAACGCGGTCAAGTTCGCCGGCTCGGCCGGGCGCGAGCCCGAGGTCACCGTGCGCGCCGAGCACCTGCCGATGTCCGGCGCAGGGGCCACGGGCGAGGCCCGGGGCGAGGCGGTCCGCATCAGCGTGATCGACAACGGCCCGGGCATCGAGCGAGACGACCAAGCCCGCGTCTTCGAGCGTTTTCGCCAGCTCGACGCCGGGCACACCCGCGGCGCCGCGGGCACGGGCCTGGGCCTGGCGATCGTCGCCGAGCTGAGCCGCCTGTTGCAGGCCGAGGTCCAGCTCGTGAGCGAGCCGGGCCAGGGCGCGATGTTCAGCGTCGTCTTGCCGCTCGAAGCACCGACGCAGCCCAACCCTCAGCCCGAACGGGGCGGCGCCGCGCAGCCCGACCGAGATCGCGGCCCGGGCGTCGTGACGCCGACCGCCGACGGGTAGTGCCGCACGTCGATGACTCGCTTGCCCGCCGCGTCAAAGTCGATCGCAACGACGTCGATGCGCAATCGGTTCACGCCGCCGGGCGTGATGCGCCGGTCGCGTGCCGCGGCCTGCGCGAGCCGAGACAGCCGAGCGCGCTTGTCGGCCGTGATCGAGGCCTCGGGCCGCCGGGCGTCGCGCGTGTGATCCACGTCGCCCGCGCGCAAAACGCGTGATTTGACCTCAACAACCACCAGCGAGCTGCCCTCGGGATCGAGGCAGAGCAGGTCGATCTCACCCCCAGCCAGCCTGACGTTCCGCCCGAGCACGCGGAAGCCGGCGTTGCGCAGGCGCCGCGCCGCCACCCGTTCCCCGCGGGCTCCCAGCGACCCGCGCTCGCGCCCGAACACGGCTTGCCGCAGGCGCGCGAACACAAGGCCCGATCAGGAGCCCGGCCCGTATCGCCGCGTCGCGATCACCAGCAGGCTGTCGCGCAGCTCCTCGACGTTGTCGACCCGGCTGCGCTCGATCAGGCGCTCGATGTACCGCTGCAACTCTTCTTCGCGTCGTTCGGTTGTCAGCTCTTCCTGGATCGCGAGCTGCGCGTCGTACAACGCGATCGACACGCGCTCGATCTTCTCCAGCAGCAGCCACGCCGTCTGGCTCCCGAACTCGATCGGCCCGGCCCACTCGCCCTCGCCGAGCGACCACGCCGCCTCGTTGAGCACCTCGGGGCCGAAGAACGCCGTTTCGCCGTATGTCCCCTCGTCAAACGTCGCGGCCTGCGCGCCGCCGCCGTCGGGGTTGAACGTGTTCAACTCGCCCTCGGCGATCGTCTCGAACGCCGCACCCTCCGCGAGCTGCGTGTTGATCGTCTCAACAGCCTCGCCCCGCGCCGTCGGCACGCGGATCAGCCGGAACACCGCCGTCGGCGGCGGGTTGAAACGGTCGGCGTCGCGCTCGTAGCGCTGGCGGATGTCGCGCCAGCTCACGTTGATCCGCCGGTACACGTCGGTCAGCAGGCTGAGGCGCACCAGCTCGATCTCCTCGCGCTCCCTGAGGAAGTCTTCGAGGCTGCCGCCCGTCTGCTCGCGCAGGCGACGTTCGGCGAGCTGCGCGCTGCCCAGGTTCTCGCTCACGACGTTCTCACGGATGTTGTCGAGAAACGCGCGCAGGCCCTGGCGCTGCGCCGGGCTCAGCGCGCTCAACGCCTCCGCCCGAAGCAGCTCGTCCGTCAGCTCGCCCCGCAGGCGTCGATCGATCGTCTGCGCCGCGAGCGTGCGCCACTGCTGCGGTGGCAGGCGCTGGGCCTCGGCCTGAAGCCTTGCCGCGATGGGCTCAAAGAAGGCGTTGGCGAAGATCGGTCGCCCGTTCAGGTCCCCGACCTTCGCGTCCAGCAGCACCGCTTCGCCGCCCGCGCCCGCCGGCAGACCGCCCGGCGGCGAGGTGCCCGGCTCGCCCTGAACCACGACGAACCCACCCCGGTCGCCCGGTGCTTCGGGAACCGTCGCCTCGTTCGCATCGGCGTTCAAGAACGGCCCGTCGCTCGGCGTCGGCGCCGGGCGTGTACGCGGCGCGTCGTCGTCCGCCCGGAACGCCGCGAGGTCGACGCGTTCGGCCGATCCGCTCGGATCATCAACGCGCTTGCTCGCGCAGCCCCCCAGGGCGAGTGGCCCCGCGAGCAGCCCCGCAAGGCTCCAAGCCAGACCGAGCGGGACCCGCGCGCGGGCCGCGCCGCTCTCGCGTGTTCGCGTTCCCGATCCTCCGCCCGCTCGCCCCGCCCGTCGATCGCTCCGCATGCGGCCCTCCTTGCCCGCTGACCGCTAACATGACCCGCCGACCCATGTGCCGGCAGAAAGAGGCCCGCTGTGACCGATCAACCGCCCAAGATTATCGTGGATGACGACTGGAAGTCGCAGGCCCGCGCCGAGAAGGAGCGCCTGGCTGAGCAGGACGCCAAGGCCAAAGCCGAGGCCGAGGCCGCCCCCAAGGGCCCGGGCGGCCTGCCCGAGCAGGTCGGCTTCGACGACCTCGTTCGCCTCCTCGCGACGCAGTCGCTCATGTATTTGGGCGCCTTTCCTGACCCCCAGACCGGGCAGGCGATGGTCGCGCTCGACGTCGCCAAGCTCAACATCGACCTCCTCGCTGTCCTTCAGGAAAAGACCCGCGGCAACCTGGCCGAGGACGAGCAGGAACGGCTCGACGGCACGGTCAGCGAGTTGCGGGTGCAGTTTGTCGAGGTCGCCAAAGCCGTCAAACAGGCGTCCGATGAGGGGCGTTTACAGCAGTCGCCCGGCGGCCCCGGCCCGGGTCCGGGCCCGGGCATGGGCCCGCCGATGGGCCCGGGCGGCGCCGGCGGTGTGCCGGGCATGTAATTCGCGCGGGCCGCGAGCGGCCGGTGTAAAAGTCGGATAGACTGATCCTGAAATCCGCCTCGATCCTCGGCCGCCGGGCCGACTCACCCGAGGCGAATCACCCGCCCGTCGTGACCACGCGCCGGGCCAGTTGGGGCGAGACCACGTGACCGCACAGGGTTCCTTCCTCGATCGCAACTACCACCTCGTTCGGCGGCTGCACTCCCTCACCGGGATCGTGCCGATCGGGCTCTTCCTGATCGTCCACCTGACGACCAACTCCTCGATCGTCTGGGGCGCGTTCAACGGACGCGCCAGCCACGCGACCGACGGCGTCGGGCGGGGCGTCGAGACCTTCCAGCACGAGGTCTACTTCATCAACAACCTCCCTCTGTTGCTGCTGACCGAGATCTTCGTGCTCTGGCTCCCGATCGCCTTCCACTCGATCTTCGGCTTCTACTTCGCCTTCAGCGGCAAACGCAACACCGACCGCTACGCCTACCAGAACAACTGGCGGTACACCCTCCAGCGATGGACCGGCTACGTCGGCTTCCTCTTCATCTTCTATCACATCGCCACGCTCCGCTGGGGCTGGACGGCCCTCGTGCCCGACGGCACCAAGTGGGAGCACGAGTTCGCCTCCTCGACCCTCGCCGCCGCGATCAAGGGCGCGGGCGCCGAGTGGACCCTCGCGGGCGTGCTCGTCGCGGGGCTCTACTTCCTGGGCGTGACATCGCTGGTCTTCCACTTCGCCAACGGGCTGTGGACCGCGGCGATCACTTGGGGCGTGACCGTCTCGGCCAAGGCCCAGAAACAGTGGGGCTACGCCTGTGCCGGAATTGGCGTCGGGCTCATGGGCGCCGGCTACGCGGCGCTCGGCGGCTTCCTGGTCCTCGATTACGACAAGGCCCGGCAGGTCGAGCAGCAGATGTTCATCGAGAAGTTCGGCGAAGACGAGCTCCGCGACCACCTCGAGGGCAAGGCCGACGTCGACCCGGAGGTCGCCCAGGCCGTCAACGGCTTGCTCGAACACGATTCGCCGGCCGATGAAACCGAAGATGCCGTTCCCGCGGCCTCAGAACCGGGTGATGCGGGCTGATGTCCGGTCTGCCGCGAATCTGTGCGCTCCTGGCGGACGAAACAATCCGGGAAATGCACCCCCGCCGGGGCGGTTTGCCGTACCAGGCCGGGCTGACGATGGGGAATGACCATGGCGGGTGAGAAGCGTGTGATCGTGGTTGGTGGCGGGCTCGCGGGTCTGGCCGCGGCTGTCCGTGTTGCCGAGGCGGGCGTCGCTGTTGACCTGTTCAGCATGGTCCCCGTCAAACGCTCGCACAGCGTCTGCGCCCAGGGCGGGATCAACGCCTGCAACGAGGTCGCACGCCAGCAGGGCTACAGCGAGTACCAGCACTTCGACGAGACGATCTACGGCGGCGACTTCCTCGCCGACCAGGGCCCGGTCCTCGAAATGGCCAACTGGGCCCCCAAGGTCATCGACCTGCTCGACCGCATGGGCGTGCCCTTCAACCGCACCCCCGAAGGCCGGCGCGACCTCCGCCTCTTCGGCGGCAGCCTCTTCCGGCGCACCCACTTCGCCGGCGCGACCACCGGGCAGCAGTTGCTCTACGCGCTCGACGAGCAGACCCGGCGCTACGAGGCCGAGGGCAAGGTCAACAAGTACGAGTACTGGGAGTTCCTCTGGCCCGTCACCGAGGGCGAGGGCGAAGACAAGCGCTGCGTCGGCATCATCGCCCAAGACATGCGCACGATGCAGATCCGCAGCTTCCGCGCCGACGCGGTCGTCATGGCGACCGGGGGCAACGGGCTCGTCTTCGGCAAGAGCACCAACAGTGTGATCTGCACGGGCGGCGCCGCCGCCCGCTGCTACCAGGCCGGCGCCTGGTACGCCAACCCGGAGATGATCCAGGTCCACCCGACCGCGATCCCCGGCGCCGACAAGTGCCGCCTGATGAGCGAGAGCGCCCGCGGCGAGGGCGGGCGCGGCTGGGGGCCGCGCAACTAGGGCGACGCCCGCAAGGCCCAGGACATCCCAGAGACCGAGCGCTGGTACTTCCTCGAAGAGAAGTTCCCCGCCTTCGGCAACCTCGTCCCCCGCGACATCGCCACACGCGAGATCTTCGACGTCTGCGTCAACCAGGGCATGGGCGTCGGCGGCGGCAACATGGTCTACCTCGACCTCACCCACAAAGACCCCGAGTACCTCACCCGCAAGCTCGGCGGCATCATGGAGATCTACGAGAAGTTCGTCGGCGACGACCCCCGCCACGTGCCCATGAAAATCTTCCCGGCTGTCCACTACAGCATGGGCGGCATGTGGACCACCTACGCCGAAGGCAGCTACAAGCCCGATGAGGCAGCCCCCGCGCACAAGCCCGGCATGCAGCCCGCGATCGACACCGAGATCGGGCGCGGCATGGCGTACGGCGACCCCATCAACATGATGACCAACATCAAGGGCCTCTACGCCTTCGGTGAGGTCAACTTCGCCTTCCACGGCGCCACGCGCCTTGGCGCCAACGCCCTGCTGAGCTGCATCTTCGACGGGCTCTTCTCCGGGCTCAGCGTCGTGAATTACGCCAACGAGGCGGGCGAGAAGTCCGCCGCCGATGTCCCCCAGTCGGTCTACGACGCCGCCGTCAAGGCCGAGCAGGACAAGCACGACGGGCTGATCTCGACCGCGGGCACGCGCGGCGCCGACACCGCAGGCGCGCATAACGCCTACGTCATCGGCAACGAGCTGGGCGACGAGATGACCGCCGCGTCGACCGTCGTCAAGACCGGCCCCAGGCTCCAGCAGTGCCTCGACAAGATCGCCGAGCTGCGCGAGCGGTACGGCAAGGTCAGCCTCTCAGACACCGCCGCCTGGACCAACCAGTCGCTGAGCTACACGCGTGCCGTGGGCGACATGCTCATCATGGCCGAGTCGATCGCCAAGGGCGGGCTGCTCCGCGAAGAGTCGCGCGGCAGCCACTACCGCGCCGGCTTCCAGGAACGCAACGACGGGCGATTCTGGAAGACCCCCGTCGCGAAGTGCACCCCGGACACCGGGGGCACC
>ERZ1740070.1749-NODE-1749-length-13228-cov-9.039627_pt1 | contig 13228 bp, 7 predicted proteins | sample MGYA00581734_ERZ1740070 | MGnify/ENA primary metagenome ERZ1740070 (study PRJEB43018, sample SAMN04849744) | marine metagenome | isolation source: floating plastic debris | place: Pacific Ocean | collected 2008-09-01 | study: EMG produced TPA metagenomics...
CTAAAAAAGGCTTCCTCTGACACAGATCTAATGTTTCAGTTTTACTTGCCTTATATTGGTGTGCTTTCAATATTCGCTGGCTTGATATTGGACTCAAGTGAGAATTAGTGGGTAACGCAATTCAAATGGTTGCACCTTGACGCAGCCCCACTCTTACTATGAAGCCCATAGCTCTTCAAATTGATAGGTCGCTCTCTATAGTAGTCAGGGTAAATGAAATTGATCCCTGAAAATTTAAAGAAAAAAATCGGACTTGGGAGCCATTTTCATGTTTTTGGAGCAAGTGCCATTCTAGTGCCTTCAGATCTTCCTGTGAATAGGCCAAAGTTTCAGCAGAAAAAAATCTTAGTTGAAAAAATCATGGCAAACTGAGTAACTTCACTGCTTATCTTTGGTAGGCCTCATAGAAAAAAATAGCGCAAACCGGCTCAGAAAAGACAAATTGGTTAGTTTTTCCTTGAAAAGCTGTTTTTCCCTTAGTCTTGTTGTTGCAGGTACTGTATTTCTATGGGAGGGAATACGTACCATCACAAATAAAAACCATCAGTATCTCTCACCGACGCTTTTACTATGTCCTATATTGTGGATATGCGTGAAATAATGTCACAACGCAACCAACACAGATGTATAAGTATGAGGAATATGTGTCATATGACATGTCACAAATTGACTAACAAAGTACCATCTGCCCTGCTTTGCAAGAACAGGGCAACTGAATTGACCTCTCTATGCATATGAGGGCAGATATGGACAGCACTGGCCAGTCATGTATGGTTTGACCAAGTTTGGAAATTGAAATATTACCATCACGTCCTAGTTAGGCCTTAGGGAGCAAATATATTTTCAAAAAAAAACTTATTGCTTCACTTAACTAACAATGTGGGGAATCAAATCAATTTGGACTCTTTTTATCATCCTTTGTAAATTCAAGGACTTGAAGAATGATAGCAAAAAAATGGATGAAGAATGTGTTTCCACACCATGGTGAGATCTATCAGATCCATCAGATGGATAATTTCTAGTCTAAGAACGCTGAATAGCCATCTCTGAGGTGATTCCTGGGATAAATATGAAGTGCATTACTATGTTACTAACATATTACTAATACACTACTAATATTTATTACTTATAGTTTGTTGGGCTAGGGATTCAAGCCAAACAGCAGGGTCTTCCGCTCCTTTTATGCATCAGTCAGTTACTTCAGTGGTTTACCTCTAACTCCTTGGGTTCACAGACCATTTTTTGCAAGCGCATTTGTGCATAACACTTTGATATTTAGTGCAAGGTTTTTAACACCTTAATCTTACATACGGTGCTGTGACGGAAGACGAAATGTTTAAAAAAGTAAATGAAGGGATTGGAACAAAAGAGAAGATAGTTATGCTGAGCTAACTTGCAATCTTATTGCCAGCTTGTTATCTGATTCTGATGCATGTGCCCATGATGCTGAAAACTCAGCCTGTCTGCATCAATCAGAGGTATGGAAAATCTGGAGTTATTTTCCAGGAATCGTAAAAAGGTGATATCTTGGATAACAGACCTTTTTATGTACGCGATTCTCTGGAAAATCATTTTGTTGTAACTAATATCATGCAATGATAATCACCCCTTTCACTGAGGTAATGTACATCAGTGGCCAGAGTAACTATTTTCCAGCTTGTTGTCCACCTGCTGTGCCCCTTGCTGTCATAACCTACATAATACTTGCCCTTATCCAATAACTAACAGCTGCTCAGATCGCATTGTATCAGGCTTTCATTTTTCTGCTATATGTATGTGCGTGGCCTAGGACTAGGTGCTACAATCCTGCTGACCAGAGTTGGTAAAAAAAATTTTGCGGCCAACATCAGACCACTAAAGTGTCCTTAAGGACATTTTTCAACATTCTTTTTGCAAGGAGACGACAGTCCATTAATTATCAATGATAGCTTTTTATACTGCAAATCATTTTCAGCAGGTCATATTTGGGCAATTTTCAGTGAAATAATGGATATGGTCTAAATGAGGGCTATCAAAACTATCAATGTCATTCTCTGACACTATAGACTTCTGCCCACATGCCAATTTTTGTTCTTGGCATTGGAAGGGGTATCTGAAACCCACAGTCCAGTCAGATCAATCACCCTTAGCATTATCTGAATTCCGGATGGTGGTATTGTGGTTTGGAGGGGTATCAAAGGCCAGAAAATAATAAAATTTTGCTCAGACTAATCCAATGGCGGATTACTTAGCCTTTAATCAGGTCACAACTCACAAACAATATTTGCAATGGTGACGCTTTTTTGTTTTCAGTTTTGGCTGTCGCTAAACTGGCTCATGGGACAACTCCACAGAAAATACTTTTGACGCAGAAAAGAGCTACAGCAGTGACCCCTCAGACATCAGTGAACAGCGTATCACCCACAAAACTTACTACTGCTACAATCGGTGCCCCTATAATGGTACCTAATACTAATCTGGTTGTGACGCAGGTGCCTGCTCAAACAGTGACAAGTGGTCCCATAACAGTAAACTTAAATAGCGGAGCACGGGTAATAACTCCAGCACAGCAAATAAGACAACAACCTGCTGTCCTAACCCTACAGCCCAATCAGGCCCAGCAGTTCATTGCCAAGCCTGCCTCAGAACTACAATCAAACATGCAAATAGCCCCAAAGCAATTGCTGCTAATTACTCCTGCAGATCAATCAAAGCTTCGTCAGGGGGTTTCAGTAGCCTCGCCCGCCTCAATATCACAAATCACTCCTGTGGGAAGTATTAACACCGCTACTGTGGTGGCCCCTGGCCAGCAGCAGGCGTCCATTCTCGGTCAGCATAAGGTTATATCAACTTCCTCGCCTGCCGGGCCGTCCACGCAAGTCATACCAATCACTAACTTAAACCAAGCTCAGGCGCTGGCTGCAGCCGCTTCGTCTCAGAACATTTCACGTGGTCCTAAACCGACAATTATCACGGGAATGCTGCCTACCACTGCCGCAGATGGTACTGTTTCCTATGTGCCTGTGCAACTGACTACAAAACCAGTACCAACAACTGATCCGAATGTGTCCTTGCAAGCATCAGCTATACCTGTGTCTGGAAATACCACTGCTCAGCTTGTCAATAATGGGAAAGGCATAACGCTTCTGATACCTCCTGCAGCAGGGACTGTAACGGCCTCTGGCAATTCTCTCCAAGTTGTAAAGACTGGCAATCAGCTCACGCCTCAAACGGCCACTATGCACATTGCCAATACCCATATATCGAGGTGATTTATCTATACGATGCTTCTTCGTAAAAAGATTGATTTTTGTTTTTCTCATTCTTTCTGCAATTCTGCAAAGTTTTTTCTCATGTTAATGATGCTATTTTTCAGCTGTTTTGAGTTCAGTTGGTATATATTTGTATATATTGTATATAATGACTTGTGTACGAAAAACTATTGTTTTTGTTGAGGAACATCATATTATTTTATGTAGTGGTGATGATGATTTATTTAATATAATAACGCTATCAGAAAAACTGTCCATAAAAATTTATTTAAATTTATTCAAACCGTATGTTTTCAAGTCCATTGTATTTTCCTTTTCATGAAAGGTCACAGTTTCGTCTTTGAAGGTATCGACTACCATATTGTTGAAAATTGTAACTAATTAAAATGCTGATAAGACTTCTGTGAAGGTCGACGCTTGTAGTATGCGTAAGCTGACTCCTTTTGCGTTGTGGTCAAGATTTTAGCCGATGGCAATATAACAACAATCAAGTATGGAGCCTTCACTTTTGTTTCTACTTTTTCACTATTATTGATAGACTACTAAACTTGTATACATTTAATCTGCAATAATAAACATTGTAAGCTGATTTAACAAGACAACAAAACTTTGGTGCCTGGAGAGTCATGTCCTGAGTCGATTGACCTGCAGCTTTAAAAGAGGTCTTTAGTACTTTGAGCTCTGACCTTTCTGACAAAGATACCACAACTGAATTGGCTAAGATATATGCTATGCTATGCCTATGAGAAGTTAACTGTTTAGGTTAACCAGTGTGAATGTATCTGAACAAGTTGAATCTATCACAGGGGTACTAAAAGTACAAGTTGACTTCAGTATAAATTGAAAATCCAGAAGAAAAAAAGATTAAAACAACTTCGAATAGTGCACTGCCAACAAAATAGTGCGGAAAAGCTGAAAAATAGTGTTTTCTGGCGTGTTGAAAAGATCTCGCCATAAACAAGCAGTTGTATTGCAAAGTTACCATTTTGAGACATACTCACCAGTTCTAGAACTTTGCTTGATATGTTACATTATGTCCAATACATAACCATAATAATAATGATATGCCTATGGTCCAATATTAAGCGCAGAATGGCCAGACATATCCCCAAATGACATCCTATCCTAGTGTTGGGATGTATACCATATTGACAGACACAGAGATGTCTTGGCAAATGTTTAAAAGTCCTAAAATATTTTGTTCAGTATTATTGCACATTTTGATACTTTGTAGGATTTTTATAGAATTTTAGCAGTTATCAATCACAAGAATACGGGTACAAGACGTCACAACCAACTGTCGCTATAGCTGGCATATTATAATTGGAGTATTATTACCAATATCATCAAATAAAATGTTACATACATACATCACATACTATCATATAAATTTGAAGACTATACACATGGATAGTGAATTACCGTATTTCTCCTTTATGAAGCCCCAGTGTTCATTTGTAAAAAATCGTGCTTTAATACTTGATACTTCTATTCCATACCAAACAATGGCAATTGAGAAACACTCTAATCAATGCATTTCATTGGTCCATGATGCATAGTAATGAGTTAACTTTTTCTCCGCCTGCGTGAAATATAAAAGCCTGAGTAGGGTTCTAAACTATTCACAATGCAGTATCATGCTAAATTGACATTAGGGCTCAAACAACTGGTGAGGTACAAACTGACATATCAGCTAGACTTGTAGTTTGTCAAGACAGGACTTACCAAACTAACAAACATGGAGATTTACGCAACAGCGGTGACTTTCTGCTACGTCATACTAACAATCTTTCAAATTTCCCGTGGCATACCTCTTTCATCGGACAGAAAACATTCAGGCAAACCAAACGATTTCAAATTACACAAACAATCAAAATTTGTACTACCCGGTAGATCTGGCCCTCTGCTGAGGGGAATGCTCAACCCTAAAACATCAACAGCTACTACAAAGGCGCCAGAAGACAATAAAAAAGCTAACGAAAAGGATACAACGCACAGTGTTGAAGATTTTGACCTAGCAAACTTTGGGGATGAGTTCGCTCCTAATGCTACCATTGACTATGACGCCATGGCTCTGCCAGAACCACAACAGCTCATTGAAGAAAATGAAGATAATTTTCCATTGACTGAACTAAACATCAAAAATATGCACGAAAGAGCTCAATACATGCGAAAGGACGAAATACGCAAGTCTTTACTGAGCAAGCTGCGACTGCTAGCTCCACCAAATATGACGGACCTCAAACTTCATAATAAGATTAGACCCTTCCCAAAGCACCTTCTGCCGGATTTGCCTGAACAGCAGATCCCACAGAGTGATGATCATGGGGAAGAGGGAGATACTTACCATGCAAAGATCGAGACAATTATACAGTTCGCCGAACCCTGTAAGTATTTTATGAAATTTTATCTTTTAAATTGCGTTGTCATCTCGGTTTCCGGTTCTCGCATGCTCAACAAAACCCGTTTATACAATGCTAAAAAACTCTAGCCAGGTTGTCTTGCTTAGTGTTAGATCTACAATGATTGTCATGATTTCTAGGTTGTGTATGGGAACTGCCATAATGGTAAGACATGTTTTATATGCCACATGCTGCATGCTTTTCTGCATCTTTCTCTTGCCATTTTTTCTCTGCTTTGCATGTCTTTTATTGTAGGGGGTATAATAAGGGTCGTTATTTTGTCTGATTTTAGTGCCTGATGACAAAAAAGATGATTCTTTCCCACTTCGAGACATTGCATACTTCACTATTCCGGACACAGTAAGCAAGGACAATATAAATAAATGTATGCTATTGGTGTATATATCTACTCCTTCCAATAGTGAGGGTGAAAAAGTTCAACTTGTTATCAGCCCCACACTGCGCATGAACAAACCTTTAATAAACAGGACAGTCACTTTGTCATCTAATGGTCATTGGGAGCATATTGATGTTAGCGAAATGTTTATGGAATGGGCTGGCGACATTGATAGCAACCTTGGCTTCGTCGTAAAAGCCCTCCATCACGGTGAAAATCTAGCCAACTTAGAAGAGGATTCTGAGGAAGTAAAGAGACTCACTACCACTCTCGCCGAGGGGATAATTACAAAACCACATCGGGTAAGTTGACCCTACTTGATGTATATTTCGTGGAAGGCATCGCATGGAATTTCCCTGTCGTTGTTGCATTTGTGAAATTGAGGCGGAGGAATGCAGGTATACATCTTAATTATGTGAAGTCAGAAATGTGGGGCATTCCTCTTGTGCTAGTCCGCAAAAAACTTTAGGGACCGGGCTGATCATGTTTTAAATAATTTTTTATCTCGCATACTTCAAGTGATTTGACCTAACATCTGACATCACTAAGCTGACTAGCTTATATTTTTCATTGGTGTACTTCTGATTACACACATTTATTTTGAGCCAACTGTTACAATTCTAAGAAACCCACTCATTGATTGAAGTGACAACGGTTTTCTGTTTGCAGACTCCTCTAGTCAAGATAACATTGAATGAAGAACGCGGCCGATATAAAAGATCGTTCGATGAGGTTCCTACGCGGTGCAAGATAGAGGACAAAGAAGACAGGTGCTGCCGCTATACATTCTCGTTAGATTTTTCCAAGTTGGGGCCTGACTTTGACTTTATTATCCAACCAAGAGCATTTGAAGCTAATTATTGTGCAGGTATATGTCCTAACTACTATTTACCACCAGATGGTAATAGTAAACTGTTGGTCGGATTGGTACCGCAAAAGTTGCAACGATGTTGCACTCCGACGAAAAAGTCATCGCTACAAATTCTTTATGTGACTGAGGATGGAAATTATAACTTGGGAGAAATTCCGGAAATGACCATAAACAGGTGTTCTTGTTCAACATAACCTTACTCTTTTTCGGTTCTTTTTTTCCAAGTCGTATTTCTTATATTTTTATATGCTATAATATCATTACTGAAAGTTCTATATAAGACAGTAATGGACGATTTGTGCAAATGCATGCTTGTACATATACAGATAGAATCTAGTTCATAGTACAATGCCTGTTTACAAACTGCTGCTGATGAAACACAAACTGCTGCAGATATCTTGCGTGCAGGGCTGTTATGTACATTCTATTTAATCTTATTTACCAAAAAATGCCTATGCTTCGCTCAATGCAAGGACCACTTACATGTACTTGTGAAATCTGCTCATATTTTTACATGTGACGATCAACACTGTAAAATTTACGTATTTATGACATTCAACACTTTTGATGTTAAAAACCCATTGGCAACAAATTAGTTTGAAGCCACCAAGAATCATACTATTGTAGTATTATAGTTGACTAGCTCCACATTTTGCAATTATTTTTGTTATTGCGAGATTAATCAGCCCATTATTCTAATTTATTAAACAGGTGATATACGTATATATGCCCATAAATTTACTTTTGCGAGAACTAAGTTCTGTCACGTCACCTGGTGAAACAAAACCTCTTTCATAATCTTTTGTTTTTATCATTCTGTTTTTGTTTGTTTTGTACGGGCAACTGCTGAATTTTTGTACGGTCCTAATGTACTTTTTGCTGCCTTTCAGGCAGGATAATTTATAAAGTATTATATTGGCAGTGAAAATTGGCAACCCTGCTGCTGTAATGAATAACAATTATTCAAGGTAGTTGACATTTTCTGCCTTCTAATGGATCTCAGACTAATAAAAAATGTTAAAATCTGTTTACGCATTTCCTTCAGAATTATTACCAATGTTGTATCCAAAGTTGCCACAGAGGAGAATCATTCCAATGAAAACAATAATATAGAAGTAACAATAACAGTTTTACGGATTCGCACTAAGAAATTGGCTGATGGCTGTTGCTGTCACATGCTATAGATACCTGTTCTATCTTCTCTCCTATGATGTTTGTTCGATAAACCTTTTCATGGGGCATGTCATACGCATTCTAATAATAGATAGAGTTGAATCAGTCATTTATCTTAATGACATGCCAAATATTTTCCCTGATTTACCATCCAATGTTGGAATGTGGAACTAAACCACCAGGGATTGTTTTATTTTCATAAGTATTGTTTTGTAAAGAATCAATGCTGTAAGGTGTTGTTTGTCCATTAAGGTTGCAGGCTATGGTTTCAACCATGCATATTATAGAAACTTGAAAATAAATAGCCATTTAAGTGGAATCCCCAACAAAAATCACACTTAAGCACATGGCAATCAGCTGTATTTGCTTTCAATTTGAGGAATTTTGAAGCCTTCAAAATTGTGTCAACATAATAAACCCCACGTGGCATTGCATACCAATTCTTATCTCAAGGATTGTTAGGAATGGTGATTACATTACAGTTCAAATCTAAATAATTTCAAAGCAGAATGAAGGAATTGACAGATTTTTGATGAATGTATGCTTTTGCTCTAGGCTGAAAATTTGACTCCGTAACTTTGTTACAAGCCAACTGATTGCCAACAAAATTGCCATTCAAAGACACTGAAATTTTAAAAGCAAAATACTCATCAGAGCCCTGGGAATGTCATTGATGACTTTATTCTAAAATGGAATTTAAGAATTTAATTTTTTTGAAAGCGTTTCTAGGTGGAAAGGTCGAGCGTTCTTCTTTTTGTGTGGGTTTTGGCATGTCAACTATTGGAAATATGATATGTTGCACAAGTCATGTAAGTGTATGTTGTAGTATCAATTAGGGAATACAGTAGAGGTTGTTGATGTGATGGAGGCAAGATGGAGGTGTATCATTATTAACATATGTCAGTTGCTTCAGATGACCCAAGTGATAAACATTCATATCTTCTATCAAGGCTTCTATCTTACCATCCAATAACGTAAACAGTCTCAATTTTCATGTCCTTATACTACTGTAATCCCCAATCTCTTTTTTATGACAGCATAAAAAGAATGTGTGCGTAGTGGTAGGTAGGTATGCTTGCAATTCAGCATTGCTATTGATAGAGCTACACCTGTTCACCGTGATAGCAACGTTGGCTCTAAATTCAAGCTCAAGCCAAATCATTTTTTTGTGACAAAATTCATAGAAATCATAGGGAGACAGAAGTTTAATCATACAGCAACAATTTAAAATGAAGTGGAGAGTTAATTTACAGTGTTGGTACTGTACTTTTCTACGATGACAACCAGTTATTAGGTTTAATAATTGATTTGAAACTTGAGAACCCTAGATACCCTTGGCATGCTAAAGCTCTGGAGTCACCTGCAAACATTTCAGTTTCTCTAACGTTATAATGAAAATTAATAGTCGTCCATTTAATATCTGATCAGGAAACCGCAGATTTAATCCAGGCTTTTGATCCAATTACAATGGGTGACAGTGGCAGTATGTGCCTCTTGCATGTTTTATCAAAATGGTTTTTCGATTTTAAAATTTCATTACATCACCAGTAACATGAGCTTTCAATCAAATTTCTCGATTGTCGATCTTCTGCTGGCTACATATGTGCCTGTTGCAAGACATCTTGTGAGGTGTCTTATATTATTACGAGTGTTTGAAGATTTGAATAGATTGACACAATGATGTATAATCCAGATAAAACATTTTGGTGTCAACTTTGACATAGAACTAATAATTGGTCATACCAATCAATCCAAATCTGTGTACGTCTGCATATATGGTGTACATGTACATGTATTTGTTATTTGTTTCATGGCATGAATTGCCCAAAATATATTTTTGAGTAACTTAGTGCTGTCTTATTCAGTGGAAATGATTATTTATTTGCAAGGCTGTGGTTCAGAAATGCGGTGAAATTGGGTGAACATTTTAGCAGTTAATGTTGTGACTAATAAACTTTTAAAACCCCAGCCGTTCCATGTCCTTATGGAAGTGTCTGAAGTCGTTGATTGCCAATATCCTTCTGTGGATGCTCAATCTGAAAACTTTAAATTCTATCATATAACTTACTAATCCACACAGCCTTGGTTGACTGGATTATTCAGGGCCACGGTTCCACCAGACAAGACAAAGCCATCCATTACCGATTGACCATTGAAAGAAGATTTTGAAGACAGCCACTAATGATTGTGATTTTTTAACCGACAATTATGAACGTCAAATTAGCATTGCTAAGATGCCCTGGGAAACCATTATGCTTGCTCAGCACTTCATTAAGGCATTGTCATCGCTCAAACGCCCTTCACGCAAAAAATTGATTAATTCCTCAATGGAGCTATGGGCAAGTTAATCTACTACAAAAGGGCCGACGATCCAGATTAACTTGGGTCCACATGTGTGTTTTTGCTGTTGTGGTGATGGTATTGACCTTGATCACGGCAATGATCCGCATATTTTGCAGTTGCAACCTGCGTAAAGGATGGAACTCCTTTTGTCCACATGACCCTAGTGAGCAGGAATATTTGACTCCCGCATCGCGTTTATAGATGTTGCGTCACCGGGTGGCAATATCCAAGTCGAGTCCTGCAGGATGGAACGTATTGTCAAGCCTGTACTATTACCCACTCCCTCGGCGCTGCGATGTCAAACGCACCAAGTAATTACTACCGATCTTCTCTTCAGCTTTTATGATTGCATGAGAAGGCTAACTTCCTTCAGTTTGTTTGTAAAATGACAACACTGTCCCCGGTGGCACAAAACTGCATCATACTGCCATAGCGATCATCGCGGGTTCTCTCAATTTTCAAAATTTTGCCTTGCAGTCCTTTCGCAGACTGAACGAACCCAATAACACAACCACACACAAGGTTTGGTGACAGACGGGAGACGGGAGTCTGTGTCCGCAGCAAATTCTGATCTAAATATAAACAACAAACAACGGAGGTCAGCTTTGAGGCCAGTTGTGAGAAGCATGCCAACTACTGCTGCAAGTAAATGCGAAATCTGTTGTACAACTATTCAGTTTAGTCTAGCTAGGTGACATCTGCTCAAGGCCTAAACCATGCGCCATGATCACGAAAAGTGATTGTTTAAGCCCTTCAAGTTAGCATTAAGATTAAACAGTAATCCCTGATTAACTGCCTCTCAAGAAAGGAAAGGCTAATTTACCTCAAGTTCCTTGGAAGAGTACTAACTGCAATCTTAAAGTCCTAGACCAGCATAAGGTTTGCAGTTTGCATGTTATTCTTACAACTGGCAGACTATGTGCATCATAATAGCTGAAAATGGATGGGTTAACAGGAAGATAAATCAGCTTAGACAAATTTAGATCTGAATTTATGACACAGGTGAGGCGGTAATTTGAAACAGTATACTAGTCTTAAGCATCCTGTTGAGGAATTTCATTCATCTTTAAGGGCGCTGTTATGACGTCGATTTAGTGACGCGGTATAACATGTAGGTTAAATGTAAAAAGTTAAACCTGCCTAAATAAAATACAGGAATCCAGGAATACCTTACATGACTGCCAATTATTTTTGATGTTCTATTTTAGTGACAATAGTGGTGACTGTTGCTTTTTCGGATCACAAAAATCTATATAATCTTTTGTTGATGATTTTATTCCGTTTCATGTCATGTGGAACAGTTGGGTCATCTCCCGCCTACTACATAAGGTTATTTCTGTTTTATTGTATCTATTGTAGCGTTAATGCACCCAATTAACTTGCTGTCAATACAATAACTCATCGCAAGGATGGAAAGTCGGACATCTTCATCAAATTAGCAAAACAGAAGATGTTATGAGTTTTCTCCCTTTGCCAGTGGTACACAATAACTTCAGGTATTCAGGTCTCCTTACTATAATTATGTTTGAATGTAAAACAAAATTGTACCATTCTGAGCCAGGCTATTGAATTTTGTTTATATTTTCATTCTGTAGGATATGCGTGTATGGCCATTACAGATATGTTGTCTATCGCCATACCAGATGTTCAGTTTTTTATGTACGCTATGATTCTTCCAGTGTTTTACAACTGACACAAAATTCTGAGCCACGCCATTCAGTTGCTGAGAGAAAGTGGTTTCTAACACCATCAGTGATACCACATTCATATAAAGAGAAGGTTAACTACCACCAGTTCTGCTTGATACCCAGCAAACTTGCAGCACACAGTCAGTTCAACCCACTACGTGCTTATAGCCATATTACTGATAGGTCCAGAAGATGTGAACACATTGAGTCAGGATCATCAGGAATAAATAGGTTTGTTTTAGAAATAAGGATGGACATGGAATGCATAAAATCATGATCACAAAATAATGATGTGTGTGCAGCCTAACTATAAGCGAGGTAGCATTACTCCTAAGAAAAGACAAATTGGCTCAACGAGTTAAATTATTATCTCATCGATTGGCTTGGGGATGATCAATCTAACTTTAAGAAAATAAATATCCCTCAGCCTTGGCGTATCCAACGCACTCTGGTTGGAACTGATCAACTCCATTTGTATTTTTATTTGATGAACAGGCAGACATAGAGCGAGTGGAAAACCATTTAGTACAGCTGGAACATATCCCAAGGCTTCGGTGAACAGCACAGTAAAACAAACGAAAAAGGGTGGTATGGACATAATATAACCAAAATTTACTGACTAAACTCACAGGATTTGTGCAATTCAGATTTATATTGTGAAATTTGATGAAATATTGTGTTATGCAGCTACACAGAATAACACATACAACTTCTATTTTAGGGAGTTGTACCCTCACAGCTAGAAGGAACGCTACTCCTCCTAAGAACACACAAAGTCGGACTATACAACAGTGTTTTTTAAGTGGCATTAAGTAGTGTATGTCTATCTATACATGGATGGTGTAAGTGCTCAAAATTTTTATGAATGTCGGTATTATAAATAAAACAGCGCACTTAGATAAAATTACATCTAATACTCAATCAGTGCGCTGTTTTATTTTTAATACTGACACTCATAAAAAATTCAGGCCTGGGAAAGAGACTCGATTGCAATTGCTACAAAATGGAACATGTGGGGATAAAGTCACAACATTGCTTGCCCCATGAATGGCTTTGGTTAGCCCTAATTAACAAGGAACTTGATGGCAAAATGTTGGCTTTTT
>ERZ1740070.1750-NODE-1750-length-13223-cov-7.321917_pt1 | contig 13223 bp, 9 predicted proteins | sample MGYA00581734_ERZ1740070 | MGnify/ENA primary metagenome ERZ1740070 (study PRJEB43018, sample SAMN04849744) | marine metagenome | isolation source: floating plastic debris | place: Pacific Ocean | collected 2008-09-01 | study: EMG produced TPA metagenomics...
CCGAGGCCATGTTACAGCGTGTCGGGCGTGACGAAAACCGGGCGACGGTGCGGTCGATGATGCGCGCCATTGATGAAAGCTCGCGCGCGGCGGGGCAGTTGCTGGATCATGCGATGATCACGTTTCGCGCAGATCATTTGGAGCGCGAAGCGTTTGATCTGACTGATCTTGTGCAGGACCTTGTGATGCGGCTGACCCCTGTTGCCGACCTTAAGGACGTGACCTTGCGTCTGGACAGCCCTGCCCCGGTTCACATGTCCGGCGATGCTATTCTGGTTCAGAACGCGGTGCGCAACATTCTGGACAACGCCCTGAAATACGCACCGGAAGACAGCCTCATCCTTGTCCGCGTGCTTGCAGACCCGTCTCCTATGGTTGTAATCTCGGACGAAGGCAAAGGGTTTCCGGTGCCCGAAATCGACACACTCACCACCCGATTCACCCGTGGTGACAATGCCTCCGGCACAATCGGATCGGGCCTTGGCCTGACCATAGCGCAAGAGGTGGCCGAGGCGCATGGCGGAGCGCTCAACCTGTCCAACAGAACCGAGGGCGGCGCATGCGTTACCTTGTCATTTTGATCCTGTCCGTTTTGGGGTTTCCTGCGCTGGCGCAAGATTGGGAAGACCAGCGTCGCTTTGGACCAGAGAGCGCGACGCAAACGCTTCGCGTGTTGTCGAGCACAGATACGGATATCTTTGCGCCCGTCGTCCAAAGCTTTCTACTTACGGCGCCCGGCCTTGCTGTCGACTACTACGTGACCAGCACGGCGGATCTGGACCGTGTGTTTCGGGATGCGCCTGACCAGTTCGATGTGGTGATCTCAAGCGCGATGGATCTGCAGTTGAAGCTGGCCAATGACGGGCTGGCGGCGCGATTGTCTGATCTTGAGCACCCCGATTGGGCAGAGTGGCGGCAAAGCCTTTTTGCCTTTACCCAAGAGCCCGCGACCATTGTGCTGAACAGGGCCGCGTTTGCAGGTCGCCCGGTCCCTGAGACGCGACAGGACCTAATCGAAATTCTTCGAGCGGCACCCGAGGTGTTTCAAGGCAAGGTTGGTACTTACGACGTTAGACAGTCCGGACTGGGCTACCTTTTTGCAACACAGGACGCGCGGTCTTCAGAAACCTATTGGCGCTTGATGGAAGTGATGGGCGGTCTGCAAGCGCGGCTTTACTGCTGCTCCAGCGATATGATCGACGATCTCGCGGACGGGACCATTGCAGTCGCCTATAATGTGTTGGGGAGCTATGCGGCCGCGCGCTCTGATATCGCTGACTTGATTGAAGTTGTGCTGCCGTCGGACTTTCCAACCACTATGATGCGCACTGCGCTCGTGTCCTTCGAGGCTGCACAGCCCGACCGCGCGGCAGCGTTTGTCGCGCATCTGATCTCGACCCAAAATGCGGCGTCTGAGGATGCGGCTTTAACGCCTCTGCAGCCTAGCCTCGCGATTGAAGGCCAACAGATCATTACCCTTGAGCCTGCGCTTATGACCTATCTCGACGCGCAGAAACGGCGTGTGTTTCTGCGCGAGTGGGAGAACGCCGTTATTCAGAACCCGTAGACACATTGGCTTGACGCGCTGCGCACCCCTACGTATCCACACGTGCAGCGCGGGTATGGTGAAAAGGTATCACGCGAGCTTCCCAAGCTTAAGTTACGGGTTCGATTCCCGTTACCCGCTCCAGTTGCTCAACCAAGGCAAAATCACTTAGGATCTCTGATTTGTTCGGCGTTTGGCAAATCTGACGGCACCACGCTCAAAATCAGTATGATTGAAAAGCCCCTAGCCGGGACAACATTTCTTTAACCCAAGCAAGCTGACTTCAAATCCCTTGGCAGCGGGCAAATCACGCAAGCACTCCTCTTTGTTATGGAGAGAGGTGCAGGCTTCGAAGTCTGGTCATCTTGAGATTCGCCTTTGACAACATCATTCACGTTGCGCCGGCCAGCTTATTCTCATGCATCACCTTGATCAGCTTCCAAAGCGGCTCTGTCTCAAGATGTCGAAGAAAGTTGGCCTGCCCCTGAGGCGTGGGCTTGCGACCCAATTCGTGTCGGTACACCTCGACAGCCGGATTTATTTCGCAGTCAGACGCAGCCTTTATGTGGGTTTCGTAAACGCTGATCCGAAATTCGTCCGGCACAACTTCAATCCAACGCCGAGACCAGTCGCGTTCCCAACCGTCTGAGCCGTGGTTTGCAACAGACAGGGCTTTGTTTTTGTAGATCGGAATGAGCGAAAGTGATGCCTTGTGTGCGGCACTGCTTGGGTTGCGTTCTGCCGCCCCGGCCCGACGTTTGTTACTGATGTGAACCTCGCTGACCCCCGTCAGGATTTCGAGATGTGCGCTTGTCACCTGAAGTTTGTCGAGTGCGCCCGACCACTCACTAAACGTCAAGCTGTCAGACACCGCAAAGAATTCAGAGCGGACACGCTCACCCGCTTCGATGATCAGGTTATCCAGGTTCATGACGTGCTCTCCAAAGCCCCGGCATTGGCAGGGTCACCGCGCGTAATGCCATTGGCGTCCTTGTCGAATGGGGCTGCTGCATCGGAGCCTATTGTTGTATCGAGTGCCGGTGAACCTGCGCCAATGCTGAAGTCGGGCAATTCGATAACTGGCAGGAACCCATCAAGAATGACGACCGCGCGATCTGGGTTGGCAAATAGCGGGTCGGCCGTGACGTTCCGCTCATACGTGAATTCTGGATTGTTGATCATCGCTTGCGCGCCGAAAACAGTCCCACCGCCGGGCCTGTAGAGAATGTTTCCGATCACCTCAAAACTGGTGACGATCCCATTGGTTTCGTAAGCCCCAGATGTCCAATCCGCGACGCGCAGCTCCTCTCGGGCACCGTCTTTGCCGCAATCGTAGACGGTGTTGAACCGGATACGGATATTGCTGATCGAACCATCAGGCTGATCACCGCCATTCGAGCCATGCCCGAACGCCAGAATACCCTGCTGAAGCATTCCGAACACGCGGTTGTTGTAGATATTGATGTCGCTCAGTTCGGACTGAGACGCATCACCTTCAGCCTCTCGCGCCAAGGCGATCCCGTTGAGGCCGAGCATCGGCTGGTTGGCAACATGGTTACGACCGGGCCCCCAAACCCAATTGTCATAGACCTGAATACGTCGCAGGAATTTTTTCGCCGCATCCAGATAGATGCCGTGTTCTTTGACGCCCCAGATGCGGTTGCGACGGACGATTGCGTCTTGCACGCCCACTTTCAGATCGATGCCGTATTGGAGGCTGTCGTGGATGTCGTTGTCTTCGATAATGATGTTGGACACGCCAGCAGCAACGGAAATCACTTCGTTCCCCGCGCCCACTCTGTAGCAGTCGTAACAGTCGTTCCCCTTAATCAAGATATTGGTCATGTGGATGGAGCTGTCCGGCCCGTCCCGGTAAGCCACCGCGTTTGTGCCGTGGCAGAGGATGGCCGAGCGATCAATTGTGTGAATTTGGCATCCTTCAACGCGGATATGGTGTCCACCCCCCATCTGAACCGCAGACTGGCTGGTGATGTTGCGGATGGTGAGGTTCAGAATATCAACGTGGTCGACTCCGTAGATGCTGATGCCACCGCCGGGAACACCGTCCCCGTCGATAATCGCCTGCCGTTCTTCGCCTGGAAGCGTCGTGATCGTCGTCCTGTTGTCGTTTGTACCGCCAACTGTCACGTTAAATGGCGCGTAGACGCCTGGCCGCAGATAGATTGTGTCACCCGGCTGCGCCACAGCCATGGCTTGGGCCACGGTCTTGAACGGCGACGATTGCGCGCCGGTACCCGTCTTGGCGCTGCCCCACGGTGCCACATGGAGTTCGCCAACCGCGCGTGTCCGGACTGTGAAAGGGAGTTCCGTATCTCCCACCATCAGAGTAACCGTCAGAGCGTCGTTGCCTTTCAAAACTTTGCGGAAAGACACGTTAGAAACGGTCATTTCGCCACTTCCCACCATGCGCATCACGGCGCCGGCATGGGGCGTTTCTGCTGTTACGGTCATCGTGTGCGTCCCCACCGTGGCCGGGAGTGAGGTCGCGTTGAAAGGCGCGCCCGACGTTGTGTTTGCGAACAAACCCCCAGAGGTTATCGCCTCAACTGTGTAGGACAGCTCGTAGTCTTCGCCAATTTCAGGCTCTTCCAGCAGTGGCGAAGCGATTTGTTCTGGCAACGCAAGCGTTTCAGGATCGGGATTGGCCACCAAGTTTGGGCCGCGATCTGGCAGAGCGACCGACCACTCCGCCCGTTTGAGTGAAACAAAGCCAAAGGTGATATCGCCTTGCACGCGAACGATGTCTGTTTGAGTACCAGCCCGGCCGCGCAACAGGTACGTATGAACGCCGACATTCCGGTTGAGGTTCGTGCTCGCCCACGGGCCAAGACTGTCCGTGAAGAACAACGACACTGGACCTGTGTCCACGATTTCGTATTGCAGTACATAGAGTTGATCTTGCACGAGACCTACCGATGCCGTCGCTGCAACATACGCCCAAGTCTTGTTCACACGGCCCGGATTTGGGTCAATGACCAGCTCGGGGCTGTCTGGCTCAATAACGCTTCCGAGCAGGTCGTTGCCCGCATACATGACGCTCGACAGAGATACGGGCGCTTTATCGTGCGCGACAAGCTCTGCGATAGAAAGGTCCAAAGTGCCGTCCGTGACCCTCAGGTTCAGGACAGCACGGGCGCGTGGGGCAGAAACCTCCCCGATGTCACAACCCAAAGACAGCATCAGTAAAACGCCACCAGTTCTGCCGTTGTTCCAGTTGCGAACACGCGTTTGATCTGTTGCGTGATCTGCGCGCCAGCAAACACGTTAAGGGTCACAGACGCGTCATCGTCCACAGACGTGAAGGTCAGTGTTCCGGTTGTGTTGACGTATATCCGGCGCGGGATATGCGGCAGATCCGTCGTGTCACTTGGGGCGATTTCGTATGAATTACGACCGGGGCTCGTCAAGCTAGGCTTAAAGCCTTTGAATTTGTCTGCCATTCTGTTGTCTCCACTACTCCAAACCCGCCGCTGCGAGGCCGACGGTTTATGGTTTGGTGAAGATTAAAGAAGGTCATATATGCCGCGCGGCACATCGGCATTGACCGCCTCAATCGGGATCAGATTGAAACGTGTCTAGCGGAAGAATGACCGGCTCCCGCCCGATTGGCAGCAAAGAGAAGCCAACGGCATAGCAATCAGTTCAGATAATGCGGAAGCAAACAATCGTGTCGTCGGCACACGTTCTGTGTGGTTAGGTATCGAAGAACGTCTCGCCAGAGGCCCCAACGATTGTGACGATGAACTCGCCTGTTCCGTCTGTTGCGATTGCCGCGTCGTAAAAGGCGTTTGTGGCTTCAAACGTGCTTGCAAAGCTTTCGGTGGTGCCGTCGTAAAGTGACATGACGGTTCGCGCATTGTCGGTATTGCTCAGCCCGTTCACGCCTGCGTAATAGATGCCAATATCCGTACGGGCGTCGAGATAAGCGCGGTCTGCAAGCTGCTGAGCGATGAAGTCTTCCGTTGCATCGTCGGGCGGTGCGGCGCGCGCGCCTTCGAGGACCCGAAGAACAAACTCGCCACGACCGACATTCCCAGACTGAAGCGCGTTGGCCCAGAAATTCACTCCCGCGTCATCGCCGACGCGGCCAAGCGCGTTTTGGTACACGGATGTGACGAACTCAAAAAGCTGTGCGTCTTGAGGAAACACCGACAGCCCCTCTTCGGATGTTGCGAAGGCGTCGGCGATTGTGTCGAGCGTGATGCCATTTGCTTGGGCATCCGCCCAGAAAGTCAGCCCCAACGCATCGGGCGCACGGTTGAAGTAGCTCAGATAAACCTCTGTCATTGCACGATATTCAAGCACCTCCAATGAGGCGGCGTCATCAAACAGGGTCAAGTCAAACGAAACACCGTTGAAATCCAACATTTCGATGCTCTGCAAAACATCTGTCCCGTCTGCCCCACTTCGATCGGCAACGGTGACTGTGGTGTCCCCAATGAACAAGGAATAGCTGGTGTCAGAACTACTTAGGACGGTCGTGTCGACGCCGTCTGCGCCGTCAATTTCGTCATCGCCAAGGCCGCCAGTGAATGTGTCGTCTCCCATACTTCCCAAAAGCGTATCATCCCGAAATGTGCCCGGAACGACGTTGCCGGCAAATTGAGTCAGGTCAAAACCAGCAGCATCAGCCTGGGCCAAAACGTAATTGGCAATCGCCGCGTGGCCTGCACCTGTGGGATGGATGCCATCCACGCTGAAATAGCTCTGATCGGTTTCTGGTGCGCCGTCGGCAAAGATATCGCTGGTGACATTACTGAACCCGAACGCGGCAGGATTGTCTTGCAGGTCTTCGATGAAGCTTTCGATATCGATGAACAACGCGCTTTGTCCGTCCTCGTTGTTCAGGTCATCGACATAGTCTTCCAGATCATCGTTGAAGCCGCGCGCGATGTTGTTCCAAAGCGAGGCCAGCAATTGAGCGTCTTGCGCGGCATCCCCTAAAAAGGCCCCGCCCACAATGGGTTGGCCCATGATCAGAAAGTTCGCAGCCCCCGTCGCTTGGAGCGTGCCGACGGTGTCTTCAATGTTTTCGAGGATCTCGGGTCCTAGGGAAAAGAGATCAAACAATTCCAAGAAACTGGCATCACCAAATCGCAACAAGTCGTTTCCGCCAATCCATATGACAAAGACGTCCTGATCGTCTGGTGCAGGAATGTCTCCTGATGCGACAAGTGCTGCAAACCCTTCGGCCTGTTGGAGTGCACCGGGCAGGTTGGGTTTGCTGTCCGAAGATGACACTGCCCCGCTATGGGCAAAATTGATGCCGTTAAGGTCTGATCCACGCAGGAAGCCATCCGCATCGGGTGCCTGACTGATCGACTGCGCAGCGGGCGCCACAGCAAGCCCATTGCGGATGTTTTCGTGCCAGACAAGCCCGTTGGAGGCGCGACCCGCAAAGAAGATATCAATGGGTTCTTCGGCCACTTGAACCGCAGAGGCGCCGTCATCAGACAGACTGTCGCCGAATATATAAAGTTGGCCCGTTCGGGGCATAATCCGCATCCTTGAACAAAGGTATGCGTTTTACGCTACCCGAATTCCGAAGACATGCAATGCGGCGTTCAGGCTTTGGCCTTTTTCGCTTCTTTCACCTTGATCGCCAGGTCCTGCGCGATGGCAAACGCGCCTTTGATCTTGTCGCTGTCCTTGGCCCAATCGCGGCGCACAACGATCTTGTTGTCTTTGACCTTGGCCAGCCCTTTCTGGTCGCGGATGAAATCCACCAACCCTTCGGGTGACGCGAATTTGTCGTTATGGAATTGGATCGTGGCCCCCTTTGGCCCACCATCGAGCTTGGCGATCCCAGCACGCTTGCACATTGCCTTGATGCGCACGACCAGCATCAGCGTGTTCACTTCCCGGGGCAGTTTGCCAAAACGGTCGATGAGTTCGGCGGCAAAGCCCTCCAGCTCAACCTTAGTCGAGAGTGAGGACAGGCGACGGTAGAGACCAAGGCGCACGTCAAGGTCCGGCACATAGTCTTCGGGGATCAGAACCGGAACACCGAGGTTGATCTGCGGTGCCCATTGATCATCAGCTTCGGACAGACCCTCCATTTCGCCAGATTTGATCTTTGCAATCGCCTCTTCCAGCATGGATTGGTAAAGCTCGTAGCCCACATCGCGCATCTGGCCGGATTGCTCTTCGCCAAGCAAATTCCCGGCACCGCGGATGTCGAGGTCTTGGGAGGCGAGCGTGAACCCGGCCCCCAGCGTGTCGAGCGATCCGAGCACGCGCAGGCGCTTCTCTGCTGTGGCCGTTAGCTTGGCGCGTGGTTTGGTTGTTAGATACGCGTAGGCGCGGGTCTTGGAGCGGCCCACCCTGCCCCGGATCTGGTTAAGCTGACTGAGGCCAAACATGTCAGATCTATGGACCACCATCGTATTGGCGGTCGGGATGTCCAGACCGGATTCCACAATCGTCGTCGCCAGCAACACGTCGTACTTGCCGTCGTAAAAGGCGTTCATGCGGGTGTCCAACTCCCCCGCCGCCATTTGGCCGTGGGCCACGATATAGCTGACCTCGGGAACCTGTTCGCGCAGGAACTCTTCGATTTCCGGTAGATCGCTGATGCGCGGGACGACGTAGAAGCTTTGCCCACCACGATAGTGCTCGCGCAGCAGCGCTTCGCGGATCGTGACCGCATCGAATTCGGACACGTAGGTGCGGATCGCCAAACGGTCGACAGGCGGCGTGCCGATGATGCTGAGGTCTCGCACTCCGGAAAGCGACAGTTGGAGTGTGCGCGGGATTGGGGTCGCGGTCAGCGTCAGGACATGGATGTCTGAGCGGAGTTGTTTAAGCCGTTCCTTGTGGCCTACGCCAAAATGTTGTTCTTCGTCGATGATGAGCAGGCCCAGGTTCTGGAAGCGGATGTTCTTGGCCAGCAAAGCGTGGGTGCCGACGACTATGTCCACCGTGCCTCGGGCCAGACCATCACGCGTGGCATTGGCATCTTTTGTCGACACAAACCGTGACAACGGGCGGACCTCCAATGGGAAACCCCGGAACCGTTCGACAAAGCTTTTGTAGTGCTGGCGGGCAAGAAGAGTTGTCGGTGCAATGACCGCAACCTGCACACCAGACATGGCCGCGACGAAGGCCGCGCGCATGGCCACTTCGGTTTTGCCGAAACCGACATCGCCGCAGATGAGACGGTCCATCGGTTGGCCCGAATGCATGTCGTTCATCACGTCTTCAATGGCACGCAGCTGGTCGTCTGTTTCCTGATACGGAAAGCGCGCTGCAAATGCGTCCCATGCGCCCGGCGGCGGATCCATCACGGGCGCTTTGCGTAGGGCACGTTCCGCAGCCACGCGGATCAACTTGTCCGCCATCTCGCGGATACGTTCTTTCAGTTTGGCTTTCTTGGCTTGCCACGCGCCACCACCAAGCCGGTCTAACAGCCCCTCTTCATGTCCGTATTTGGACAGCAATTCAATATTCTCGACGGGCAGGTAGAGCTTTGAGTTCTCAGCATATTCCAGCAGCAGGCACTCGTGCGCAGCTCCGGCAGCGGTCACAACCTCCATCCCCAAATAGCGGCCAATGCCATGGTCGACATGCACCACAAGGTCACGCGGGCTAAGCGACTGAGTTTCAGTCAGGAAATTCTCAGCCTTGCGGCGCTTTTTAGGCGCGCGGATCAGGCGGTCGCCCAGAACGTCCTGTTCAGAGATCACCGTGAGTGTCTTATCACCCCACGGCGCAGTAAAGCCTGCTTCCAAGGCCCAGACGCCCAAATGCAGACCGGATTTGCCAACGCGGGTGGCGTCTTTGACCGGCACAACTTCGGCCAAACCTTCGTCTTCAATGAGACCCGTCAGACGTTCGCGCGCCCCTTCGGAATAAGAGGCGATGAGAACCGGGCCGTCCTGCATTTGTTTGCGAACATGATCGGCAAGGGCTTTGAAAAGACTGATGCTTTCCTGTTGGCGTTCTGGCGCGAAATTACGCCCAATCCGCCCACCGGCATCGACAACGCCCGGCCCCGACGCTTGAGGCAATGGGTGAAACTGCACCACGCGACGATCACCAAGGGCTTCGGTCCACGCCGTCTCATCTAGATAAAGCTGCTCCGGCGAGACGGGTTTGTAGACCGAGTCCAAGCGTGATTTCTGTTCTAGTGCTAGCTTGCGGGTCTCGTATTGATCCACGATTCCATCCCAGCGTGACAGGCGCGCGGGTGTGATTTGGTCATCTTGTGTGACCGTCACACCGGGCAGGTAGTCAAACAGCGTCTCAAGCTTGTCGTGAAAGAAGGGCAGCCAATGCTCCATCCCTGCTTGTTTGCGCCCTGCACTCACCGATTCATAGAGCGGGTCATCACTGCCCGCTGCGCCAAACTCGATACGGTAGTTCTGGCGGAACCGCGTGATCGCAGCGTCATCCAGGATCACTTCGGACACCGGCGCCAACTCGATCATGTCAAGTTTTTCGGTGGTACGCTGCGTCGCCGGATCAAACCGACGCGCGCCGTCCAGCACATCGCCAAACAGATCCAAGCGTACCGGTCCGCTGTCGCCAGGCGGGTAGATGTCGATGATGCCGCCGCGAATGGCATAATCCCCCGGTTCCATCACCGTGGGCGATTGAGAAAACCCCATGCGCACGAGAAACGAGCGAAGCGCCTCTTCGTTCACGCGGTTACCAACAACCGCAGTAAAGGCGGCGTCCTTGAGGATCGCCCGCGCCGGCAGTTTTTGCGTGGCTGCGCTCAAGGTCGTCAGCAGCACGTAGCGCGATGGCATCGCGTGGGTCAGTGCGGCCAGCGTGGCCATACGACTGGCCGAGATATCGGGATTGGGCGACACGCGGTCATACGGCAGGCAATCCCACCCCGGAAACACAAACAAAGGCATGTCCGGGGCAAACACCCGCAAGGCATCCCGCATCTGCGCAAGACGTCTATCATCGCGCGCGATGTGGCAGACAGATCCGCCCGCCTTTTCCGCTTCGGCTAGAACCAGCCGCGCGTCAAAGCCTTCAGGCGCGCCGCCCATGGTGACGGTTGATTGATGTGATGTGGGATTGCTCATAGCGCCGTCATGTGGCGCGGACCGTAGCGCGCGTCAACCGCCCAGTGCGCCTAAACTCAGGTTTTGGTACATACCCCAAAGCGCGGTCACAAAAATGGAGAGCATGCCAATGAATTGGACTGTCACCCGGTGGCGCGCCAACACCGCGTAAACCTCGTCCATGGTGCAATCCCGGCTGTGCAGGCGCCGCGCCATCCGCATGTTTAATAGGCTGACGATGGTCATGGGGAGCGCAAGAAGAAACACAGCCTGTGCGATTTCCACCGCGTAGAAAAAGCCCAACACGAGGCAGCCTGTCAAAAGAAACATGCCAACGGAGACAATCAAAAGTCCGGCTTCATCCGCAATGTATATAAGCCGCGTCGATGTAATGCGCAGCATGTTTGACAAATCGTCTTCAGCCTGTCCGCCATGTCGCTTGGCACGGGATACCATGTCGTATGGCACACCCAGTACCCAATGCGATGCAGAGGACCAAACAACAGCTAATCCGATCCAAAACCACAGGTTGGAGAAGGACCGCATATCGATCGTTTCAAATACGGTCAGGTACCAGTCCAAGTCAGCTTTTATCCCTTATTTTGCGGCCTGTTGGTCCCCAAGGCCTTGTTCAGGAGGCCATTCCATGCCACCCAAATACGGCAAAGACAAGGACCGCTTCGATGAAACCCATCACGCCCGCTTTTCCTGCCACACGCCTGCGCCGGACACGCCGAACTGACGCTCTGCGCGCCATGGTGGCGGAAAACAGCCTAAGCCCGGCAGACTTCATTTGGCCGGTCTTTGTGCGCGACGGCGAAGGTGTTGAAGAACCCGTTGCATCGATGCCCGGTGTCATCCGACGTTCTGTCGACAAGGTGGTCGACGCTGCAAAAGAAGCGCAGGCACTGGGCATCCCGGCCATTTGTCTGTTTCCGTTCACCGATCCGGCGTTGAAGACAGAAGACTGCGCCGAGGCTTGGAACCCCGAAAATCTGTCAAATCGGGCGACCCGTGCAATCAAAGACGCTGTGCCTGACATTATGGTCATGACCGACGTCGCGCTCGACCCCTACAACATCACCGGCCATGACGGCTATATGGATGAAACCGGCTATATCGTGAACGACCGCACGGTTGAGGCGCTGGTGAAACAGACATTGTCTCAAGCTCGGGCCGGGTCAGACATCATTGGGCCTTCGGACATGATGGACAGCCGGATCGGCGCAATGCGTACAGCACTTGAGGGTGAAGGCTTTCAAAATGTCATCCTCCTAAGCTACGCGGCCAAATACGCGAGCGCGTTTTATGGACCCTTCCGGGATGCGGTGGGCGCGTCTGGCGCATTCAAAGGTGACAAGAAGGGTTACCAGATGGACCCTGCAAACTCCGACGAGGCGATGCGTCTCGTGGCGCGCGATCTGAATGAGGGCGCGGATATGGTTATGATCAAGCCGGGAATGGCTTATCTCGACATCTGCCGACGCACGAAGGATATGTTCGGGGTGCCAACTTTCGCTTATCAGGTGTCCGGTGAATATTCGATGCTGGCAGGTGCAGCCGAGCGTGGTTGGCTCGACCATGACCGGGTGATGCTGGAAAGCCTGATGGCGTTCAAGCGTGCGGGATGTGACGGCATACTCACCTATTTCGCGCCGCACGCAGCCCGCATTTTAAACGGATGACCGCGCGCCGCGCTTTGTGATCGATAGCGTTGGAGCGTCGCGCGTGACACGTTGCGTGTCGCTTGCTATACTCAGTGCTAACCGGCGGAACAGTCGGACAATGAGGCATCGGCAAAAGAAAGAGCAGAGCAATGACACTCCTGACACGACGCGAGATGGCCTTCGGGCTTGGTGGAACAGTTCTGTTGGCAGGCTGTTCCAACGGTGTAGGCGGCAATGGCGCGGCACGGATTGATGCGCGCGTAGACGCGACCTTGGCGGAAATGTACCGCCGGTTTCCCGGCACGCAAAACCTGGCGGCGAATGCTAATGGACTGTTGGTCATGCCACTGGTCACCGAAGCAGGCTTGGGCCTTGGCGGCGCATTTGGGCGCGGCGCATTGCGGGTGAGCGGTGTAACTGTGGATTACTACTCGACCACCAAAGCCAGCGCTGGCCTGCAAATCGGCGCGCAACAATACGCGCATGTTCTTTTCTTCATGACAGAAGATGCATTGATGAACTTCCGCCGCTCACCGGGTTGGGCTGCGGGTGCAAACGTCGAATACGCGATCCCCGAAGGCGGAGAGACCATCGCAGCCGAAACCACAACATCGCTGTCGCCTGTGATTGCGGTGATCTTCGGACAAGCAGGCCTGCGTCTTGGCGCGACGCTGGAAGGCGTGAAATACACGCGGATTATTCCATGAGGGAACCTGCCGAAGCGAAAACGCTGTAAGCTTCTAGCGTCCGGGATTGAGGGGCTTTGCCCCCGGCCTTCGGCCTCCCCCAGGATATTTTTGAACCAGAGAATTCGCACCCAGGTCCACCCCTTGCACAGCGGCAAGGGGCTTCTCCGGTTGCGGTCATCGGCGTCCCCGCCTGTACCGCATGGCCCAATTAGGCGATTAACCTTAACAAGGCATTACTTCTCTGATTCAAAAGTATCCTCGGGGGTGAGGCGCGTATGCG
>ERZ1740070.1751-NODE-1751-length-13213-cov-8.119167_pt1 | contig 13213 bp, 10 predicted proteins | sample MGYA00581734_ERZ1740070 | MGnify/ENA primary metagenome ERZ1740070 (study PRJEB43018, sample SAMN04849744) | marine metagenome | isolation source: floating plastic debris | place: Pacific Ocean | collected 2008-09-01 | study: EMG produced TPA metagenomics...
CCCCGAGGTATTTTTAGCAAGAGGAAGATCAGTTTAGCGCGAGGATGATCACACCTAGTGCGACCACCGACGCTGCGATTAGGCGGCGGCCTGCGGGGCCTTCGCGCATCCAGATGACGCCGATCAAGGCAGCGAAGATCACGGATGTTTCGCGGATGGCCGAGACGATGCCAATTGGTGCCAGCGTTTTGGCGTAAAGCGCGAGGCCATAGGCGAGACCAGAGATAACGCCTCCAGTGAGACCCAGGATCAGGGCTTTGGGAGGGAGCGCTTTCGTGCGTGTCAAGCGTGTTGAAAGGACAAAGGCGGCGACGCAAATCTCTGCCGCGAAGAGCCAGACAACGTATCCGATGGGTGCGCCGGAGACGCGGATGCCGATGCCATCGACGATGGAGTATGCGGCGATGATGGCCGAGGTCAGGAGCGCGGCGCCGATACCTCGTTTGTCGGCGTTTCGGACTGTGGCAAGGATCATGATACCGGCGGAGACGGTCAGGATGCCAATCCATGCAATCAACGGCAGGGCTTCGTCGGCCCATACCATCGCGCCGAGAGCCACCATGACAGGCGCGCAGCCCCGGGCGATCGGATAGATCAGGGACAGGTCGCCAAAGCGGTATGAGATGTTGAGATAATAGTAATACGCCCAGTGAATGACGGTGGATGCGATGATGTAGGGGACCGCGGCGATGGCGGGTACATCGACGAAGGGAAGCAAGAGAATGGCCGGGACGCAATGCCCCAGCGCGATTAGGCCGAGCGTAACTGCGCGGTCGCCGGACGATTTGACAAGCGCGTTCCAGAGAGCGTGTAGAAAGGCAGCGGTCAGAACGATACCGAGGACGGGGAGTGTCACTTCGTGGCTCGGATAGCGTCGATGACGATGGTGAGGGCTGTGTCGAGGTCTTCTTTGGAGATGACCAGCGGTGGCGACAGCGTCAGCACATTGCTGGCGCCGATCTTGAAGCTGAGGCCTTGGTCGAGACAGGCGTAGTAGATGCGTTCCGCCCGGTCGGGATCGGGGGTGCGGCTGTTGCGGTCGGTGACAATTTCAACGCCGAACATGAGACCCCGGCCCCGGATGTCGCCGACATATGAGTGAGCGTGCAGCGCGTCTTTTAATCTTGCTTTTGCATGTGTGCCGAGGGTTGCAGCGCGGTCGACAAGGCCTTCATCTTCGATGATGTCAAGGGTTGCGAGGGCGGCGCGGGCAGTGACCGGGTTCTTTTCATGGGTGTAGTGGCCGATGGCAAAATCGCCCGCCAAGTCGAGGTCTTTCCGAGCAATGACGGACGCAAGTGGGAGCATGCCGCCGCCAAGAGCTTTGCCGAGGACCACGATGTCGGGAGTGATGTCGTCATTGTCGAAGGCGAACATCTTGCCGGTTTTGCCTAGGCCGGTTGGGATTTCATCCATAATGAGCAGTGCGCCGTGTTTGTGGCAGGCTTTTTGCACGGCTTGCCAATACCCTGGCGGAGGCACAACAGGCACCGCGCGCATGGGTTCGGCGATGACGGCGGCGACGTCGCCTTCGCGTTCAAGCGCGAACTCCACCATCTTCGCACAGGCAAGACCGCAGTTGTCCGGGCCGGGATGGCCATAAGCGCAGTGGTAGCAGTGGAACGGCGCGACGTGCTCGGCCCCCGGCAAAAGCGGGCCTGCGATGTGACTGCGAAAGGTGGCTTCGCCGCCGACGCTGGATGCTCCGAACCCTGCGCCATGGAAGGCGTCCCAGAAGCTGATGGTTTTGAACCGGCCCGTTGCGGCGCGTGCGAGGCGGAGAGCGACCTCGACGGCGTCGGAGCCGCCGGTGGTGAAAAGGACCTTGCTCAGGTCGCCAGGGGCGAGTTTTCCGAGGCGTTCGGCAAGTGTCACCGAGACGTCATTGGTGAACCGGCGGGGCGAGAAGGGTAGTGTGTCGATCTGGTCTTTGACCGCCTGCACGAGGCGCGGATGGCCATAGCCGATATGGTGCACGGAGTTGCCGTGGAAATCCATGAAACGGCGGCCAGAGGTGTCTTCGATCCAGATGCCCTCGGCTTTGGCGATGGTGCTGAGGCAGGGCGAGGACAGGGATTGATGCAGAAACGCGTCCGAGTCTCGGGCCAGCAAGTCGCGCGTTTGATTGTGGGTTTCGCGCGCGGACCATGTGGCCCGCGCTGCACTGGTATTGGCTTCGCCTTCGGTGTGGCGCGCTATGGCCACGGCAGGCTGTAGGTCTTGACATTGGTGAAGAACTTCATCGCTTCGATGACGCCTTCTTTCACGCCATTGCCGCTGTCTTTGATGCCGCCGAATGGGGACATCTCAATCCGGTAGCCGGGCTGCTCCCAGATATTGCAGGTGCCAACGTTGAGCCCGTTGATATAGGCAATCGCGCGGTTGAGGTCGTTCGTGCAGACGCCGGACGACAGGCCAAAGTCGGTGCCGTTGGAAATCGCCATGACCTCTTCATCGTTGTCCGGGACACGGACAATCGGGATGATCGGTCCAAAGGTCTCTTCCATCACCAACTCGCTGTCATGCGGGACATGATCAACGACGATGGGCGGCAGCAACGCACCTTTGCGTTCCGGATGATAAAGGATGTTCGCGCCTGCATCCGCAGCCATCAAAACGCGTTTTTCAAACAGTTTCGCCGCCTGCGAATGAATGACACAACCTAGTTCCGTTTCGGGGTCTTGTGGATCGCCGAATTTGATTTTCTTGGCCTTCTCAACCACAAGCGGAACGAATTTGTCCGCGACGCTTTCCTGAACCAGAATCCGTTTGATCGCGGTACAACGTTGGCCGGAGTTGCCGGTTGCCCCCGCCACGGCGATAGTCGCAGCTTTGTCGAGATCGGCGTCTGTGAGATCGTTGCAGATGATCAGGGGGTCATTGCCACCCAGTTCGAGCGCGGTGCGTTTGTACCCGGCTTTGTTGGCGATGATTTTGCCGACAGGCACACCGCCTGTAAAGGTGATGATTTCCGCATGTTCGTTTGTCACCATCTCGTCGCCGATGTCGGCTGGCATACCGGTGACGACCTGGAACATCTCGGGCGGCAAGCCTGCCTCATAGAGGATATCCGCCAGAGTGAGAGCGGTCAGCGGCGTGAGTTCTGTCGGTTTACACACCATGCAGTTGTTGGTCGCAATCGACGGTGCGATCTTGTGGCTGACCATGTTCAGCGGGTGGTTGAACGGGGTGATCGCGCTGATCGCTTTGACCGGTTCCCGCATGGTGAAGATTTTGCGCGCCTTGCCATTGTGGGTCAGGTCGCAGGAGAAAATCTCACCATCGTCTTTCAGCGCCTTGGCGGCTGCGAATTGGTAGACGTCCTGCGCGCGCTTGGTCTCGTAGATGCTGTGCTGGTGGCAGATGCCCAGTTCCAGCGTCAGCCACTTGGCGAGATAGTCGCGGCGTTCGCCAATGATCTCGCCTGCGCGTTGCAGGATTTGGCTGCGTTCATAGCGGGTCAGTTTGGATTGGTAGTTGGCGGCGATCTCAAACGCTTTGCGGGCATGTTCGGCAGTGCCAGCAGGGACGGTTCCGATGACTTCGTCAGTATAGGGGTAGCGCACTTCGACGCGCGCGTCTGTGTCGACGTGTTCTCCGCCGATTCTCATGGTTTCGTGACGAATGTCAGTCATGCAGGCATCTCCTCCAAAGCGGCTGCGGTGGTTGCGTAGAAAAACGCATCAAAGTTGCGGAGGGTCGGTGCGTTGGGCAAATCGACCTTCCTGTTGACGATGAACGGAACCTCTTGCTCCGTCAGGCCGCCGTGTGACCTAAGCGGTTCCTTCAACGCGGCAAGGTCGTGGCGGTGCGCAGATGTGCCGAGGGTCATGTTTTCGGTCGAGATGAGGACGATGTCACCGATGCGGTCCGCGGGCAGATCGTATTTCTGGACGGCTGTCGCCTTGTCGATGGCTTCGAGGATTTCGTCGCGCTGTGCGAGGCGGGTGAGGATGTCTTGGGTATCCGCACCCTCTGGCAAGTAAGCTGTCGCAAAGGACCCAAGCGCGCCATGGTGAACGACGTAGGGGTCGGTGATTGGAAGGATCACGCGGGCAGCGTCTTTGCCGAGCCAGTCATCAAGCAGGTCTTGCACGTAGATCACCGCCGGATCGCCGTTGGCGTCGTGCTTGGGTTTCATGCCATGGTCGGCAGTCACGACGATGGCAGCGCCCATTGCGTCGAGTTCTTTTAGATAGCGGTCGAACATCGCATAAAAGTCTTTCGCGCCTTGCTCATCTGGAGCGAACTTGTGCTGGATGTAGTCTGTGGTCGACAGGTACATCACGTCTGGCTTCCACTCTTTCAGGAGCTTGACGCCAGCGGCGAAGACAAACTCCGACAGGTCGGCAGAGTAAACCTCTGGCACCGGCATGCCGAGCCAGTCGCTGGCTTTGTCGATGCCGTGTTCCGCCTTGGTGGTGTCGCCGGAGCGTTCAGAGGAGAACGCAATCGCGCGGTCTTCGTCGAACTTGAGGCCATCGCCGAGCAATGCCCGCAGCTTGTCTTTGGCGGTGACAACGGCGACCCGCGCACCCGCTTCGTAGAATTTGGAGAACACCGTCGGCGCGCGCAGGAAACGCACATCGTTCATCATCACTTCCTCGCCCGTGTCCGGGTCGTAAAGAAAGTTGCCGCAGATGCCGTGCACCGAAGGCGGACGGCCTGTGGCGATGCTCATGTTGTTGGGATTGGTGAAACTTGGGATCACCGAATGCGCCAAGCGGTCAGTGCCGGTTTCGCGGATGCGCTTGAGCGTGGGCATCAATCCTTCGGCGATGGCGACTTCGAGGTATTCCGGTTCGCACCCGTCAAGGCAGATGGCAATCGCGCAGGTTTGTGGCGCAGGGTAAGTGCGGTCATTGGCGACCACGTCTTTCGTTATCGGCATGTCTGGTCCTTCAGGCAGCGAGTTTCTTGCGTTCTTCCAAAGCAGCGGCGGGCGGGGCCGCGCTGCTGACGTTCATATCGATCAGAGCGTCGCGCGCGGCGTCCACAACGCGGCGCATCACGTGTTCATCCATTTGGCCAATACAACCAATCCGGAAGCTCTCTACCATGGTCAATTTGCCCGGGTAGATGATAAAGCCACGCCTCTTCATCGCGTCGTAAAAGCCCTGGAACGTGAAGTTCGGATCAGCGGGACAAAAGAAAGTCACGATGATCGGGCTGAGCCAGCGGTCGGCCAGTAGGGTTTCAAAGCCAAGATCGCGCATCCCTTGCACCATCACGTCGCGGTTGTGCGTATAGCGCGCGCCACGAGAAGCGATGCCGCCTTCTGCTTCATGCAGGTCAAGCGCGTGCAGGAACGCGGCAACAGTGTGTGTGGGCGGGGTGAACCGCCACTGGCCGGTCTTTTCCATCGTGGCCCATTGTGCGTGGACGTCTAAAGTGAGCGAATGCGAGTTTCCTTTTGAGGCTTCGATTTCGTCTTTGCGCGCGATCACAAAGCCAAAGCCGGGCACGCCTTCGATGCACTTGTTGGCGGATGAGACGAATGCGGCGCAGTCAAGTTTGACAGGGTCCAGCGGCAGTGCGCCAAAAGCGGACATGCTGTCGATCAGCAGTTTGCAGCCTGCCTGGTGGGTCGCTTCTGCGATTTCCTCGATCGGGTTAAGGATGCCGCTAGAGGTTTCACAATGGATCGCCATGACATGGGTAAAGTCAGGGTCGTTCGAGAGTATGCGCGCCACCTCGTCCCCACGCGGCGGGAGGTAATCCCCTTTGTCGAGCAGTTGGTAGGCGCGCCCGAGGTAGTCGAGCGTCTGCGCGGCGCGGAGGCCATAGGCGCCGTTGGCGAGCACCAGCACTTTGCCGGTTTTCGGAACAAATGATCCCAGCATCGCCTCAACCGCATAGCTGCCGGACCCTTGTATGGGCACGCAGTCATAAGTGGCCGCACCGTCACCGATCATCGCCAACAGTCGGGTGCGCAAAGTCTTTGTAATGGCGCGAAAGTCGTCATCCCAACTGCCCCAATCCTTCAGCATTGCCTGTTTGACGGAGTAGGCAGTCGTCAGCGGTCCGGGCGTAAGTAGATAGGGTTCCCCCATCTCAGGGCTTGGCAAAGGCGGCAGGGTCATTGCGTTCATCCGGAACTGGTGTTGATCCGGATATGCTGCTTTGCCTGTCATATGTAAAATCTTTGTTTTCTATTTATCGATAGGCTATGTCTATGTGATTAAATAGGAGGCTTAAGTTGCGGTACAGCCAGTTGCGTGCATTCCATCACGTGGCGTTGCACGGGGGGTTTTCGCGCGCGGCGCGGGCTTTGAATATCTCACAACCCTCTGTATCGGATCAGGTCCGCCAGTTGGAGCAATTACACGACGTGCTGCTCTTCTCGCGTGAGGCGCGGCAAGTACGTATGACCGAAGCAGGTGAGGCTTTGTTTCGGCTGACGCGCGAGATGTTTGAGGTTGAAGATCGGATCAGCGCATTGTTCGACGAAAGCCGAAGCGTGCTGAAAGGCAATCTTCGGATCATGGCTGATTCCGCCATGCACATCACGGATGCGGTACGACGGTTTCGGGAAAGCAGCCCGGACGTTTTTGTGACCATTCAAACCGGAAATACAGACACTCTTTTGCGGCGTTTGCGCAATTATGAGGCAGAAGTCGGTGTTGTGGGCAGTGCGATGTCCGCACCGGATCTTGATGTTATTGATCTTGGACGCACGCCGATCCTTGCGCTGGTGGCGAAAGGGTATCTTCCGAAAGGAACGCATACGCTTCGGTTTAAGAACCTTGGCGCGCAACCTTTGATCTATCGGGAGGTTGGGTCGCGCACCCGCTCACTGATCGAGGAAGAAGCGCTCCAGTTGAATCTGAACCTCGCGCCGTCCATCGAAGTAGAGGGCCGGGAGGCTTTGAGAGAGGTCGTTGCGTCTGGCGCGGGCATTGGGTTCGTCAGCGAGGCCGAATTCGGACACGACCTGAGGTTGCGCGCCGTTCCGTTTGAAGATGTCGATCTTGGGATGTCCGAGGCGGTGGTCACCCTGTCTGCGCGCCGTGATGTTCCTTTGATCCGCGGGTTTCTGAAGACCGTTCAGAAATCTGTGAAAGACAGAAAAACATAGGTAAAACCTATAATGGCATAGTGATGACTTGTCTTTACAGATAGTTAACGCTTGGCATGATCACACCACGCCTGGGATGTGCTGTGCCACAGAATCGTTTGAATACGCTCTTTATTGTCATCGACCAACTGCGCGCCGATTGCGTTTTTGGCGGGCTGGCTGCGCATCTGAAGTTGCCAAGTATCCGCGCTTTGGCAGCGGATGCTGTGTCATTCCAGAACCACTATTCCGTGACAGCGCCCTGCGGCCCCTCGCGGGTGTCGATGCTGACCGGTCAATACGCGTCAAACCACGGGGCCGTGCGTAACGGCACGCCGTTGGCGCGTGACACGCCGAATGTGGCTACTGCTGTACGAGCCGCTGGCGGAAAGCCTTTGTTGTTCGGATATACGGATACCGCGCATGACCCACGTTTTTTGGAGCCGGACGATCCACGGCTGTTCTCCTATGAGGAACTGGCACCGGGCTTTACCGAAGTTGTTCGCATGCGGTTTGAAGGGGATTACACCGAATGGGAGAATTACCTGAAATCACATGGCTATGATGTGCCGCCTTATCCGGATCTGTATCGTCCGGTTGGTGACCGCCCGGATGATCCCGCACTTTATGCCGCCGAACACAGCGACACCGCCTTTCTGACGGACCGCACAATTGATGATCTGTCCACCCGTGCACCGGGCTGGTTTGCGCATGTCACATACATTCGTCCGCACCCGCCCTTTGTCGCCCCTGCGCCGTACAACACACTCTATCGCGCTGATGACATGCCGAACGCGTCGAAAGCGGCGAACGAGAACTGGCATCCGTTTTTACAGCCTGCGCGCATGGCATCGCCGGTTGCATCGACCGTGGTTGGGTTTCCTGACCTTGCAACCTCTGACGCAAACACGCGGATGATGCGGGCGCTCTATTTTGGGTTGGCGCATGAGGTCGATCATCACATCGGACGCCTGATTAATTGGCTGAAGGACACCGGCCAGTACGACGACACGTTGATTGTTTTAACCGCCGATCACGGTGAAATGCTTGGCGACTACGATCTTTGGGGCAAGCGGAGCTTTCACGATGCCTGTTTCCATGTGCCGCTGATCATCCGACATCCGCAATCTGAGATGCGTGGCGTTGTTGTGACCGCGCCCACTGAGTCCATTGACGTGGCCCCCACAATCCTCGCGTGTCTTGGTATCGACGTGCCGCATTCCATGGACGGGCGCAGTTTGCGGGGGTTTCTAGATGGGGCCCAACCAAGCGATTGGCGCAGCACGACGTATTCAGAGCTTGATTTCGGGCATCCCATCAATCCAACCGTATGGCAAACCGATTTGAGACTGCCATTGGACGCCGCGAATCTGGCTGTGCTGCGAAAAGACGATCTGCGTTTTGTACAGTTTGCCGGGGGTTTGCCACCAATCCTCATGGATGTCTCATCAGGCAAAGAAGACAGGAATTTGGCCCAAGATCCTGCCAACATGCAGACAATGCTTGATTTGACACAGCAGATGCTTTGCCATTGCATGGTACATAAGGACGGCACATTTTCCCGGACTTTGATTACGAATGACGGTGTGCAAGTGGCATGATGGGGAAGGTTACGGTGTCACAAACCTGTCATGGTTGCCGAAGATATACAGGCCAGCCGTTCCCGGCTTGGCTGTCCAAAAGAAGGAGATGCGGCACGACATGTTCGCTTCAGGCGCAAGACGATTTTGGTTGACCGATTCTGAAACGACGCTTGATCCGGCCGACTTTTGTTCCGCGAAAGCAGGCCCAAAAAACGGAGGAAAAGCCTCCGATGAACACTTGGAACCAACAGGAGAAACGATGAAACGAATTTTACTCTCAGGCGTGGCCTTTATTGCGCTGCCAGCAGCGGCCTATGCCAGCTGCCCCGCAATAACCGTCGCCGACCCACAAGGTGTCGCCGCGGGCGCGTTCCCGCAACAGTACGAATTGGCTGAATTCCAAGAAGCTGCCGGCTGCACAATGGAGTTTTCCGCCAACCCCGAGATCGAGGCGCTGAACGCTCAGATCAAAGGCAACGGCGATCTGCCACCATTGGCTGACCGACTGCCTTCCGAACCTCTTGTCGTAGTGCCGTATGATGCGGTTGGGTCCTACGGTGGGGAGCTAAACGTTCTGTCGAACGCGACAGAAGCGGGTACGTCAGACTTCTTGTCTGTGCGTCACGTGTCGTTTGTGCGCTATTCCGATGACCTTCAGACCATCGTGCCAAACGTGGCGAAGTCGTGGGAATGGAATGACGATTTCACTCAGCTGACAATGAAGCTGCGCGAAGGCCACAAATGGTCTGATGGGGAGCCGTTTACATCCGCAGACGTGGCGTTCTGGCATGACAACTTGATGCTCGACACGAACATCTTTGAGACGCCGAAAGACTACATTACCGTCGGCGGCGAAACGATGACGTTGGACACACCGGACGACGTGACGTTGGTCTTCAACCTGCCAGCGCCCAAGCCCGGTCTGATCGCGCACTTTGCGACGCACTATTCGCAGCCATTCATGCCCAAGCATTTCCTTGGTCAGTTCCATCCGGACATCAACCCGGATGCGGACAGCTTTGCGCAGAGCCTTGGTTTTGAAAACGGATACGATGCGATCCTAGCCTATTACGGTAACTCGGATTGGACAGACACGCCGACACCGATGCTATCGCGCGGTGAGATCGCGGATGCTCTGCCAAAGTCGACTTATCCGACGCTGGAAAGCCACATCTACATCAACGACACGACCGAAGGCCGTCGTCTGGTGGCGAACCCGTACTTCTTCCAGGTTGACCCGACCGGTCAGCAGTTGCCGTACATCTCGACCCAAGACGAGGTTTACATCAACGACAACGAAGTGCGTTTGCTCAAGATCGTGAACGGCGAGGTGGACTACAAGTCACAGTCCTTGCAGCTTGCGTCTGCTCCGATCCTTCTCGAAGGGCAGGAAAAGGGCGACTACACCGTTCATCTGAAACCCGAGATCACCATCGGTGCATTTGGCTTTAACGTCACGCACGAAGACGAAGCCAAGCGCGCTGTATTCAGTGACCTGAGCTTCCGTGAAGCGATGTCGAGTGCGATCAATCGGGAAGAACTGAACGAGATCGCGTTCTTTGGTCAGGGCAACCCACAGGCGTACACGGGCTTTTCCCCACTGCCGAGCTTTGCTGATCAGGAATTGCTGTCTTACATGACCGCCTACGATCCAGATGGTGCAAACGCCAAGCTGGATGCGCTTGGTTTGGCGGACACAGATGGGGACGGCATGCGCGAGCTGCCAAACGGTGAGAAGCTGGTTCTGAACCTGAACTTCTCGACACAGGGTATTGCTGGTCAGACCGTGGAACTGGTGTCGCAGTACTGGAAAGACGTGGGTATCGACTCTGTCGTCAAAGAAGTGACGCCAGACGAGTATCGCTCTGCTCAGTCGTCCAACAACCTCGACGTATCCATGTGGCGCAAGAGCCAACCATTGGCGATTGTCCTTGGCAACAACGAACTGTGGGTGCCGCCCTATGAGAACTACTTCGGCAACCGCAACGCGATGCTGTGGGCTGAGTGGGTAGATTCCAGTGGGTCTGCAGGTGTTGAGCCGCCAGCTTGGGCGATGGAAATGATGGACGACATCAATACGCTGCAATCGGCGGCTGCCGGTTCAGACGCGTTCAACGCAGTTGGTGCAAAGATGGCGAAAACGATGACAGAGCAGTTGCTGTTCATCGGGACGGTCAATGCACCCGCGCCGATGATCCATCGCAACAACCTGATCAACTTCACGGAAATGCAGACGCATTCCTACGAGTACTACCGGACATATCCATACCGTGCCACGCAGTGGTGGTTGGACGAATAAGTCTGAGTGAACTTTACACGGGCGGTTGCAACACCGCCCGTGTTTTTGAAGGAACGACAGCGATCTGAGTAACAGCCTGGGCCAACCGGGGTCAGACGCATTTCAGGGGCAACTTCCATGCTGAACTTTGCACGTTTTGTGCTGACCCGCGCTGTGCTGGCAATGATCACGTTGATCATCGTGTCGCTTGTGGTGTTTTCCCTGATGGAGCTTGTGCCGGGTGATTGCGCTGAGCGGTATCTCGCGTTCAAGAACACCCAAGGGTCGGGCATTTCGGTGGAAGACATTGAGAATGAGCGCATTCGATTGGGTCTAGACCGACCGTTCTTGGAGCGCTGGGGCAAGTGGATCGCTGGCGCGTTTCAGGGCGAGTTCGGGGACAGCTGCATCCTTCGTGTGAACATTGCGCAGCTTTTGGGTGACAAGTTCTGGATTTCGCTTGGGCTTTGTCTTGCGTCTTTGCTGCTGGCCTATTCGATTGCACTGCCGGTTGGCATCATCGCCGCGGCATCGAACAATGCCTTCCTCAACAACTCTTTGCGCCTGTTCAGCTACCTGGGCCTTGCGATGCCCAACTTCCTTTTGGCGCTGATGATCATGCTGTTTTCGACGGTCTATTTCGGAGACACCTTAACCGGGCTATTCTCGCCCGAGTTTCGAGACGCGCCGTGGAGTTTTGATCGCTTCCTTGATCTGCTCAGCAACGCGTGGTTGCCAATCTTTATTCTTGGCTGGTCCGCAACTGCCTTTGCGCTGCAAACGGTGCGGGCGCTGATGTCGGATGAGATTGGCAAGCTGTACGTCACAGCCGCGTCGGCGCGCGGGGTGCACGGGCGCAAGCTGTTGTGGAACTACCCGGCACGGCACGCGCTGGGCCCGATTGTGAACAGCCTTGGTTTTGACTTGAACCGTATCTTTAACGAGCTGCCGATTGTGGCACTGATCCTTGTTTTGACCGATGCCGGATCGTTGTTGATTGAGGCGCTTGCGCGGTCGAATGATCAGCAATTGGCAGGCGCGATTATTTTCCTTCTCACAGCGTCAATTGTGACGCTCAACTTCCTGACCGACGTGATGCTTGCGGTGCTTGATCCGCGTGTCCGCAAGAGCATTGTGAGCTGAGGCCATGACAACAATCCCCGATCCTGTTGCGCAAACCGATCAAAAGGCCAAAGAGGCGTATTTTACGGCGTCCCAAAGCCAGCTGATCTGGGCGCGTTTCAAAAAGCAACGCTCCGCCATGATCGCGGCTGGTGTTCTGGTTGTGCTGATCCTGTCGGGCATCTTTGCCCCGTTCCTGTCGCCCTATGATCCGACAATTGCCGGCAAGAATGATGACTATCTAAACGGCGCGCCACAGATCCCGATGTTTTGCGACAGCAACGGCTGCTCGCTGCGCCCATTTGTGCACGGGGTCGAACGAGAGCGGTCATTGGCGACGAATTTCCGTTGGGTGACAACGATCAACGAAGACCAAAGGAACTACGTCTATTTCTTCACCGAAGGGTGGGAATACAAGCTGTTCGGCTTCATCCCGATGGATACGCATCTGTTTGGGACAGAAGAAGGCTTTATGCATATCTTTGGCACGGACGCGTCCGGGAAAGACATCTTTTCCCGCACGCTCCACGCCATTTGGACTTCGCTTCAGGTGGGGACAATTGGGGTGTTTATCGCCTTTGTGCTTGCCTTGGTGATTGGCGGGATATCCGGCTATTACGGAGGGTGGATCGATAGCATCTTGCAGATGATCACAGATGCCGTTCGAACGGTGCCCGCGATCCCGCTCTTCATGGCGGTGGCGGCCTTTATGCCGCCCGAGATGACGGCCGAGCAGAGATTTTTCTACATATCACTCATCCTTGGTTTGATCGGTTGGCCCACGCTGGCAAGGCGCGTGCGGACGCATTTGTTGACCGAGCGAAATCAGGAATACGTGCTGGCCGCGCAGCTTTGCGGCGCGACGCCCAGCCACACGATCCGCAAGCATCTGTTGCCAAGCTTTACGAGCTACATCATTGTCGATCTGGTGATCTCATTCCCCTACATGGTTCTGTCTGAAACGGCGTTGTCTTTCATTGGTCTGGGCCTCAAAGACCCTGTGAACAGTCTTGGTGTGATGCTTCAAAACGTGACGAGCGCGGATGTGCTGCTGAACTACCAATGGTATTTCATTCCGGTGATCTTCTTCGTCGCTCTCGTGATGGCGTTTGTGTTTGTCGGTGACGGGCTGCGCGATGCGGCTGACCCTTATGCGGATACGCGCAAATGACC
>ERZ1740070.1752-NODE-1752-length-13206-cov-15.474945_pt1 | contig 13206 bp, 12 predicted proteins | sample MGYA00581734_ERZ1740070 | MGnify/ENA primary metagenome ERZ1740070 (study PRJEB43018, sample SAMN04849744) | marine metagenome | isolation source: floating plastic debris | place: Pacific Ocean | collected 2008-09-01 | study: EMG produced TPA metagenomics...
GAACTAACTCCCACTAAAGCACATTTCTTATCTGTAAAGGTATCGGGGAATTTAAGCCCGTCGATAAATGCTTTTAAAACCCCTGGAAAAGAACCGTTGTACTCCGGAACCACAAAGACAAATTTCTTAGCCTCTGACATAAGCTCTCTGAATTCATTGAACTTCTCGTTTTTACCGGAGTTTTCATACAGCGCACTGGCGGTGAAATCGCTTGGCAAATCTTTTAGATCAATAATTACGGCCGCCTGGTCTAATTCCTCGAGTAACGACTTGTAAATACCTACGATCTCCATAGACACAGAATCGTTTCTGTTGGTCCCACATATTATTACTATTCTTTCCATACTATTCTTTAAAAATCAAATTTCCGCTTCCTTCTAAGGAAACATCCACCACGGGTGGTATTGTTTTCGTGTAGATCACATTTCCGTTAGAAATAATTCTTCCGGTTAAACTCTCGGTGGCATGCACCACCATGTCATTGGTTCCACGCTGAAATATTTCAACCTCTTTTGCTGCCAGGCCAGAACCATCGAAACGACCATCACCTGAAAAAAAACCAACCACCAACTTTTCAGTGCGACCTTCAAGTTTAAAATTCGACAGGTCGTTGCTTGTTATTTGGACTGAGTTATTGGAAACTATTAAGTCAAAATCTCCGGTTCGATCTTCCGATATCAAGGTAATTTCAGGAAAGGTCACAGCTTGGTCCGATGTGATTAATCCACCGCCATTTTGACGAATTCTAGTAAGTTCCGGTGTTGTTATTGTCACGGCTGGAAAGTTGTAATCACGGACCCAGCTACACCCGTTGCCGTCACTTAACACAAGTTTCCTTTCCACAATTTCGAAACGAATGTTTGGTAGTAGATTTTCACCTGCAGTAATGGAAATACTTCGTTCCGTGCCGGTTTGAATGAATACAATGAATTCATCATTAACCTCTATTTCATTGAATTCCCCTAATTCAGTATTGAACGTTGCTAAGTCACCTGCCTTTCGCAGGCAGTCCGGAGCATCCGGGTCATTACAACCGTAGCATGCCGCAATCACTATAATGAATAAAAGCTTCCTCATTTTAATCGATATCCAATGGCAAATTCTCCTGCTTCAGCTTTGGCCGCGTGTGATTTTACTGAAACTGATCCAAAGAAATGATCCCCAAAATAGCGCCTTAAGCCTAGCCTTAAGTAGATAGGATCAAAAACACCGTATGGGTCATATACATAATAACCCGCTTGCGAAATAATGGAGAACTCATTGACTACTAATTCATGACTAAGCGCTAATCCGATTCGGTTAAAATCAGGATCTTCTCCCTCAGATAAAAAATAGTCTTCTTCTTTGAAATTCTTTAGTGATTCGGAATAAAACCATTCCAGGCCTAACCCAAGTTTACTCTTTTGATTAAGCGTTTTATCCACAAAGGCCGAAACTACAAAGAACGGATCCGTACCTGTGTTTATTCTAACCGCTTCATGCGCACCGCCTGCAATTGAGACCGTATATCCAATGGCCTTGTTTAGTATCTCATCTTCTTCAAGGACTTTATACTCAACAGGTTCAGGATCGAGGTAATATCTAAGACCAATATTTAGACTGAAAACATTAATTCCTGAATTGGGTTTTTTCCAGGCTGCGTTAGAAAAATGGGTCATGGACACTGAGGAATAGAGGCCCAAATGATCAGTGATCTTGTATTGATACAACAGCTCAAATAGTACACCTGCGCTGAGGTCCGTACTTAGTACATTATTCTTATTGTTCGTCTCCCGGTCGTATTTCTCACTATTGTAGGCTAAACCAAGGCCGATTTTATAAGCAAATTGACCAGGCTTCTCCTTATTACGGGTCAAATAGAATTGATAATGTGGGATAATGGAAAATGTACTACCTAATATTTCATTATCATAGTTGATGTAGACTGCGGTCAGCCCAATATCAGGATAATTGTACCGGGCATGCCAGGGTTTTGAGCCGTTGGTTTTTTGATTTAAGACTAGCCTTACACCCCACGGATGTTCAGTTATGAGATGGGATATTTGTTCTTTATGTTCAAAAATGGATCCCTGCATGTAATCAATGCTAATGATCTGCTTTCCACCGGTACGAAACTGAGCCGAAAGCAGGAGCGGGGCAAGAAAAAAAATGAGCGTAATCAGGCGTCTCACATTCAAATTTTAGAAACTGCGAAAATAAGATAAATGATTTTTTTCAAAGGCCTAAATAAGCCCTTTTAGCTTTTCAAGGTCTTTAGGCGTATCTATGCCAATGGACTCTTGATGAGTCTCGGCTACCTTAATGGTATACCCGTTTTGAAGCCATCTGAGTTGTTCCAGTGATTCTGAAAGCTCCAGGGTAGAGGGCTTCAGTTTGGTAATGCTGGTGAGTATGTCTGAGCGATAGCCATAAATACCTATGTGTTTATAGAAGGTGTTATGCTTAAGCCATTGATTTTGAGGAGTGTTCTGGACATGGGGTATAGTTGATCGGCTAAAGAGTAGCGCTTGATTATTGACGTCGAAGACTACCTTAACAACATTTGGATCATGAAGCTCTTCTATATTTTCCAAACCTTTTACTAGTGTGGCAAGTTCTGTTTTCCCATCCAGTAAGTTTGTCAAAAGATCTATTTGTCCGGGATCTATGACCGGTTCATCTCCCTGGATATTAATGACATACTGATAAGTTGAGTTAAGTTTGGAAAGCGCTTCAAAACACCGATCTGTACCGCTGTGGTGACTGGAGCTGGTCATGATTGCTTTTCCGCCAAAAGCCACTACAGTTTCAAATATGCGTTCATCATCCGTGGCCACGATAACATTATCCAGTAATTTGGCTTTTAAGCACTGTTCATAAACCCGCTGGATCATACTTTTCCCTTTGATGTCCACCAAAGGCTTTCCAGGAAAGCGACTTGAAGCATATCTGGCAGGAATAACGCCTAAAATTCTTATCATTATGCCAGCTTAACCTTTAAAGATGTGCCTTCTGCGCTTGTCACAATAACTTTGTCCCCCTTATTTAAATAATTTCCGCGGGTATACGCATCGTACAGTTCGCCATCAATTATTATTTTTCCGCTAGGCCTTAAGATGGTTTTGGCGATTCCTTCTTTACCCACCAGGTCATCTTTGTAAAAGCTGGATGTATAACCTTCCTCTTTCTGCATGGTGTCCGATAGAGTGAATCTAGAAAAGGCCTTTGTGGTAGCAAAACTTGCTCCCGCTACAATAAATAAGACCACACTCCCTGCCATTGCGGTAATTACTACCACCACAGCGGTCAGTATGGATGAAAACGGTACGAATGAAAAATCGAAAGTATCATTATTTACCATTACCAATATGAGCGAGCCTATGGTTAGTGTTATTCCCAATATTCCGGCCACTCCAAAACCCGGGATCACAAATACCTCAACAGCAATCAGTATTATACCCAAAAAGAAAGCGATGATCTCCCAGTTTTCAGCTAACCCATTCATGTAGTAAGGTACAAAGTAGAGTATGGCGGCAAGGATGGCTGCAGCTATGGGAAACCCAACCCCGGGAGTTTGCAGCTCAAACCAGATGCCTCCTATGATCACCAGAATGAGGATACCGCTAATAAATGGGTTTAAAAATACCGCGATGATCTTTTCTGTAGAAGATAGCGTATAGGTAGTGAGTTCATAATCCTTTATTTCGTTTCTTTCCAGTACTTCTTCTATCGACCCAACTTTGGCTTCACAAAAACCATACTTTAGAGCTTCAGAAGTGGAAAATGTAATAACCTGACCCTCTTTGGTAATGCTGTCAATGGCTATACTTTGATCCACCATGGCCTCAGCAATTTTGGGGTCCCGTCCTTTTTCCTCAGCAATAGATCGCATAGTGCTGCGCATATAAGATTGGTATTTATCGGGCGCTGCAGTCCCATCGGTGGTAACCACAGTAGCTGCACCAATATTGGCTCCCGGAGCCATGTAAATGCTATCACATGCAATGGAAATAAGAGCGCCCGCTGAGGCAGCATCATTGTTAATAAACACCCAGATAGGTTTTTCAAAATCCATGATATTTTCGACAATGTCTTTGGCGTCAGTAACTATGCCGCCATAAGTATCCATATCTACGATTAAGATATCGGCCTCCATCTCTCTCGCATTTTCCAGCGCCAACTCCACATATCTTGACATTCTCGGATCAATGTCAGATCTAATTTCCATAACCATAACTTGCTTCGTCTGGGCATGGGCTAGTGGAATCGACAAGGCTAACACTATTAATTGTAGCAGTCTTTTGAGCATTATGTCAACTTTACACTTACTTTTAGTTTTTCATTAATTTCAATCTAAGTTAACTTAATTCCGGTTGGTGAGAAACCTTCAAAAAAACTTTTCGCATTCCTTCGATGGCAAGGTTTGGAATATTGAATCCGAAGTTAATGGCGACTATTTAGTTATTGAAGTTCGCAATGAAGACACGTTGACCGCCTCATTTTTTACTTACAATTCATTAGATAATAGTTTGTCAGAAAGTCCCATAATTTTGGAAGAAACCTGGTGGGTAGGAATAACCGGGGCTGTGGGTAAGGTGATTATCTTTCACGCCTTTACAGATACCGAAAACCCTCAGCATAAGTCTTTTTTTGCCTGGGATGTAGAAAAGAAAAAGGTGATTTGGGCGAAAACAGATATTTCACTTGTTGAATTTGGAGACAGGTATATACAAGCAAGGAGGGATGATGAACCCCTATTTATAAACATGGAAACAGGAGATGAGGAAATGACGCAGGAGTTTATGAAACTTGTAGAAAATAAACCTATCGGGTTACCGTTTCATTATGTGCCCGACACTGATCATTATAATACTGTCAGTGGTTTCCTGCGTATGATTGGCATGGATGCTGACAGTGGTCATGGCATAGATTATCTCGAGGTGTCTGGAGTAGTGATACTTTCTTATTATTTAAAAGCTGATCACTTGGAAAACAGATTGATTGTTATGGATACGGAAAGGCACGTTTTACTGAATGAAAAGCTGGGTGATCATTTAAAAGGAATTGCCGACCGGCCTTTCTTTGTTTATGGCGATAGTCTTATTTTTGTGAAGGATTACACAGATTTTTTTAGCTATCAACTTTCTCGACAATGAGATTTTTTTTAATTGTTTTATTTGTCCTATACCTGTTTGGCTTTATCTGCGGGCATGCCCAAGATTCCACCCGAATCAAAACGATTGACGGTAAGGAGTTTATAGAACATCGTGTTCAGGAAAAAGAGACCCTTTATTCGCTATCAAGGAAATATGATGTGCCCATATACAAGATAATTGAACTTAATCCGCCAACAGAGTTCGGCCTTGAGATAGGAACTACTATTAATGTGCCAATAAGGAATAATAAAAGAGCTGAAAGCCGTACAGAGCAGGAAGAACAGTTGCTCAAACCAGAGTCTGAGTCTGATGTAGATAGCAGAGACGTTTCTTTTAAAGAACTGGATATTATCAGACATACTGTAGAAACTAAACAAACCCTTTTCAGTATTTCCAGGCTTTATGGAGTTACTATAGAAGAAGTTCGAAATTGGAACAATCTGAGTTCAAATTCACTGGATATCGGACAGGTTCTAATTATTAAAAAGTCGCATAAAGCAGAAGAGCAACCAGTAGTTGGGATGCCCTCTTACACTGGAAATAAGGTTCATATTGTGGAAACCGGTGAGACCTTGTATTCTTTGTCCAAAAGATTCAATGTTTCCATTGAGGATATTAAAAGATTTAACGGTCTTGTTTCCAATGAGATAAGTATTGGGCAGGAGTTGGTGGTCAGTGGTAAAATAGAACCGGAAGCAATGACGGAAAAATCCGACTCTACATTACTAAAGTCTGCTTTAGGGCCTGCTGATGAGGATCGCGACGCTATAAATAAGGCGGTAGAATCTGCCAGGAAATATGAAGAAGAGCTGAAGCCGCTGAATTTTGAAGAGATTATAGAATCGGGTGTGGCGGAAGTAATACAAGGAACAGATAATACACGAAAGTATCTGGCACTGCATCGCACTGCAAAAGCCGGTACTATTTTAAAGGTCAGGAATGATATGAATGATCAGGAAGTATTTGTACGTGTGTTGGGAAAACTTCCTGACAATACATCGAATAGTAATGTTTTAATCAAGCTTTCTCAAGCCGCATATAAACGATTGGGCGCCATTGACGCCAAGTTCAGAGTTACTATTTCTTATATTCCCTGATCCTTATTCACAGTAATCGCTGGTTCTCTTGCCTTTAGATCTATTAATCGGCTTTCGAATTATTACCAGTCAGATTTTATAATCGTGTGCTGATCCGTATCAAATAATACCATCGGGATACTCGGATTTTAGTTTATCCTGGGCGCTACTTCTTTACCAATTAACTCGATACAGGTTAGGAATTGTTCATGCGTAAGTAACATATTGTCTATGTTGAATATGAACCTGTTAATGCCGTCTAAGTCTCACTATGGCGAATAATTTTTCGGCCACAGTAATTGGGTCTCCCACAACTAAAGCCGCCTGACTCACTTGATTGAATATAAATTTTTTCATCGCTGACTTGAGCCTAAAGGCGTTCCTGCCCTATATGGTTAAACAGCTTGGTTTTTAAGAGGAGATCGGAATTGCTATGCTAGGTTACACCCTCGTTATCATGAATTTTTAATTACAATTCTAACTTCTCTTCAAACAGATGAGCATAGTTGAGCAGTTCAAAACGCACCCCAAGTCTTATGTTTTTGGTTATAGTGGCTGCTTCACCCAGAATGACAGTATTTGCCGAGTCTAAGAACTCTTCCTGGTAATGCTCCCCGATAGAAAAAGAATGTAAATTTACTTTTGCTGTGCAGACAACGCGCCCAAAAGTTGCTCTACATCTTTTACCGGATCTATATACTTTCGGTTTCCAGGGTTCAAACTAGCTCCTGTGAAACTGTAAATTCCTATTTCATAAAAACAAAAAGCTTACAGCGATGCCACTACCGATAATCTAAAACCAAACTCACCAGGATCAGTCCGGGGGTTTGAAGAGATATGGCAACAGAAAAAGATAAAATCTGGAGTAAGCTTTTTTAGGGTTCATTTTTAATGCTTTTTAAGTTGGTGGTTATTTGTTATTTAAGGTTTTAGTTGTCCTTATCTATATCTGGAACTCATGCCTCCATCCATAATAAAGGTATGCCCGGAAATGAATTTGTTTTCCCCCGTACAAAGCCATAGTACGGTTTTTGCAAATTCTTCAGGTTGTCCTAATCGACCCATAGGAATACTTTCCAGAATTTTATTTTCTATTATTTCTGCTTCATGAGAATCCGCGGTTGATTCATTTTTTATTGCATTCAGAACCATAGGTGTAGCATGTGGACCTGGTATAATTACATTCGTTGTAATATTAGATTGAGCAAACTCGCGTGCTACAGATTTGGTTAATGCAACTACGCCAGCCTTTGCGGAACAATAGAGCGATTGAAATTCCGTACCTCCCAGGGCGGTAGAAGAGGCCACATTGATAATGTATTTTTGAGATAATGCATCTTTTTGCATCATCTTAATTTGATACTGCATGCATAGCCAAACACTTTTGAAGTTGATATTAATAGAGCTATCAAAGTCTTTTTCTTTAAATTCTGTAAAAGGTCCCCTGTCCATAACACCGACATTATTAATTCCTATGTCAATGGTTTTATATTTATCAGCGATAACTTCATATAGGCTTTTTACTGATTTCATATCATTGAAATCAGTTTCTATGAACATTAAATGTGAAGTAGGCTGGCCGAGATTTGCGATGAACCGCTTTCTGCTTCTTGCAGCCACAATTGCAATAGCTCCTGCTTCAAGAAACAATTTTGCAGTTGTCAAACCTAAACCGGATGTTCCTCCGGAAATTACAACGACTTTATCTTGGAATGATTCATTCATTATTTTTGATATTGAAAAGTGTACGTACTATTTCCCCCTCTTTCTTGATGCTTAATGCCCCTATTTTATGATCAAATAATCCGTTCACGTTATTTCCTGATGGGTCTTCCAGGCGAGTGTTTACGTGAAGAATATAGCTTCCGTGCCTCCATGGTTTTTCAGGTTGAAACCGCCATTCGGTTTCTTGCTTCTCTATGACAATAGTTCCTTGTACCGGTTTACTTTCTGAATCTGTAATGGCGAGTCGTTGCTGTAAAGAATTAAGATCCAACATTTGTGGAAAGTGAATGGCAAAAGATTCTCGAGTATTTGCTTTGGGTTTAACCAGCTTCCACCTTTTTATATCAGGCTTTAGCAGGTCCGCGGTTTCAATCCATATCCACTTTTCAAACGGGACCTGCATTTTTTTGTGGTTGACAGCTTCTAGCCCGTCTATAACCAGCTTATATTTTTTGCCTGGCTTTGGCACGCCCAAACGTTTCATTGACCAACAGGCCGGATTTGACCCTGGCAGGGTCTAACAAGAGTGTCAGCCGGGTCTGTTCGTGGTTCCAGAGCTCATAGACATTGTTGAAGAATACATATTTCAATTCATTGCCTTCTTCGTCTATAAGTTTGATCCTTTCAAGATTACCTACCGTTTTCATGGGCTTTGAAAACTGCACATACATACGTAGCAAATTTTCGGGAAGCACATCGGCAGAGGGATAAACAGCCTCTACCTCAGGTGTTTCCCTTGATAGTTGACAAGCCGTCAAGCTCGCAAATAACACACTCGACAAAAGAAGCCTTAAGGTCATTACCTACCCATTTCCTTGGAGGTCAATTGAGGATATCCCTCCATTTGTTTGACCATGTCATGGTATTGTTTTGTACCCTCCTGTACTTCAGGATACTGATAATCAGGAAAATCGTATTCGGAAATAAAATCACTTAACCGGAGAAATGTACCTGTCAGTTCTGAAACCAGGTCAATTTCACCGGTCTCAATATTTCGTCTCACAACACCGAGCATTTGCGGGTTTTGAACATCTAGTTGCATGATATTGGCCGTGGGTATTTGTTGGATACCTTCCAGCCCCGAAGCGAACATGGCGCGTTGACCGGCCATTCCTTTTCCTTTTGCGCCGGCAACTACCGAATTAAAAGGGACCATCGTTCCCCCTCTGTTCTTATGCGTTACCAACAGGCTTTTACTTGTAGAGCCGTCAAACCCCTGAGTGGTTACTACCAACATGTCAATAGGTGCATTCCCGTAGCCTAACTCGGCAATGGTCTTGCCTGTAATGCTAGCGCCACCGGTTATTTCGGCAGTTGGGATGGTGACCAATGGGGTACAGGTATAACTCGCAATGAGGTTGGACTCACCATCAATATCCGCAAAGAGCATTGATCTTATGGGGGCCCTGGTTTCCATTTGCGTATGTACGGCATGATAAATTTCTATACTGGCGACCACTTCCTGTGAGTTACTGAAAGGATAAGCTATTTTCCTAAGTGTGGAGGCAAATTCCCCATTGGTTAGCCCCGCTACATAAACGAAACCATTATGATAATCTATGTCTGTAATGGATAAAGCGGTAGCCGGCGTTTCATTCCAAAATGTTAGATCGCCAGAAGCCGGATTATTTATGGATACGCTTGAACTGTTTGAATCATTCACCTCCAAAAACCGGATATCTTGATTAACCGGGCTTACAATGGCGACAACCGATGCTGCATTAGGCTCATGCCCCATTTTGATAGATACATAGGCTTCCTGGCTAACGGGATGAACCTTCATATCGTTGATGATAACATCTCTCGGTTCAAGATTCAGCTTTTCAGCTATCATGGTGTCAAACCCTTCAAGATTATATGGAACGGGATCTTTTAGCTCCTGGGCTTCCGTCTGAACGGCAAGTACTTTTGCCCCCTTGCTATCACCGATAAATAAAACATTGTCCGGGCCAAATGTCAAGATATTTGCTCCGGCTAATTCAGCATCGCCGGAAATTCTCGTTTTTTTCTCAGTTACTGCTACGACATCACTTTGAACAGGCTTATTTTGATTACAACCAACCGCTATTAAAAACAACGTAATCAGTTTAATTGAATAGTTTTTCATAGTACTTATATATTAGTTTGATTAAAAATTAGAGTTATAAATGTGTAGTTAATTCTTTTAAATAAGGCGCTTAAAACTGCCTCCATATCTTTAGGGGCTTTCATTGCTTTTTGTAATCGTGTTAAGAACCTTCCATGCCCTCTCCTGTCGATCAAAGTCCAAAACGTGGGTGTGATCAACTTCCCACAGCGGACCTGTTATATCTTTATGATGGGGAGTATATGTCCTTCCACTCAGGTAGGTTCTGTCAACGTTATGAAACACATTGAGAAATCGCTTTGCGCCGGAGGACACGGGCTGATTTATACCCATAAGCGAGCCAACGACAGGCATGACACTCTTCATAATGAGTGATGCAATACCTTTCTGATACCTCCCCACATTAGTGCCCATATTTGGACCTGGGCCGACGGCAAAGAATGAAGTTCTATGGCCAAATAGGTGATGCATCGCTGAACTCCACCAGGCTGAAAAAAGCTTAGTTGTCGAGTAATAGCGTTGATTGCTATACAAATCTGGCTTGGTTCCCTGAATGAAATTGAGCATTGCTTCTTCTATTGTAGAGCCAAAAGAACTGGTTCCCTCAAATGCAAAATCGTACACGCGCATACCCATAATAGCAGGGGCAGTATTGTTGGCAGCTGCTGAACCCACGATAATAACGCGTGACCCACTGGCAAGTAATTGGTTTTCTAATAAACCTGTACAGAGTATATGATGACCTATAAGCGAACTGGCGAAAGTGAGTTCAAAACCATCTACACTTTTAAGAAGTTCCTTGCCAGATACAATGCCGGCATTAAGTAAGAGAACATCAATGTCTTTTGCACGCCGGGAGAGTTCATGAACAGCAGCCCTTGCCGATGCAATACTCGATACGTCCACGGCCAAGGTTTCAAAAGGATCCTTGCCCACCCTTTCCATGAGTGCAAGCCTGGCAGTGGTTGCCTTTTCAATATTCCTGCAAGCAAGAATTACCCTGCCATAGCCTGCTTCTGCAAGCTGGGCAGCGGCTTCAAAGCCTAATCCGGAATTCGCACCTGTTACTAAAGCTGATTTTACTTGTTTGGTATCAGTCATGTTTTATCTTGTTTTCAAGTGCGAATGAATTTTGCTAGACCTGGATTTAGATTTAGAATAGGCTGGGTAATGCGATATTAAGTGAAGCTATAATCGCCCAGTCACTTCCAAAATCATTCTGTCGTTCGACATAGTATTCCCCCTCAATAAACCATTGGATAGGTGTGTCACCAAGGAGAAACAAACTGCCGGCTCCAATGCCAACGGGAATTTCTAATTTATTTCCGCTTTCAGCCTCCCAATTAACAGAAACGGTAGGTCGCATTCCAATTTGCCAGGTCGGTGTGGCGCGATAATTTATAATGTATTGAAATGAAGAATTGGTGACGGAGGATCGATCTGAGTCTCCACCGATTGTCCACCAAGTTTGTGCAATCAGTCCAATATTAAAACTACTAATAGAAAAGCTGCCGTAGTCAGGAGCTTGGTAAAATAGTAAACCCGCCGGACCCATCGTAAACTTACCGCTTCCTAAGACGTCATCACTTGCTGTAGGAAAGGTAAATGTTGGACCAAAACCTGAAATTAGCCCGCCACCCTCTTTTGGAGCCGGGTCAATAAGTGCGAATAGATTCATGTCCCCAAAACCATTCGTTCTGTCAAAAGGGTCTTCCGGATTGGCGCTAAAGGGTACAGAAAGATGTTGCAGCGTCGTTCGGGAGATAAGATTATACTTCCCGCCAAATAAAGGAGCCACAATAACAGGTTGAAGTAAAGTACTATTTTGAGGGCTATCGCTTATACTCTCGTCATCAAAATAGAGTAACTCATTTTTGACGAAAAGAAGCGTAAGACCAGAAGCCGGATTGGAGACCTGCTGAGCAATTTCTCCCAAATCCTGTTCAGACTCATCTTGTGCAGATGCGAAGCTGATGTAGAAAATGCTAAAAAAAACACTCGCTAATGTTTTAATGATTGTTGTTTTCATGGTTGTTTCATTGTCATGGTTTAATATTATATAGCGGGTATAGACAATTCAGTTAAACAGGGAACTTAATATGGGTTCCAGAGTGAAGACCATGCCGAATTTTTCTCCCTCTGATTCGCTTGATTCAATATAGTATTGCCCCTCTACCCTCCATTTGATAGGTAGGTTGCCAATTTTAAAAAGATTCCCTAGCTCTTCACCCAGGTAAAACAGCGCCGCGGCTGGACCTATCTGATATTTCCCGGATCCTAGTTCGCCCTGGCTGGCTGTTGGAAAAAGGGAGCTGAATCCCAACCCCCATACAAAACACTCATGCCCTGATTTTGTAGAAAGCAATGTCATCAAACCAGCGTCACCGAATCCATCAACTCTTTCGATCTGCACATCATCATCCGAGGGGCTATGCAATTCATGAGGAACTGAAACAAATTCAAAACTTGCCCTCATAGCAAGGGTAATTTTGTTATTAAAAATTCGAAGCCCTACGATAGGCTGAATCACTGTTTTATTTTCCGGTTCCTCGTCAAAGCCTTCTTCATCAAAAAAAACCGTTTCATTTTCTACCAGTAGAAATGAAACATTCGACACCAGATGACTGGTTTGCTGTGAGATTTCGCCGTTATGATCTTCGTAGTTTTCCTGGGCAGCACATAACGTTTTGAAAAGAATAAAAATTAAGAATAACAATTTTTTCATTCCACTATTCAAGAATTGATATGTGTGAAATTTTGCCTAAACAAGTTCTAAGGTTACCGGTTCGAGAGTCTGAATCTACATCTCATATTCATATAAATTTGAGATGCAAAAACCCTGATTACATTACGATTTCATAAGAAAAGAGGTCTGTAAAATAGATAGACTCAATCCTTAATATATCGTAATACAAAATCACCAAAAGTCCTTAAGTCGTTAAGAACATTGGAAGGGTAGGTACTATTAAAATTTACTGGGATCAACCGGGTCAGTTCCTGCTCTCAACTCTGTTGGATCGTCTACGCCATCTCCATCGGAGTCGGCTTTGTAGGGAAAAATTCCCATTTCTACTTCCTTGCTATTAGGAATGCCGTCTCCGTCAATATCATCGTCTAATTTGTCTTCAATGCCATCACGATCGGTATCCTCCCATCTTGCCGGATCATTTGGAAATCCATCAAA
>ERZ1740070.1753-NODE-1753-length-13201-cov-9.547467_pt1 | contig 13201 bp, 4 predicted proteins | sample MGYA00581734_ERZ1740070 | MGnify/ENA primary metagenome ERZ1740070 (study PRJEB43018, sample SAMN04849744) | marine metagenome | isolation source: floating plastic debris | place: Pacific Ocean | collected 2008-09-01 | study: EMG produced TPA metagenomics...
GTGCGGAAGATCAGGTCGTTCTCGGCCTCGGTGTAGTTGGGGCCGAAGACCGCGGGCTCGCCCTCCCAGGCGATCGGGTCAACGCCCCACTCGCCGTTGAGCAGGGGGCGTCGGCCCTCGTCGGAGGTGAGGTAGTACGCGGTGTAGTGCGCCTGCTCGATCGCCGCGAGCACCGAGCGATCGGCGAATGGGCTGTTCATGGGCTCGGCGTTGGCATTCGTATAGATGTGTGGCACGAGCGCGTCGGCGGTCCGGTCGTAGAACATCGCGCGGGCCACGGGCCCGCGCGGGCTCCGGGTGACGCTCGCGAGCAGCACGTTCGCGTCCGGGTCGACCTCTTTGATGTGCTTCGAGAGCTCGATCACGAACGCCGCCCGGCGGCGCATCTCGGGCTCGCGCGCCGGGAAGCCGTCGCCCTCGGCGTTCTGCGTCCAGCCCGACGCCTCCCACTCGTTCATCGGCTCCCAGCCCATGACGTGGTTCTTGTGCGGCGAGTCGTTGACCCAGCCGAGCACCTCGGTCATGCGGTTCTTCGCGATGTCGAGCGTCGCGGGGTTCTGGTAGAAATCGTCGATGCTCGTCAACGGCCCGCCGAAGTCCGTCTTCCACGGGCCCTCGGTGTCAAAGGCGTCGTCGAACGTGTACGTGTAGAAGGGCGAGAAGATCAGGTAGAACCCGTACTCGGCGCTGACCTCAAGAATGTTGTCAACAAACTCACGCATCGCCGGGTTGAATTGCCCCGCGTTGTGCTCGAGCCAGTAGGTGCCATTGGGCGTGCTTGGGTTGCCCGTCGTGTGAGAGCCGGGGATCTCGAGGAACACACGCATCGTGTTCACGCCCGCGTCGCGCAGCGACTCAAAGAAGGGCTCCGAGGGCCCTTCAAGCGGCGTGCCCTCGCTGAAGTTGCGGAACACGCCGTTCGCCGCGTCCCACACCGTGCCGGTGTAGAGAGATCGCGTGAACGCACCGGCGATGCTGAAGTGGTCGCCCACCGAGACGAACTCGCTGCCGTCCTCGAACTGGAAGAAGCGGCCGTTGGGCGACACCCGGAGTGTGCCGTTGTCGCCTGGGACCGCGGTGCCCGTGGTGAACGACGCGCCGTTCGAGATCGCGCCGTAGTTGCCCGCGCCGTCGATCGCGCGGATCGCGACGTGGTACGTCGTGTTCGGGTCGAGGCCCATGAGGCGGACGACCTCATCGCTGCCAGCCAGACGCGGCACGATGCGGTTCTCGTACACCGTCGCGTCCTGCCATGTCGCCTCGCCGGCGATCGGCGAGGTGCTGTATCGCACGGCGTATCCCGAGACGTGCCCCAGTCCCGATGTTGTGCCGGTCGGCGCGGTGAACTCGAGTCGCGCCGAGAACGGCGTGGGATCGTTCGCAGTGAGATCGTTGACGGTTGCTGGCGTCTGCCCCGCGCGGGCGTCGATGAACATCGCCTTGGCGTAGTTCACCGGCCCTTGGATGCCCGACTGCGCACCGATGTACGAGCTGAACGTGCCCTGGATATGGTCGTCGATGAACTCGGGCAGCGTGAAGCGATCCTCGCCGAGGCGGTTGTTGACGAGGTTTCGCTCGCCGCCGTCCTGATCGAAGATCACGTCGAAGTTCATGCCGATGGTTTGGCCGTGCACGGGCTTGCTCGCGAGCCCGATGTCGGCCCACGACATGAAGACCTCGACCGACCAGCCGGTGTCGATGTCGCTGTTGTCGTTGGGTGTGCCGATGTACGAGCCGGCGTACCGCGTGCCGCCGGGCAGCAGGCGGTCCCAGAAATTGCCGAAGCCGCCGGGCGCCGGATCGTCGAAGGCACCAACGTTGGGCGCGCCGCCTGCGCCGTTGCCGCGCACGTACTTGAATCGCCGGACCACCCCGTCGCCCTCTTCGGAGACGTCAAAGTCAGCGAAGTTCGCGCCGAACGCGCGATCGTTGGCTTGGAAGTAGCGGTCGCGGGAGTTGTCCGGGTCGAAGTAGAACGTGATCGAGTCGTCTTGCTCGAGGAAGCCCACGTAGTCGTCGCCCGCTTGCGGCGTGCCGAGCCCGTCGGCCCAGAGGTACTGATCCGCAACCTCAACAGAGAGGAACATCCCCGCGTCGTTGTGCATCATCCGGATCGTCGCCGCGTGGTCCGTGCGGGTCGCGAGGGTCCGCTCGATCACGAACGCCTTCGCCCAGTCCGCGTCCCCGACGTCGCCGTCGATCACCGCCGACCCGCGCGGGATCAGCCATAGCGGGTGGTCGCTCGTGACCGGATCTGCCGCGAGAACGACCCGAGGCTCAAGGGTCTCGAGCTCAAACTTGGGCACCGGCCGCTTCACCACCGCCGCCTTTGCACGATCCGCCACACGATCCACCATGGGAGAAACCCTCTCGCATCCACAGCCATCCGCTTTCGGGCTGTCGAATCCAGTCTTGTATTTGCGTCAGCTTGAGGCCGTCTTCATCGGCGCCGTTTCGCACCCGTCGTCAGTCTCACCCGTCGTCTGGCGACTTCTCACCCTCTCGAACCGTTCACAATACCGAAGCTTCACCGATTCCATCGCCCGAGAACCATGGGCGACTCGGCCGTCAAGGGTACTTCGGGCCCCAGCAGCATCCAACGAAAACCAAGCTTGCGCGTTATCGGCCTGAGGGTTCGAGGACATTCCCACCGGGCGAGCCGGCCGGCATCTTCGCCCGCAGCCGACGCGCCTCGTCGAGGACCCGTTCCCATTGGAACGCCGGACCGGGGTCGACCTTGTTCGACTGGATGTGGTAGTGCGCGATCACGCCGGCAAAGTCGCGCCACGCCTCGTCGGTCAGCACGCCCGGCACGACGTTCCCACGCTCGTCGCGCGGGGCTTCGATCACCATCTTTGGCAGCGCCCGGTTGAGCGTCGCGATGAGCTTGGGCAGCGCCTCATATTGCTCGGGCGTGAGGTCGTACTGGCGAAGCGTTCGGCCCTGCACCTCGCCGATCACGAGGCCGTTGCGTGCCGGCCGGCCGACGAAGTTCGGCGTCCGCACGCCGCCATCGCCGAGCGCCGGCGGCACCGTGATCCGCACGCGCCCGTCCTCATCCACCGCATACCAGCGATCAAAGGGATCATCCTCGCCCGTGCCGTACGCGCCCATGTTCGCGATCTCGATGCCAACCGAACGCGAGTTGGAGCGCGTCGCGTGCCATGCCTTTTCCTTGACGTCCATCGTCTGATAGATCGTGCCGTCGATGTCGAGCAGGAAGTGCACCGACAATCCGCGGTGGTCGTGGAGAATGTTGAAGCACTGCTGCGAGACGCCGCACACGTCATAGTGCACGACAAATTGGTCGACAACGTGCTGGAGCTTCGGCAGATCCCACCCGCCGCTGCGCACCGCCTCGCGATCTTCGTCGGTCATGCCCGGCCATGTGCGCGTCCCGAAGCGGTTCGGCGAGCCGAGCTTGTCCTTGCTCGCGTCCCAGCCCGCCTCTTCGATGGGAGCGAATCGCCGCTCGACTCGATAGGCGTCGTAGCCGTCGGGCTCCGTCCAAAGGACAACCCGCGTGCCGGTGTGGAAGTGTCGGCCGGCGACGACGATCTCGTCGCCCGCCCGCTCGAGCTCGGCGCCCGGCGTGCCCGTGAAAACCTCGCCCGTGGGTCCCGCGCAGCCGGTCGCAGCCAGTGCCAGGCCGGCAACGGCTACGGCCACGCCGTGTCGGCACCATCCTCGGAGAGTCCCCAACGCTGATCTCCGCCCGTGCTGCCTGTTCGCCATCGTGAGTCCCTTCATGCGGCCGGTCGTCCGGCTTCTCGTGCGGTCTGCTGTCCGGTCTGGTGCTTGGCTTCTCATGCCGCGTCTGGACCAAAAACCGACCCTATTCCCTCGGTCCGAGCGGTGCTCGAGGTCCGAAAAGCACAGTAACGCCCGGGGAGGCGGTTGGCTCATTCGGCAAAGTCTGGTAGATTCCGGACTCTTGTGGGGCCTTGATCTCCGCCCGGGGAAGACCGACCGATCCGATCGTTGCGTTCGCACACCGCCATGCCGCGGCTCGATGCCGTTGTTTGTGTTGCGAATCGCGCGGTCACGAAAGGATGAATCGACTGTGACCAACTCGCACCGCATCGCTGCCCTCACCACGCTGGCTGGGCTCGCCCTCTCGGCAGCCGCCGCACCCGCAACCCACGCCGTCCTCGGCGACGACCACCAGCTCCCGCGGTTTAGCTCTGGGCACAACCTCCCCGCACAGCGATCAGCCCTTCCCGCCCACCGCCAGCTCGAGCGCATCGCGGTCGAGCAAGATCGCACACGTGTGGTCGTTGAGCTCGGCGAGAACCCGTCGGCCGCGCAGCGAGACGCACTTCGAGCCGCCGGCGTCACGCTCCTCTCGCCGCTCGGCAATGGCGCGTTCTTCGCCACGGTCGATCGCGCCGGTCTCCGCTCCCGCGCCGCGACCGATGCCGTCCCGATGACCGCGGTGCACGGGATCGATCCCGCGTGGAAGATGGATGCCCGGCTCGCGGCTGGTCGCGACGCGCCCCGCCACTCGCTCGTTGCCGAGACGATGCCCGGACGCGCCGACGTGACCGAGGCGAACCCCATCATCGGTCTCTACGTGCTCTTCCACCCCGACGTCCAGCTCGGCGATGATCTCGAGCGCATGCTCGAGACTGCCGGGGCAACAGTCCGCGATTCGATCCTCTCGCTCAACGGCTATGTCGTCGAGGCAACGCCCACCGTTGCGCGAGCCCTTGCTGCGAATGACGCCGTGCAGTGGATCGAGCCCGCGCTGCCCAAGCTGAGCGAGAACAACGCCGAAGCCGCGGTGATGACCCAAGCTGCAGACGCGGACACCGCGCCCTACGGGCTCGACGGCACCGGCGTGACCGCGTTCATCTACGACGGCGGCAACATCCTCGCCAACCACAACGACTTCCAGAACCGCGCAACTGTGATCGCTGGCGACACCTCGGGCCTTTCTGACCACGCGACCCACGTCGCGGGCACCGTCGGCTCGCGAGGCACGCACACGGGCATGGCACCCGAGGTCACGATCCTCTCCGCCGGCTTCGAGTGGGACGGCTCGGGCACGTTCCTCTACACCAATCCGGGCGACTTCGAGGCCGACTACACCGACGCGATCGCCCTCGGTGCCGATCTCTCGAACAACTCGATCGGCACCAACACAGCGCCCAACGGCTTCGACTGCGATATCACCGGCGACTACGGCGTCATGTCCTCTCTTATCGACGCGGCCGTACTCGGCTCGCTCGGCGGCGACATCGTCGTCTTCTGGGCCAACGGCAACGAGCGCCAGACCACCCGCTGCGGCAGCACCTACTCGACCACAGCGCCGCCCGCGACGGCGAAGAACCACATCACCGTCGGCGCACTCAACGCCAACAACGACACCGTGACCTCATTCACGTCGTGGGGCCCGGTCGACGACGGCCGGCTCAAGCCCGACATCGCGGCTCCCGGTTGCTCCTCGGTCGGCGACGGCGGCATCACCTCGACGTCGTCGGGCGGTGGCTACAGCGTCAAGTGCGGCACATCGATGGCATCGCCCGCCGCAGCTGGTTGCGGCGTGCTGATCATCGAAGACTGGCGCAACCAATTCCCCGGCGAGGGCAACCCTCGCAACGCGACGGTGAAGGCGCTGCTCGCGCAGGACGCCCAAGACGTCGGCAACCCGGGCCCGGACTACCAGACGGGCTACGGCTCCATCCGCGTGCTCGACTCGATCGACACACTCCGCGCCGGCCGGGTCAGCGAGGACAGCGTCGGCGCCGGTGCCTCGCGGTCCTACCGCATGCCCGTCTCGGCAGGCGAGACCTTCAAGGTCACGATCGCCTGGGACGATGCGCCCGGCGTGCCCAACACGACCAAGGCCCTCGTGAACGACCTCGACCTCCGCGTCTTCGATCCCGCGGGCAACCGCGTCTTCCCGTGGACGCTCGATCCGGCAAGCCCCGGCCTGCCCGCCACGCAGGATCAGGTCGATCGCATCAACAACATCGAGCAGGTCTTCATCGCGTCGGCCACCGGCGGGGTCTACACCGTCGAGGTCAACGGCTTCGACGTGCCCCAAGGCCCGCAGGAGTTCTCGATCGTGTCGAGCCATGACCTGGCCGACTCGATGTCCGTCGCAATCACGAATCCCATCCCGAACTTCGTCGCGCCGGGCACCGTCGTGAGTGTCGACGTCGCGATCGACCCCTTCGGCGAAACGATCACCCCCGGCTCCGAGACGCTCTCCTACCGCGTGGGCGAGTCCGGCTCGTTCACGACCGTGCCGCTCGCTTCGACGGGTCTGAACACGTACACCGGCGATCTGCCCGCAGCGCTCTGCGGCTCGGCGATCCAGTACTACGTCTCGGCCGAGGGCTCCGAGTCGGGCCTGCTCAACCAGCCGACCGATGGCGCAGCCAACCCCGCGTCGTTCGAGGTCGGTGAGGTCCTCGTGCCCTTCGCCGACGATCTCGAGGCGAGCGTCGCCGGCTGGGCGATCGGCGATCCGTCCGACACCGCGACCACCGGCGCGTGGGAGTGGGCAACGCCCGAGGCAACCGCGGCCCAGCCCGGGTCGGCCTTCTCGGGCTCGCTCTGCTTCGTCACCGGCGCCGCTGCCGGTGCGGGCCTCGGCACGTTCGACATCGACGAGGGCGACACGACGCTCGTCACACCCGCCATCGACATCGCGGGCGTCGAGAACCCCGAGATTTCGTATTACCGCTGGTACTCCAACAACACGGGCCAGTCGCCAAACGCGGACATCTTCGTCGTTGAGATCTCGGTCGACGGTGGCCCGTGGCTCCCAGTCGAGACGGTCGGCCCGACCGGCTCGGGCACCGTGGGCGGCTGGATCAACCACGCCTTCGATCTCGGCGCTGTCGCTGGCACGACCACCGCAAGCGACTTCCGCCTCCGCTTCAACGCGTCGGACCTCGGCGGCGGCTCGATCGTCGAGGCGGCGATCGATGACATCTCCGTGTCGGCGTTCACATGCGTTGACGCCGTCGCCTGCTCGCCGGCCGACGTCACGACAGACGCGACCTCGAACGGCATGCCCGATGGGCAGGTCACGCTCAGCGACTTCTCCTACTACCTGAGCCTCTGGGGCGCCTCCGATCCCGCCGCCGACCTCACGACCGACGCAACCGCCAACGGCATCCCCGATGGCTCGGTCACGCTGAGCGACTTCTCGTTCTACCTCTCCCTCTGGGGCGCCGGCTGCCCGTAATCGCGGCACGCATCCTGCAATCTCAAAGGCCCGCGCACACGCCGTGCGCGGGCCTTTTTCGTGCACGTTTGTCCCGCTCACTCAGGCTGGAATCCGTGCCCGACCTTCAGACGGCTCGGTCGCTTCCGGTCGATTTCGTGTTGCATGGCACGGGCGAGATCGGCTACGCTCCACGCGCGCTGCCCAACGGCGAGGAGCCCTTTGATGTCATTCCAACAGTTGTCCGGAGCAGCGGCGATAGCCGCGGCGGTGGGCTTGGCGTGCGCGCAGACGACGGTCGTCGTTGTAGCGAATGAGACCCTCAGGCCGGCGGACGTCGCGGCGGGCGTCTTCATGGGCCAGGCGTTCACGCTGGGCGTGGGCACGACGTTCGTCATCGAGGAGGGTGGCAGAATTCAAGCGGGCGTGATCGACCCCGGCTCGTCCGATCCGAATGACGAATTCCTCGTGCCGTTCGATCTGGGTGGTTCGAACCTCACGCTCGCGGGTCGGGCCGGCGCGGCGGGCGAAGTCGGCAGCAAGAAGATCGGGCGCATCGAGAACGTGGGGGTTTTTACGCCCATCGACGGCACGTTCCTGTCGGGCATCGTAGAGATCGGCGTGACGGTGGAGGCGAGCGAGGCCACGGTCACAACCGGCGCGTTCGGGCCGGACAACAACGTCCAGCCAGACCTTGAGAACTCAACGCAGATCATCGCGGACACGCTAGTGATTTCCGGGGGCGTGTTCGGTGCCAACGCCACTGTTCAAGGCGAAGACGTGCACATCACCGGGGGCACGTTCGAGAGCGCGTTCGGCCTCATCACGCCGACCGACATCGGAGGCACCATCGCCGGCGACACGCTCGTGATCGATGATGTCCAGATGTCGGGGAGCACCTTCGTTAGCGGCGGGGATGTCACCATCAACGGCGGCATGCTCGGCAGCGTCTCGAACTTGGGCGTTGTCGCCTTCGGCCGTCGCTCGATGACGATCAACGGCGGCGTCTTCGACGACGGCTGGCAGTTCGGTGGCCCCCAACTCCTTGTTACCGGTGGCACCTTTCGTAAGGACGGCCGTCTCACCGGAGCGACCGTTACCGGGGGCAGCTTCGACCGCGACACTGTGCTCGACCGCTGCACGATCGAGGGCGGCGAGTTCGCGGTGGGCGCACAGTCCTTCGGCGGCAGCACCTTCCGCAACGCGACGTTCGGATCGCTCAGGTTCTCGCAGTTCAACAACGGGCCCGACGTCGTGGATGTTGGCACAGTGATCAGGGAAGTCGGCCAGCCCCTGTTCGGTGGTAACGACATCGTGCTTGAGCTGCGCGGCGGCCTGTTCGGCACGATTGGTCTCGGTACCAATCCGGGAGCCGGGGCGCCGACGATCAATCTTGCCGGTACCGGCGTGCAGTCGGTGAGTCTCGGGAGCAGCAACATCCTGAATGTCACCGGTGGTGGCGTGGTCGACAGATTCGCGACGTTTGGCGTGGCGGAGTACACCATCACGGGCAGCGACTTCGTCCTCAACGGGCAGCCCGTCACGGAGATCAACCAGGCGCTCTCGAGCAGCACCTTCGAGTTCACCGCCGCGCTCCCCGATGGCGGCGTGGTCATCCACCGGGGCCAGACGGGCGACGAGTTCGCGGCGGGGACGATCACGCTCGACCCGGTCGCCGTGCCGCCGATCGACACAGTGCCTCAGGTCGTCACCGCGGGTCAGGGGCCCGCGGGCCTGCGGCCGGGCGAAAGCCTCACGCTCGGGGGCGATGCCGATCTCGACGGGTACTTCGGCATGATCGATGCGGCGCTCGCGATGGAGGGCGACAGCACGGCCGGCATGATCGACGCGCTGCGCTCGGACATCACGCTCGCTGGCAACGCCTCGGTCGCCAACGCCTGGCGCCTCCATCCCGGCTCGACGCTCCACATGACGGGCGGCTCGCTCGGTGTCGACCCGCTCAGTGTGGTCCGCGGAAACAACCTCGGCGACATCACCGTTGCCGGTGGCGCGGTGGGCCGCATGACCCTCGAGTCTGGCGGGACGCTCGCGATCGAGGGCGGCAGCGTCGAGCAGGTGTTCTCCGAGGGCAATGGCGCAACGACACTCTCGGGCGGCGCGCTCGACTTCTGGCAGAGTGCGCAGCCGACGGACACGCTCGAGATCACGGGCGGCGCGATTGCGGGGCTGTCGTCGGGGCTGCGGTACGTCGGCGTCGTCACGATCTCGGGTGGTACGGTCGAGCCTATTTCGCACCAGGTCTTCGGGCAGCTGGACCTCATGGTGACCGAGGCGGCCGTCGACGGCGTGCCGCTGAACCTGACCATGGGCGAGCCCACGACCGTGACGGATCGCGGGCCCGGCATCGTGCTCACCGCGACGCTCGCCGACGGCTCGCCCTTTGCCTTCGAGCTCGATGTGTGCACGGGCGCCCCGTCGGACCCCGAGCATTGCGTCTTCCCCGGGCTCGGTGTGGTGACAGTCACCCTAGTTCCGCCCATCCGCGGGGCCGATCTGACGACCGACGGCACGTCCAACGGCATCCCCGACGGCGCGGTCACGCTCAGCGACTTTTCCTACTACCTGAGTCTCTGGGGCATCGGCGATCTGGCTGCGGACTACACGACCGACGGCACGTCCAGCGGCGTTCCGGATGGTGTGGTCACGCTGAGCGACTTCTCGTTCTACCTCACGCTCTGGGGAAGCGGCACGCCTTGATCCGCGTGCGAGCCTCTACACTCGCGACCGTATGCCACAGACACTCGACCCCGCGAGCGACATCCTGATCAAGAGCCTCGAGCGGCACGCCTCGGCCGTGCTCGCGCCCCGTGTGTGGCGGCAGCGCACGCCCGCGGCGGTCGGCGTCTGGCAGCCCGACGGGCCCGCCACGCTCGTCGATGCGGCGCGCGCCGAGTACACGCCCGTGTCGCTCGGGCACGAGTGGGGGCCCAAGTGGTCGACGGCGTGGTTCCGCATCGAGGCGCCGGTGTGGTCCGATCAGGTCGACTGGTGGTTGCGCTTCTCGACCGACACCGAGGCGGTGCTCTACCGGGCCGACGCGTTTGAGACCGCGGGGTACAGCGCCCAGCGGGGCTTCGATGTGAACCACACCTCGTGCGAGTTGGCGACGTTCTCCCTCGCGCCCGACGAGCCGTATTTGTATGTGGAGGCGTCGTGCAACCACCCTTGGGGCGTGGTCGCGTTCGACTGGGACACGCCCGACACGGCCCGGCGCTGGGCGAGTGAGAGGCCCGGCCGGCTCGACCTTGCCGAGTTCGCGAAGCGCGACTATGACGCGTGGCTATTGCACACGCGCTTCGAGTTGCTGCTGGGCCTGCTCGCGACGCTGCGCGGCGAGGACGGGCCGGTGAGCCCGCGTGCGCGTCAGCTCGAGGCGGGGCTTGTGCGGGCGGCCGACTTCGGGCGCGTGGGCGATTTCGCATCGGAGGTGGCGCTCGTCGACGAGCTGCTCGCCGTGCCCGCAGCCGGAAGCACGCCCGTGGGCATCGCGGTGGGGCACGCGCACATCGACACGGCCTGGCTCTGGACGATCGAGCACACGCGCAAGAAGATCGTGCGCTCCTGGACCAACGCGCTCGACGTGCTGGAGTTCCATCGGGAGATGACCTTCATCGCCTCGCAGGCGCAGCACTACGCGTGGCTGGCCGAGGATGAGCCGGACGTCTTCGAGCATCTCGCGGTCGCGGTGAGCGATGGCGCGATCGAGCCCACGGGGGCGATGTGGGTCGAGCCCGACATGCACTGCCTCGGCGCCGAGTCGTTCGTGCGTCAAGTCCTGCACGGGTGCGGGTACTGGCGCGAGGCGTTCCCGTCGCTGCCCGATCAGCGTGTGCTCTTCCTACCCGACACGTTCGGCTTCGGGGCGACGATCCCCACGCTCATGCGTCACTGCGGGCTCGACACGTTCGTCACCAACAAGCTCCACTGGAACGGCGCGAACACCTTCCCGCACACCGATTTCGTCTGGCGCGGGCTCGACGGCTCGGAGGTCGCGGCGCACAACACGCCCTCGGGCGATTACAACAACGCCAACACCGCACGCGAGCAGCGCAAGGCGCTCCGCCAACACCGCACGCCCCGGCCCGATGCCGAGCCGGTGGTCTTCCTGCACCCGTTCGGCTACGGCGACGGGGGCGGCGGGCCGACCATGGAGATGGCCGAGCGCGTGATCGCGTCGGGCGACTGCGATGGGCTCGCCAGGCTGCGCTTTGGCACGATGGCCGACTTCGCCGAGGCGTTGCACGCCCGCGTGGGCGAGCTGCCGGTGGTCGACGACGAGCTGTACCTGGAGCTGCACCGGGGCACGCTGACGACGCAGGCGTGGCTCAAGCGAGCGAATCGTCGGGCAGAAGAAGCGCTGGTGCGTGCCGAGGCGCTGCTGTTCGCGGGTCCCGGCGCGATCGAGGCGGACAAGGCCGAGCGGGCAAGGGCGCTGCTGGACAAGGCGTGGAAGCTGGTGCTGCTGAATCAGTTCCACGACACGCTGCCGGGCTCGTCGATCGCTGGGGTGTACGAGGACGCCCGCGTGCAGTACGAGGAGGTCGCGACGATCGTGCGTTCGCTGCTGGACAAGGCCGCGCGTGTGTGGAAGCCCTTCTTCGATGCGAGCGAGGACGAGGAGCCCGTGCTGGTCTTCAACGCGACGGGCTTCGAGCAGTCCGCGGTGCTGACGCTCGCGGGCGGGAGCGGTGCGGATCGTCTCCTCACCACCCCGGGCCCTGGGGTGGTGAGGAGACAAACCGGCGAGCCCGAGCCCGTCCGCAAGTTCGTCAAGGCGGTGCCCGCGCTGGGCGCGAGGGTGCGCGACATGGTCACGTCGAGCGAGTGCGTGCCCGTGACGGTCGAGGCGGACGGCGAAGACGTCGTCTTCGACAACGGCATCATCGAGGCGGTCATCGACCGCACCGGGCGCATCACGTCGCTGCGTCGCAGCGGCTGCTCACGCCAGGCCGCTTGCGAGCACGAGCCCATGGGCGGGCTGGCGCTCTACCACGACCTGCCGCACATGTGGGACGCGTGGGAGATCGACCCGGGCTACGAGCAGAGCGAGCGCGTGCTCGACGACGCGTGCGAGACGTTCGAGGTCGTCGAGGCCGGGCCCCTGCGCGCAGCCGTGGTCTGCGAGCGCCCGATCGGTATGGAGAACGAAGGCGAGCGCAGCACGGTGCGCATCACGCTCGCGCTCGAGGCGGGCCGCCCGCGTGTGGACATCACCTACGAGTTCGACTGGCGCGAGGAGCACACGCTGGTGCGAGCGCTCTTTCCGACGAGCGTGCGCTCGCGCACGGCGACCTTCGAGACCCAGGCGGGGCACATCGAGCGCCCCACGCACCGCAGCGGACCCATCGAAGCCGCACGCTTCGAGGTGCCCATGCAGCGCTGGATGGACCTCTCCGAGCCGGGCCTGGGCGTCGCGGTGCTCAACGACTGCAAGTTCGGCGGCTCCGCCCACGACCACACGCTCGGCGTCAGCCTCCTCCGCTCGCCCACGCACCCAGACCCCACCGCCGATCGCGGCTCGCACACCTGCACGCTCTCGGTCATGGTCCACGAGGGCGACTGGCGCAGCGCCGGCGTCATCGCCGAGGCGGCGCTGCTCAACCAACCACTGACAGCCGTCGCGATCGAGCCCGGCCAAGCGGGCGAGGTCGACCCGGACGGCGAGCCCATGACAGCCTGGGCGCCCATCGAGCTGGTCTACCCCAAAGAGCCCGACCACGCGGCGCGATTGGAAGTGCTCGCGCTCAAGCCCGCCGACGACGCCAGCGGCGACCTGATCCTGCGCCTCGCCGAGACGCACGGCGGGGGCGGCGAGTGCGCCGTGTGCTGGGGCATCGACGCGCCGAAGGTCATCGAGACCGACGGGCTCGAGCGCCCGCTCGACACCGAGCAGCACATCGTCGACCACGACGACAACGTCACGATGCTCCGCATCGCGCCGTTCGAGATCGTGACGCTCCGCGCCCTGCGCTAGCGCTCGGCGCACGCCGAGCGCCAAAG
>ERZ1740070.1754-NODE-1754-length-13198-cov-10.430647_pt1 | contig 13198 bp, 15 predicted proteins | sample MGYA00581734_ERZ1740070 | MGnify/ENA primary metagenome ERZ1740070 (study PRJEB43018, sample SAMN04849744) | marine metagenome | isolation source: floating plastic debris | place: Pacific Ocean | collected 2008-09-01 | study: EMG produced TPA metagenomics...
ACCTCCCTCACATACAGATGCAAAGATGAAAAGCAGTATGCTAGCCACCAATAAATTATTAATATTGGAGCCCAATGATTCATGGATTAGAGACCTCATGTGGACAAAAAAAGGACAGGAACCAGTAACAGCTTGCTTAAATTTAATGTCTCCACGATGAGATGAGTTAAATTTAATCCCTCACAGTGTGTTTGCAATTGCATCAATTCAAAGAACATTATGACATTGTTTGGCTGGCTTCTCTAGTTCCACGTAGTAAGCATCCACAAAGTTACCAAAATGTGAGAGACGTTTTTCAATTAAATTTTCATGTCCATTGCATGATGGAGGGCACTGCGAAGTTACTTTGCTGTGATTGTTGTTACACGTATTAAAAAATAACATACCGAATTCTCGTTCCAAACAAAGATGTGCCAATTTCCACAGAGCCAGGGTAGACTAGTTGGTATAACTTTTTTTGTACATCCCAACAATCAATAAACAGGCCAGTGAGCCCATCAATAATGTTTTACCAGTCCAATTACCTGCACAGGTGTATCCAGGGATTCAACTGCTGTTGTCTCTGTATAGCTAGTAACACTGACAGTATCGATGTTCTCAGCACCTGACAGTGTGATGCTCTCAACTGTGGTAACAGGTATGTTCATCCTCACAACAAGGTTATCATCACCTGGTTGAGACGTCCACTTCTGAGGGCTGCTGGGACGGAGTTTGTCAGGAGTTCCACTGGATGGAACAATCCACCAATTAGGAATCAGCATAGCATCATCCATACCATCAACTTTAACACATGGAGAAACAGAAGATGTTGTTTGACCAGCCGTAATGGTTTCACCTTGCGTGGGTGCCAATGTTGGTTGGGCCGTACTTGGGGGCAAGGTAGAACTTATTTCACGAGTTGTACCAGTAACTGCCCCAGGAGACGTGGTACCACTTGGTGGTGTAGTACCACTGGCCGGTGGGGTACCTCCTGCCGGTGTGGTGCCTCCGGCTGGTGTGGTACCTCCCGCTGGTGTAGTACCTCCAGCTGGTGTGGTACCTCCAGCTGGGGTGCTACCTCCCGCTGGTGTGGTACCTCCTGCTAGTGTAGTTCCTCCTGCAGGTGTAGTACCTCCGGCTGGTGTGGTACCTTCAGCTGGTGTGGTACCTCCAGCGGGTGTAGTTCCTCCAGCTGGTGTGGTGCCTCCAGCTGGTGTCGTTCCTCCGGCTGGTGTGGTGCCTCCAGGTGGTGTAGTCACGCCAGGTATTGTTGTCCCTCCAGGTGGAGTGGTGGTCTCAGGTACAGGCTCGAGACATGCTTTGACACTGACTTGAGCTCGGATAGGTGTTGGTGAATCTATGACTGCTAGGCGGAGCACAACCGAAAATGCTTCGTCACCAATAGGATATGGAACATTAGCCTCTGGTTCCTTCAAGTAGTAATTAAGAGCAGACATGATTCAAATCACAGGGGTGAAGATGGCAACAAAGTATAAGATTGAGATAAATCTCTCACCGGAAGATTTTACGTCTGCAATGGATATTGGGAACAGCAAGATTCACATCCATGAATGATCATGCATTTTCGGATTGGATTTGAAAGTGTACATGCCAAATATACTGATAATTGATGGGCAAAATAGGGTTTAAAATCAGAAATCTTCACAAGGGCGAGCGTGGTTGATGATAGAATCTATTGAAGCAAAAAAGTTGACTCCTCTGCTGTATAGAAGTATCATGAGCTTGCCTTTATACAATGTACATGTACTGTGAATGGTGCAAAAAAAACTCACCATTATTGATCCAATGCGTTCAGGGTTCTGCCCAGGTGCCCTTACAACATTTATCTGTACCTCATCAACATTCTCAAGCTCTTCAAACATCAGATTTTCCACATAAGTTGGTTCTTCAGAGTGTGACACAGTGATGACAATCTCCTGTATTGGCTGGGCATCTGCCTCCCATGGATCCGGTGATCCTGGTCGTAGCGCCTCCTTATCACCTGATGTGACCTTTTAATATGAGCTTATAGTTACATTGTTTCTTTATTAAGCTAAGCCTGGTTGTTTAGTACATACTGTACTTTGATCCATAAAACCTCACATCCTATGGTGATACGTGTAGACAATGCATAATATAGTGAGTTTGTGAGATTGATGGATGAATGTTAAGAGTGGAAAGCGTTAACAAAGAAAAGCAATAAATGTATACCCACCTCAATGAATCGAGATGGGATGAGAGTTTGGTCATCCATTCCCAGCACAGTTTCGCACACAGGAGTTGTGGTAGGAGGTAAAAGAGTAGTTGTTGTAAACTCTCCTGGGGATGTGGTTCTAGTTGTTCTCTCCGTTGTAGTGGTCGTGAGTGGAACTAAAACATGGGAAGGCAATAGACTATAGTATATCAAACTGGCTGGTCTTGAATGATCATGAAAGCATTCACGAGTGAGCCACAATAATGGTACATAGATTCTTCAGAAACATAAACTGTTGTCACGCAGACAAATGGCAGCAGGCTTTTTGATAATTCATATCACCACTTTTTAATCCGGACCAATATATGCATAGGACGGCAAAACAATCTGACTATACATATGACAGATACTAGCCTTGATTCTGGGTTAATACCGACACATTGCCCATTAGGTTACAGGCCAGGCACACTTACTACTTTTAAAACATCCCTGTACACTAAGCTGTACGCTGACCGGAGTGCCCTCCTCCAATGGCAAAAGACTTATTTCCAGTCGGTAAACATCGTCTTGGATTGGGAAAGTTTCACTGATTGACTGAAAGAGAATAAACCATGAAACTTAATAACGGTCTCATTCCTTGAAAGAGTTAACATCAAAAGGCAGAAACCAAATATCCACACATCTAGCTTTAAACTCGATTGTCCCAAATCTTGCATTGTAGGACTGATTGCTGTATTGCCTCATACCTCTACATCATCGGGAGCATTGTCCACAATGCTGTTGTCAGCAAACGCCTTCACTTGATAGGTAGCAACATTCTCCAATCCTGAAAGTACTACACTGTCAACAAAGACAAGAGGCTCAGGAACATCCATCAGATCTATTTCGATTTTCGGTGTATCATCTCCAGGACCAGAAGTCCACACAGTTCCAGGGCGGAGGTCATCAGGAACACCCGATGAGACTGATAACCAAGAGCTTGGAATAAGTTGGGGGTCAGACATGCCATCCACATTAACACATGGTTTCTCTGTAGTGGACAAGAATGTTTGAGTGGTCTGTCCGGGAGGTGTTGTACCTCCAGGCAAAGTGGTGCCTGGTTGTGTAGTACCTCCAGCAGGTGTGGTACCTCCAGCTGGTGTAGTACCTCCAGCTGGTGTGGTACCTCCAGCTGGTGTGGTACCTCCTGCTGGTGTGGTACCTCCTGCTGGTGTGGTACCTCCGGCTGGTGTGGTACCTCCAGCTGGTGTGGTACCTCCAGCTGGTGTAGTTCTTCCTGCTGGTGTGGTTCCTCCAGGTGATGTGGTTGTCTCAGTGACAACCTTCAGGCATGCCTTGATATTTAATTGCGCCGTGATTGGTGATGGTGAGTCAGTCCTGACCAAAAGTACGACCACTTTAACGGCTTCTTCATCAACTGCATAAGGGATATCTGCCTCTGGATTCTGAAACAATGGCAAATATAATCGTTGGTAAGATATTTATGGCTAAAATGCCTCTAAATGTGCAGAATAAATAATTATTATGGATATACATGTAAATGTAGATCAATGTGATTCCCATATTGCAGACACAATGCACACCAAATCATGGACATGAACGATACGAAAGGAAAGACAGCAGTCTTGGTGAGCAAGAATCATTTTAGCCCACATGTCATCACTTCCAAGTCTTCATGTCACACCAAAGTTGCCTTTTCTGAACCAAAAGTTAATAAATTAAACCCAGTTCTCAATGTACGTTACTTTTAGGTGGTCGTATGATTATGCATTACATAAATAGAACAAAATATTATTAATTAATAATGAGGAATTTGTCTTGATATTTAATACAATGTCATGAACTTGTATTTATTGTACTTAAATTTGTTTCTAATGCAAACCATGTTAGCAAAATTATTACAACTCATTCAGGGAGATATTTGAGTGGTAGAAGTCCATCCACATTGCAGATTTCAACATAATATCGCTTGATATTTCAAAATCATTGACAGTAATTTCAAGAAGATGAAGTTGAGTGGGGCTCAATGGAGTAGTAGGTTGTCATTTTACGCACTATTCTCTGATTGTGAATAAAGGAAAAGGAAGTAACAGCTCTTGATAACAATCGATGCCTTTCTTTTCAAAACTGAGCAAGTCAATAATACTAAGTAGGCATAACATGCTCGTGTGCATCCCGATTTAAAGGGAGCCCAAACTTTTGGGCGTTACTTTTCAAACCAGCTCCAATCACATACCATCCACCATAGATGCCACATGCAAAATTTCATACCAAACCAACCATCAGAAGCTGAGATACAAACTGATCATATTGTTAGAGGTCATCCAGTTTAGACAATGACCCTGCCTCAGTTCGCACGTGCTCATAATAATTTTATTTCAACTTCCTTCCTGTATTGAATATAGACTGTTTTCCATAAAGGTCTAAGGTTGACCATTATGCAGTCTCTACTCTTAGGTGATAGCACTGCATAGTGTTTTGCACAAAGTCAAAACTGCTGCCTCTCTCAAGAAACAGCAACAGCTGTAGACATGTTTTCCATGGTCTACATCAGAACGCTCCTAACATCTTTCTCAAAATTACTCCAACACAGGCTGGCTCCCACCTCAGAAAATTTGTGAAATTTTTTTTCGAAGGCCCTAATGCACTGATTGGAAGAAACATGTCCGGAAAGTTTCAAATCCCTTTAAGTGTTTGTGAGGGCCTTATAGATGATGACTTTTTTTTTGCAGATAAGTATCTTATGGGTATGCTGATTGTTCAGAGTCCCCCGCCCCCGCACATTACACCATTTAACAAAGGTTGCTCATTTGATTCCCAAAGCAGTTTCTTATGGCCACTACCACAAATAAATAATCTGCCACAAATAACAACTTTAACACAAATAAACATCTGTAATAAAATTGGAATATGCTAACACCAAACAATCTTCCAACAAGAAACTGAAGGCTTACCATCACCGTGTCAACTAGTTCTGGGGCGCCGCCAGGAGTTTTTACAACTCTTATCTGTAATTCATCTGCATTATTTAGATTGACAAACACCACATTTTCAACATAGGTAGGTTCATCTGTCTCCGACACAGTCAGTACTATTTCCTGTAGAGGTCTGTCATCTGTTTCCAATGGTTGTGGCGACCCTGGTCTCAAGCTATCCTTGTCACCAGATGTTACCTGCAATGATTAGGTAATGGAGTTTATTAATTACCACAGGCCAGGCTCAGAAATTCCTTGGTTGAAGAAAACTGACTTAAATGAAAGGTTGTTTGGGGGCAAATTCTGCTTGAATGGGTTCACATACATGTATCATATTAATATTAATGAGATATAAGTTCATGTGCATATCCTGGGATTTCAATATTTGCAACTCAGCATTTTCCCCTGCAGGTGTGAAATTTGGCTTTGTAATTAATGCCGGAGCTAGTATCTCCAAGGTTTCAGCCAGTTTGTAATTTGATAACTCTCAGCAACCGTTACCTCTATGAAACGAGATGGGAGAAGAGTTTGATCATCCATCCCTAACACGGTCTCACAAACAGGTGTTGTGGTCGGTGGGATAAGCGTTGTTGTAGTGAATTCTCCTGGCGATGTGGTCCTGGTGGTCCTCTCTGTTGTAGATGGTACCGCAGTAGTTGTCGGAACTGCAAACAAAGTAAATTACTTCACGCTTTAATATGATCACAGTATGAAAGAACATCCACGGAGAGATACATTATGTTGTGTGGCACAACAAAGGTCAAAAATGCCATTATACCATTGTAATTTGTCTATGACAAAATTACCAAACAAAATCCATGTCTATCTCAGCAGCAATGGTTCCATACAAATGCAAGGATTAACAATAAAAAATGTTTGCGATTACAGTCTGTTATGACTCCGGGTAAACATCCGCAAGGTTTATCACAAAAGAGCGACTACAAACGGTGGGCTGCACAGCAAACTGACTTACCAGTTTCAAAGCAACCATGAATTTCCAGTTGAGCGCTTATTGGGTATCCAACAGTTGATGGTTGTAGGGTGATCTCAATCCTGATCACATTTGCATTAATTGGGAACGTCTCACTGGTCGACTAAAATGTAATTAGACTAAAATGAGTTGAGAGGTAGCTGTGTTTTCTGATCTTACAGAACGCCCATTTGAGAACAATAGTGTGCTGAATGTGCTGTAATGCATCTAGAAGTGTGTAGTTTCACAATTATGAGATATATGTATTTGTAAGTGTATCTATACATGTTACAAGTACTGATAACAAAACTTGAGAGATAACTAACCTGAACTGAATCTGGCGGGTTTTCCATATCTATGTCTTGAGTGATGTATCTAACTTTGTAAGTGTCAACATTTGCTAGCTCAGACAAAACTATGTCATCAACAAACACAAGAGGCTCTGGAACATTCAATAATTCTATCACTATTTTCGGTTGATCATCAGTAGGATCAGAGTTCCATACAGATCCAGGTCTCAATTCATCAGGTGCACCTGAAGAAACATTGATCCATGACGCTGGGATCAGCTGTGAATCAGACATTCCATCCACTTTGATGCAGGGCTTCTCAGAGGTTACAACTATTGTTGGTGTAGTACCTCCAGCTGGTGTGGTACCTCCAGCTGGGGTGGTACCTCCTGCCGGTGTGGTACCTCCGGCTGGTGTGGTACCTCCAGCTGGTGTGGTACCTCCGGCTGGTGTGGTACCTCCGGCTGGTGTGGTACCTCCTGGTGATGTAGTACCTCCAGCTGGTGTGGTACCTCCTGCTGGTGTGGTACCTCCAGCTGGTGTGGTACCTCCAGCTGGTGTGGTACCTCCAGCTGGTGTGGTACCTCCTGCTGGTGTGGTACCTCCAGCTGGTGTTGTTGCTGACACTGTGGTTGTCACCTGTTCTTCTACAGGAACAGGTTTGAAGCAACCAAGCAAGTTGAATTGGGCTTCCACTGGATTAAGTGAGCCATCCGTCTTCACAAAGGATACAACAACTTTGAATGCTGATTCATCAATTATATAATCCTTGTTTGGTTCCGGTTCCTGCAACAGAAGACACAACAGACGCACCATGAGTGGGTCTGAATGGAGATACCACCAAATGTGGGGTTCAAGCGAGAAGTGATACATGTCCATAGGTTAAATGACACATAGCTTCAATGGAACATAGAAAGGAACTATGCGCCCCCAACCCAAAGTGGGCCCAAAGTGAACTATATTCAGACATTCATGGTCACTCAGGCTGGATTAAATCATGGTTTCATAAGTTTAGTTACTACATCTACATTGAACAGTTTCAAACTCACTTTGTCAGACAGTACAAGTTCCTCAGGTCCATCAAAGATCCTCACAATTCTAATCTGTACTTCTTCGACGTTATCTACAGCAGTTACTGTAACTGTATCTAGGTAGGTAGGTTCTTCAGGTTCTTCAGAAAGCGTAACAGTGACTGCAGGAACCAAATCGCTGGGAGTCCAGTTTTCAGGCTCTCCAGGACGAATACTTCTCTTATCTCCTGATGTAACCTGATCCAAAAGTGAAGGATGTGATTTTCTTGCACATTATTTGATGCACTACGAATGTTGGGAATTGTGTATATCGATGAATATTGAAGTATATATTGAAGTATATATTGTATATATTGATGTATACAGTTTATAATACACTGTATACTTCAATGACTGCATACCATATATACTAAGTGGTGCCCCATCCGAATCTCCTTGATTACGTGGGTGCAGTGAACTCTATTGTCCCTCCATTAATGAAGGAGGATAATCATTAAAAAATTTTGATTCACCTGCTAAATGACCTTGACATTTGTGTGCAGGAATTTGAAGAAGAAAGTAAATGTGAAATTTTGTAAGTTCAGATATCATTAATTGAATCCTTCTGTGGAGCACTCCCTGTGCTGCATCACTTTCAGATTCAACCAGAATATGAAGCTCAAGCTACTCAATATTAAGCGAAGCAGCAAACTAGTAGCTGGAACTTCTTTACTGAAAGAAACTTTTTGCCAAAATTTTGGCAGTGTCATCAAATTTGCTATAGTTTAATTCCGCACAGGCCTATCGTAGGATGTTTACAAACTACCAAATGATAATTTACATGCATGAATTTCAAAAATCAAAGTTCCTAAACACTTAAACTGCGAAATCTGCCCTTCTAGGCTAAGCCTGTATATTTTCATCAAGTCGTGTATTGAAATGTATATTGATAATGATTATGATAAAATCCCAAGACATGAGGTGCTATGATACCTACCTCAATGAACCGATCAGGAACAAGCTGTGGATCATCCATGCCCAAAACTCTCTCACACACTTCACCAGGTGTTGTAGTTGATGGCTGTCCAGTGGTAACAATCTCACCTTCTGAGGTTGTTCTTAGAGTTGTGGGTGCTTCTGTTGTTGTTGTGGGTACTGTTAAGGTAAAGAAAAATGTAAATTTTCTCATGCCAACGAAAACTTGTTTTTATACCATCAGGCCTTGATCAGGGTATCTGCATGAAAATATTGTAATAATAAATATTGCAAATATCTTTAATCTATATCCTTATATTCTGTGTTTGGCTCTGATAGTTAGTTGGAGTTATCAGCTACTTATAGTTAGGAGTTATCAATTACCATTAGGCTAGAATCCCTTTTCACTATGCGGCTCACCCTGGAAACCCTTGGGAAAATACCTCACTGACCAATCATCCTAACGATTGATAGGTCATTACATCATTCAGCCGGGTTCTTTCGAGTGAAGGCCTTTCCAGTCTTGACTTCAATTGAACTACTTGTGCAAATTGAGAAAAAAAAAGTGAAGCGCTTTTGATGGATTATCAGAAAAGAATATCATTTTTACCTGCACAAGTATAATGCAGTTGGGGGTCACATCCAATGACTGGCCCTTTGATGAGGGATGTTACATGACCCAGACTTTCATTTACATTCAATGTGTCATTGCCGGCGATGGTGGATGACCCGAAACAGTCAAATCAGGAGGTATACACAAATTGACACCAAATTGGTAATAAGTTCTGTTCCGCTGTTCGAGGTATATACTGTAGTTGAATTCAGTGGAAGCTACGCCTCCCATAATTCATAAAATGATCTTACCCGGCTTAAAGCATCCAATAAGGGAAACATCAGCAGTGATAGGTTGATCAGGAGTGCCCTTTGTAAATGTGACCACTATCTTCCATGGCTTTTCTTCAATTGGTATCACTGACTCAGGGTCCTTTGAAATATGAATCAATGCTTGAATGACCCTTTGGCCAAAATGACCAATTATAATAACCATGCATGTATTTATTAACACCTTATATGTCAGTGTATAAAAACCCGTGCATGGGTTTTAAAATTGAGCGAATCTAACACAAAACCAAGCCATCAACATTATCTTCTCAAGAAATGATGTTTGAGTTTTTGAAAAAGAGAGATTTCCGTTGCAAAATGGACAGCTCAAAGGCAAAGAACCACTCCCAACCACCTTCAAACGATTAAGCATATTTAGCAATCTGATCTGATTTGTAATTAACTGAAACTGTTATTGGCATTCTAATTTGCAGGTCAACATACCTCAGGAGTGACAGGGTCACTAGGCAGCTCTTCAGTCAGAGTGAATACAGTTACCACAAAACTCTCTACGTTGTCAAGCTTTGTCAGTGTCATGCTCTCCACATACTCATATGGTTCTGGAGTTTCGAGAAGAGTGATGGTGAGCATAGGATTTTCATCCTCAGGAGTAGAAGACCAGGGTTCCTCTGAATCTGGTCTAATATCTCCAGGATCACCAGATGTAGTAGATATCCAGTTCTCTGGTATAAGCTGAGGTTCATCCATACCCTCCACCAATGGACAAGGCTGTTCAGTGGTTGTTGTGCCTGGTACAGGAGTAGTTGTTTGTCTACCTCGAGTTGTCTCAGCAGTCTCCAGAGGAGTAGTACCAGCTGCAGTTTGTGTTACCTCACCAGTAGTTCCAGTGACTGCTCCTGGAGAAGTTGTCACACCACCTGGAGTTGTCTCTACAGCTGTGGTGGTTGTTTCAGGTACAGGTTTGAAGCAGCCCAGCAAGTTGAGTTGAGCTTCAACAGGGTTAGCTGAGTCCTCAGGCTTGTAGAAGAAGACAATTACTTTGAAAACAAGCTCCTCAATAAGGTATTCTTTGTCAGCTTCAGGTGCCTGAAAAGTACAATTAGAATGAAATTCACCAGAAACCATGAGCGCAGCAGAATCGCATTGTGTCAGTGTGTCAACTAAAATTGTTAAAAAACATCAGGATTTGTTATAGGACGCCATTTTCATCATCCAAACGATGTTTAGTAAACTTTCTCTGGAGTTGGGATAAACTAGTCAAATCAAGAATTGAAAATTGAAAGGACTGGCATAGAGCTATATTACTCTACTACTGTTCAAGTTATCAGACAACTCCCACTTTGATAACCATTTATTCACATTTATTGCCGGTCCACGTGATTACAGACCCTTGATTTATTTTATAGCGAAAACCAAACACTTCTCAAATACTAGTACCAGGGTACTGGCAACTGACAATTCCTGTTGATGAAGAAAATTATGCACAAGAGCATAACTTTCCCCATAATTTTACGCACATGTAAAACATTGATATTCTTCAATGTTTGCAAAAAGAACTCAGGATAATGCTCACCAAAGGGAGTCATCAATACAATCCGACTTACATCATCAGTAATGAAGTTGTCTTCCTCCCCACCAAATTCTTTCACCAACCGGATTTGTACTCTATTAACATTCTCCAGAGTGGTGAGTTGAACCATGTCCAGGTAGGTCGGCTCTTCAGGATCTTCAGAGAGAACTATACTTACATCTGGTACCAGCTCATTAGGAATCCATGGTTCAGCAGAATCAGGACGTAAACCACTCTTATCCCCTGAGGTTACCTTTGAACAATAAACATAACTGTCATATAATGGCCTGATTTGAAGCACAATTATGACTATTTTGAACACAAACTTGGGCAAATAATGTATTTCAAAAATTGGCGAGTTACTGATTACGTACCAAATACAGCTGCGCTGCCATCGATCCATGCAATGCAATATGATTAGTGCAAAAATGAGTAAGTAACCCAGTCAGGAATAGGAATTTAATACTAATTGATACCATATAATGTCAAGCTATGAAATGATATACATGTAGTTTCATATAATGGTCTTAATATAATGTACCGATAATAAAGCGTAAAATGTGCATTTTGATAGACTCCATTGATGTTTTTATGAATTCTCAGATTTCTTTACTGTTCACAACATTACTGGCTATGAAGTTAACAGAATATTATTTGCCCACACCAGGAACCAGGGAAAGTTAATTGAACATAACAGCAGAACGTTTTGGCTTCACATCTAAGCATAATTTACAAACATATAATGCGGACTGCTCTCCTTTCTCAGTTACATATGCCATTAAATACCAACAAACATGTATCCTACACAGATTACAATGCCCTAGTTCTATCAAACATGCCTGCACACGCAGTCGCACATACAAATGTAATTTACCTCAATGAATCTATCAGGAACAAGCTGTGGATCGTCCATACCCAAAACCTTCTCGCACACTTCACCAGGTGTTGTAGTGGTGATAATTTCACCTTCAGAAGTTGTTCTTGGTGTGCCTGGTGTTGTTGAGGCTCCAGGTGTTGTGGTGGGTACTAGGCAACAGAAGTATTTATAATTATACAACAGTTGTTGGTAACGCATGATAGCCTATTCATAGCACAACACAATATAACATACAGCACTACAAAAAAAAATTATTACCATTCACCACAATCTATGGCGAATCAGACAGAACAAGTATAATTATCAAATTATCATACCCCTACAAAAAGCATCGGTGTCCAGATTGAAGAGGGATTGTAAAAAGTATTTTGGAATCACCTAACATTTTCATCATCACATGGTGCGATGTTGAACATGAGTTTGAAATTGATAAGTTGTCATCACACAAAAGAAGGTTAGACAAATCCTGACAGATTAAACAATATTCTTCTAAAAATGAAATTTGGTAAATCTTTGAATGATCTATCCTAGACAGACTTGTGGTTTTACCCCTGTAAAAAATATCTAGAAAATGTTTGGACTCTTGATAAACACTATCAATCCACCAATTAACTGTGGGCCACATATTAGAAGGGGTCATATTGTAAGATAATGATGCGTGTGACTATAAATAACAAAGCTGGATCAGTGGCAAGCTATTGATCCATTGCTTTGCATAACCGAAAGCAGCAAAATCAAATCAAAACTTACAAGGTTTGAAACATCCAATTAGAGAGACATCAGCGGTGATTGGTTCATAAGGATCTTCCTTTGTGAATGTTATCACTATCTTATACGGTTTCTCGTCAACTGGGAACACTGATTCAGGATCCTACAGAAATATGTCACACAACAATCAATGAACATCGAACATAAATAGGATGCCATATCTTACAAACATGATTAATTGTTCAAATATACCTTATTATGTTATCATGCAATGTTGTATCACACTTCTCATAATTATAAGCATAGAAAATGTGCTGAGCGGTCTTTGGCCCACCAAAACGCTTGATTTCAAGTTTCTATGTCAGTAGTTGATATCTACCACTAGGGGAAACCTGGATATAATCATGTCAATTAAATGATAAGCATGCATGCTAATGGGACTTCCCTCGCCCAAGGTGGTAACTGCAATATAACAGCGGTCGTAAAAACCTCCCTGTAATAAGTGCTGTGTATTGAATGCAATGAGATACATGTAGCTACTTCTCAGATTTTAGCACTTGTTTCACTAGCTGTCTGGGAACCCTGGCTAAACGAGGGTATGCAAATAGCGAACTTGCCCAAACAGATACAACTAACAGAGCAACAGGATAACGGTAATCAAATACATAGATAAAATAGAACTAACCTCAGGACTGACGGGGTCACCAGACAGCTCTTCTGTCTGGGTGAATACAGTAACCACATAACTTTCTACATTGTCAAGCTTTGTCAGAGTTATGCTCTCAACATATTCATATGGTTCTGGAG
>ERZ1740070.1755-NODE-1755-length-13195-cov-9.197793_pt1 | contig 13195 bp, 9 predicted proteins | sample MGYA00581734_ERZ1740070 | MGnify/ENA primary metagenome ERZ1740070 (study PRJEB43018, sample SAMN04849744) | marine metagenome | isolation source: floating plastic debris | place: Pacific Ocean | collected 2008-09-01 | study: EMG produced TPA metagenomics...
CCGAAGCCGCCACGGCCGCCGCCACCACCGCCACCACCAAAGCCGCCACGGCCGCCGCCGCCGCCACCACCGAAGCCGCCGCCGCCGCTACGGGGCTCGCGGGGGCGAGCCTCGTTGACGACGAGGTCGCGGCCGCCGAAGTCGGTGCCGTGAAGCTCGTCGATGGCCTTCTTGCCAGCTTCCTCGTCTTGGAACTCAATAAAACCGAACCCACGCGAACGACCGGTCTCCCGATCCATCACGATGTTCGCTGAAACGACATCGCCGTGCTGGCTGAACATGTCACGAAGGTCGTCGTCCGTGGCGCGGAACGGGAGGTTGCCTACATAAAGCTTCATCGACTGATACCTACCTGCTGAACTGGCCCGAAACCTGATCAAATCTGCCGTAGTCGTCCGGGCCGGCGCTGCGGTCAGCCAAGGGCGCTTCGCCCAAGGTTGACCCAAGTCTAGGAAACCTGGCTCCACTTTCCCATCTTGGTCGCGCCGATTCCCCGGCGGGCGACGGGCATGGGGTGCGAACCCTGCGGAAAGGATGCCCGCAAGCAGGGACTTGTGTGGGCAAGGGCGGAAGGAAAACCGGCCTAACGGCGTTGGATCGCGGGTTGTTCGGTGGCGGCCTCGGCGGCGGCGCGTTGGACGTATTGGCGGAATTCGTCCATGCCTTCGGGCTCGGGGAAGACGGCTTCGAACTCGCGGCCGCCGGCTTCGCCGGAGACGGCGAGTGTCTCGCGGAAGCGGGCGCCGAGGATGTCGTAGGCGAACTGGCGGAGCTGGTTGGGGGCGTTGAAGTAGGCGATCTCGGCGTCGTCGACGTCGAGCAACGAGATGATGTCGGCGAAGACCCGGCCTGCCATGAAACGGAAGTCGCGGGGGAAGACGACCTTGGGGCCGCCCTGGACATCCTGGATGGAGATGCGACCCTGCTCGTCGAGGTAGTAGCGGTGGAAGCGGCGGGCGTAGTCGAACTGCTTGCGGAAGAGCTCGACGTCGCCGGTGACGAGGCCTGCGAGGTATGCGCCCTGGAGGGCGGCGGTGATCTCGGTGCTTGCGACGTGGGGCGAGAAGGCGCGGTCCTCTTTGAATTGGTCTTGGACGAACTCGTCGAGGGGCTTGCCGAACTTTTCGGCGCGATCGGGGTCGTTGAAGTTTTGCTGGTCGTAGTTGATGAGGACGGACTGGTAGTGCTCGGCGCGATCGCGCTGGCCCCGGCGGTAGAAGAAGCGGACGGCGTCTTTGAGGAAGTTCTCGTAGCCGGCGGAGTACATGGTCCAGATGCGGTTGTCTTGGTCGAAGCGTGAGCGGCTTCGGAGTTCCTCGAGGACGTTGCCGTAGGTGTCGACGAAGTGCGGGTTTGGGAGTGCGGCGTAGAAGTCGCTGCCGTTGAGCACGTAGCCGAGGTAGTCGAAGTAGAGCTCACCGGAGCGGTAGAGGTCTTGGACGGACTGGATGGCGAGGCGGGCGGTGGTGACCCAGTCGAAGTCTTGCTTGTTGTCGGCGGTGACGCGGGAGCGTGAGGCTTCGACGCCCGAGGAGGACCAGTAGACGGCGTGGGAGGCGGGGTGGCGCCAGTCCATGGGGCCGAACTTGCGGGTGTAGATGACCATGCGGGCGGGGTCCATCTTGTACTCGCGCATGAGCACGGCCTTGCGGACGAAGGCGATGTATGCGTCCCAGGCATCGGCGAGCGATGGGGTCTCGATGAGCTCCTGGAAGGCGCGCGAGTTTTCGCTGAAGCGGTCCATCATCATCTCGCGATAGACCGAGCCTTCCATCGCGGAGTGGACGACGTATCGGCGGAGGAGCTGCATGTCGGTCTCGCCGCCGATGGCGACTTCGAGGCGGGCGAGGAGCTCGCCGACGGCGGGCTCGCGCTCAAGAAGCGTGTTGAGCGATTCGGGCGCGTTTGCGATCTGCTCGAGCCATGTCGCGTAGGCCTCGATGGCGTCTTCGCGGTCGCGGAGTTCGGGGGAGGGCGGGGGCGGGGGGCCGAGGACGGTGTGCCATTCTTCGGCGAGGCGTCGCTTGTAGTAGCGGTTTGCGTCGTCGGTCCAGCCGCCGATCTTGTGGAGGTAGATCCAGGCGAGCTCGCGGTGGATGAGCAGGTCGTTGGGGTTGGCGGGGATGCCCTCGTCGCGCAGCAGGCGGATGCCTGCTTGGACCCATTGCCAGCGCTCGTCGGGCGTTTGGGTTGCGACCGAGATGTTGTAGGCCATGTTCCAGGCTTGGAAGACCCAGACGCGGGGGAAGCGGGGCTGGAGTGTGGTGATGGCGCTGGAGAGCTCCATCGCTTCGTGGAATCGGCCTTCTTCTTTGAGGTTGTTGGCGCGGATCCAGAGCATGTTGACGAAGAGGCCTCGGAAGGCGCCCATGGCGATGCCCAGGCCGACTTGCGGGGGCGCGTTGTCCTCGACGCGCTCGGTGTAGGAGAGGCGCGCGTTGCTCGCGGACTTGCTGATCCAGGTGGAGATCCAGGTGCTGCCGGCGGCGCAGGAGACGATGACGGCGAGGCAGACGAGCTGGATGAGGCGGGGCTTTGGCATCGCGGGACTCCTGATCTGGTGCGCGCGCGCTCGGGCGGGTTGGTCGCGCTTTGGGTCTTACTGCCCGGAGTAGGTCGCGAGTTCGCGCCTTCGGAAGATGACGACGGCGGCGATGAAGAGGAGGGTGGTGGCGACGGCGAGGGCGATGGTGCCGGTGGCGACGGAGGCGGGGGTGATGAGGACGCCGTCGACGAGGCTTCGGGCGGGGTTGAGGCTGTCGTAGATGGTGAAGACTTCGGCGACGGGTTTGGAGACCCAGTAGGCGACGAACTTGTGGGGGAGGATGCCGTCGCCGCCGTCTTGCTGGTAGGAAAAGGTTTCGAGCGCGGCGGCGAGGAAGCCGGACGACTCTGCCATGAGGAAGATGCCGATGGCGACGAGGCTTGCGACGCTAAAGGAGAGGAAGGTGCTCGCGGCGATGGCGAGCATGGCGAGGAATGCGAGCTTGAGCCAGAGGACGAAGACGCCTCGGAGGAAGTTGGCTTGGTATGAGCCGTCGGGGTAGGAGAGGACGAGCGAGCCCTCGGGGATGGTGACGCTGCGCTGGTTTGGCTGGATGCCCACGGCGGCGCCGCTTTGGGAGAAGAGCATCTCGCCGTTGTAGATATCGACCGAGAAGGTTTTGTCTTCGGAGATCGCGTCGGAGAGGAGTTGGAGGGTTTGGGCTTGGCCGAGCGCGGAGGACTCGGTGATGATCGCGCCGGTCTCGGGGAGGATGAAGGTGACGCGGTACAGCACGTCGGGGCGGTCGACACCGGTCTCGATGCGGTACTTGAGGGTCACGAGATCGCCCGAGCCTCGGCGGACGTTGACGTCTTCGAAAACAAATCGCTTGGGCTCGCCGGGGGCGAGGGAGCGGGCCTCGAGCATGAGGCTCTTGAAGAGATCGTCGGCGACGCGCTCGCGCTCGATAGAGGTCGGGGCGAAGGAGGGATCGATCGCGAGGCGTTCGTCGACAAACTGCTCAACGGCCGCCATGAAGGCGGGTGAGTTGCGATCGGTGATCGGCACGGGCTCGACGGTTCGGCGTGCGGCGAGGACCTGGGTTTCGAGGAGGAGGCGGTCTTCGGCGACGGCACCGCTTGTTGCGGTGTAGGCGACGCGCTCGCCGAGGGCGGGCTGGCTGCGGAGGTACTCGACGAAGAGGAAGACGCCCGAGGTGCAGACGACGAGGAGGGCGGCGTTGAGCGCGACGACGCCGAGCCACTTGCCGAGGATGTATTGGAGCGCGGAGACGGGCTTGGTGACGGTTTGCCAGATGACCTTGTCGCGCTGCTCGGCGGCGAGGGTGCTGGTGGAGAAGATGAGTGTGAGGACGGCGATGAGCCAGAAGGAGCCGGCGAGGGAGTATTGGAGGAAGGACTGGACGCGGTAGCGGAGGGGCGTGTCGGGGTCGAGGATGCCGGGGAGCGCGGCGAGGCCGAAGACGAGCAGGACGATGAAGACGAGCGAGACCTTCATGCGGGTCGCTTCGATGAGGACGTTGCGTGCGATCGCGGTGACGGGGCGGGAGGAGCCGAGCAGGACGCGGAGGCCCTGCATGAGCGCGGTGAAGGAGGCGGTGAGGACGACGACGCCGACGAGGAGGCGCGCGTAGACCGCGGTGGACTCGAATTGCGCGAGTGGCCAGGCGATGCCGGCGGCGAGGGCGAGCAAGCCCAGGTATGTGAGCCCGAGCCCGAGCCAGACGACGACGATGCCGACGGCGAGACTGAGGCCGATGGCGACGAGGACGCGTGTGGGATCGGCGCGTGCGGCGAGGACGTCGTTGAGGACGCGGGCGGTGGTGTCGAGGGCGGAGCGTTCTTGGTCTTCGGGTGTTGCTTCGGCGTCGGCGGCCGCGGTCGATGGGGTGGGCGCGGCGACCTCGATGCGATCGGGGGCGGTGATGGAGAGGACGTAGGCGGAGCCGCCGATCGCGGCGGCGAGGACGAGCACGATGGTCGCGGCGAGCTTGAAGCCGCGATCATGTTGGAGGCGGTCGAGCCGGGAGAAGAGCACGCCGAGCGTCACGGCTTAGCCCGCCCGTCGTTGTCGGTGCCCGCGTCTGCATCTTGGGTGGTGTCGTCGTCACCGAGCAGTGAGTCGATCATGCCTGCGTCGACGTCGGCTGCGGGGCGCGTGGGGCGACTCGGCGCGTTGCCGGTATCGGGCGCGGCTGGTGTGGGCGTGAAGGTTTCGGCGACGTCGGTGGGCTCTTCGGGCTCTGCCTCGCGGAGCAGGTTGGCGAGGACGTCTTCGGCGGGTGTCGCGTCTTGTGCTGGCGTGGCGTCGGAGGATGCGCCGGCTGCGTCTACGGCTGCGGCGGCGCTGGCGTCATCTTCGACAGTGGCGGGCTGCATGAGGCGGCCGATGAGTTCTTCGGCGTCGACTTCTTCGGCGGGCGCGGTGCCGGCGAGGAATGCGGCGGTGCTGCCGCCGGCCGTCGCGCCGCTTGTTGCGAGGCGTTCGGCCTGGGCCTTCTCGACGATGTCGAGGAAGAGGGACTCGAGGGATTGGCGGGGGTGCTTGACGCTTCGGATGGCGTGCGTGCCGCCTGTCCGACGGCGGATGACCTCGTCGATCTCGGCGACGGTGGCGTCGTCGAGCTGGTCGGTCTCGATGGTGAGACGGTCGGCGGAGGTGAGGAGGTCGTCGCGGGGTCCTTCGGAGCGCTTTTTGCCGCCGTAGAGGATGACCATGCGGTCGACGCAGTCTTCGACGTCGGCGAGGAGATGGCTTGAGAGGAGGACGGTTTTACCGCGGCGGCCGAGCTCGATGATGAGGTCTTTGACTTGGCGAGTGCCGAGCGGGTCGAGGCCGGTTGTGGGCTCGTCGAGGATGAGCAGCTCGGGGTCGTTGATGAGTGCTTGTGCGAGGCCGATGCGGCGCTGCATGCCCTTTGAGTACTCGCGGACGGGTCGGAACTGTGCGGCTTCGAGGCCGACCATGTCGAGGAGCTCGTCGATGCGCTTGGTGCGTGTGCGATGGTCGAGGCCGAAGAGCTTGCCGTAGTAGTCGAGTGTTTCGCGTGCGTTGAGGAATGGGTAGAGGTAGGACTCTTCGGGGAGGTAGCCGATGCGGGTTTTGGTGCGGACGTCGCTTGGGCCTTTGCCGAAGACGAGGAGTCGGCCTGCCGTGGGCTTGAGCAGGCCGAGGATCATTTTGATGGTGGTTGATTTGCCCGAGCCGTTGGGCCCGAGGAGGCCGAAGACCTCGCGGGGTGCGATCTCGAAGGTGAGCGCGTCGACTGCTTTGGCGCGATCGCGCAGCCAGAAGTCTTTGAAGACCTTGCTCAGCCCTTGGCACGCGACGACTGGCGTGCCCGCCACGCTCGATTGACTCCCGGCCATCATGCTCCGTTCCGCGAGCGGGCGGCGTGCCCGTCGCTGCACACTTGTGCGCCAGCCTGCTTGCCAGGCGTGACGCACGGAGAAGTCTTTTCTAGAAGTCCTCGTCGCCGACGGGGAGGCCCTTCTCGACGGAGAAGACGCTCTCGCGCTGCTCTTGCTCGCGGCGTTCGCGGGCGGCGTTGGCGTCGCGCTGCTTGTTGAAGCGGTCGATCTCGTTGAGGATTTCGGGGTCGGCGTTGAGGAGAATGTTCAGCGTGTTGGTGCCTTGGGGGACCAGCATGAACTGCGTGAACTCCTTGGCGAAGAACGTCTCGAAGGCGTCGCGCCATTCGCCGAGGACCATGAGCTCGGGGGAGGCTTCGTACTTGGCGAGCTGGGCGTTGAATGACGAGAGCTCGGCGGTCGAGCGGGAGACGGCTTCGGAGCGGTACTGGTTGGCACGCGACATCATGCGGGCGACCTCGCCCGAGACGGTGATGCTGCCGAGCTCGTCGTCGCCCTGGATCTGGCCCGCGAGGATGGCGTCGATCTCGGCGAGGATGATGTTGGCGGCGTTGTCATCGCCGGACTCGATGGCGAGCTCGTAGGCGTCGATGCGGTCGTCGAGGATGCCGGCGGCTTCGCCGGCGACGCGCGAGAGGATCGTGTTCGCGTCGGAGGAGGCGGCGGACTCTGCCTGGGCTGCCTTGGAGGCGGCGGTCTGGACCTCAGCGAACTTGTCGGTGAGCCAGCGCGGCGGGATCTTCTGCTCGAGGGTCAGGGACTCGATGCGGATGCCCGAGTCGAGTGCGTCGAGGGTGTCTTGGGCGGTGACGCGGGCGCGCTGGGCGATGGAGTCTTCGGAGGAGGAGCCTGCTTTGAGCAGGTCGTCGATGGAGACGGTTGCGACGGCCTGCATGACGCCGCGCTGGACGGCGGCGCGGACGATGCTGCGTTCTTGATTTTGGAGGATGTGCTCGGCGTAGAGGCGTGGGTCGGCTCGGCGGTATTGGATGGAGAGGGTTGCGTGGGCGATGGCGCCGTCGGAGGTGACGAGGAAGCCGTCGATCTCGGGGTCGAGTGCCATTTTGGGGGTGATGGCGTCGACGGTTGCCTCGCGGACACCGTTGCGGAGGCGGATTTCGGGCCAGAAGGCTTCGTCCTCGACGACTTGGACGGCGCCGGTTTCGACCTTGATGATCTCGCCGAGTGGGTAGGGGGCGGCGAACTTGAAGCCGGGCTCGAGGACCTCGCTGTCGGCCTTGCCGAAGAGAAGGCGGATGCCGGCCTGGCCCTCGCGGACGGACTGGAAGCCCGAGAGTGCGAAGAGGGCGAAGAGGACGATCATGCCGCCCTGGAGGAGGCGGAAGGTGATCTTGAGTGCTTCGGCGAGGGACTGGTTGGCCGGGTCCATGAGGACGCGGGCGCGGGCGGCGTCGGAGGCGCCCTCGCGGAGGGTGACGCTCGCGGCGCGGGCCTCCTGGGGGGCAGCTGCGTCGGCGTTGGGCTGGCCGTCGGGCTGGAGTTCGGGTGGGAGGTCGCTCACCGGTTATCTCCGTCGGTGGCCGGGGCTGCCATGCCGGGGATCTCGCCTCGGCGGACGGTCTCGAGGGCGTCGGGCTGGAGGAGTCGCATGCCGGGCATGCTGGCGGACCAGACGAAGGTTGCCCGGCGGGCCATGGCGTTGCGCATGAAGTCGAGCTCGCGGAGGAACACGGCAAGCTCGGGGTTTTCGTTCATCTGTGCGAGGAAGCGGGCGGCTTCCTGGTCGCCCATTGCTCGGATCTCGGAGGCGCGACGCTCGGCGAAGGCGCGGATGCGGGCGGCTTGGGCCTCGGCGCGTGCGCGGATGGCGTCGCCCCGGGCGAAGCCTTCGCTTTGGAGCTCTTGGGCGAGGCGGTCGCGGTTCTCGCTCATGCGCTCGATGACGGCGCGGGTGGTGCTCTCGGCGAGACGGAGCTGGGAGATGCCGACGAGTTTCACGCCGATGCCGGCGTCGGCGAGGGTTGAGCCGTCGGCCTGGGCGGCGGTGAGTGCGGCCTGAACGCGGCGCTCGAGCTCGGGGAGGCGGCTCTCGCTTGCCTCGGGGGCGAGGAGCTCGTCCATGCGGAAGCTGGAGGTCTCGGCGAGCGCGGCGCGGAGGCCCGAGCGGATGATCGACTCGGCCTTGCGGTAGTGGTCGTCGGCGCGGTCGCCGGCGTCGGAGAAGTTGCGGAAGAACGCGTCGGGGTTCTCGACGTTCCAGGCGCAGAAGGCTCGGATGATGATGAGGCGGTCGTCGGCGGTCTGCTGGGTCTCGAGTGCTGCCTCGAGGTAGCGGGTGCGCGTGTCGTACTTGGTGACGGTCTGGACCGGGTAGGGGAATTTGAACTTAAGGCCCGCGTCGGTCTGGATGGAGTCCTCGGCGGCGTTGCCGAAGGTGGTGAGGACTGCCGTCTCGGTGAACCGCACGGTGTATGTCACCGCGAAGCTCAGGAGAGCGACCAGGAAGAGAGCTGTGAGCACAAAGATGATGAGCCGTTGCACGTCGCGTCGTCCTTGGGCTTGCGCCCCCGCTGCTTGCGCTAACAAGCAGGCGGTCGTCGTTCAGACACTCGCGGGGGGGCGATGGGCCCTCACGCGCGAGAAAGAGTCACTTGTTGTCGCCCGCCGGTTGCTCGCTGGATGACCAGTTGGGTCGCGGCGGGGTTGAGATGCATGTCGTTGCGGATGGTTCGGGTGGTTGCGGGGTCGTTGTTGGGTGGTTGGCTTGTGGTCTTGCTACATGTCCTCGTCGCCGGTGCCTTGGAAGATGTCGCCGGAGAGCGAGTTGTCTTGGAGGTCGATGTCGATGCGCATGTTTTCGACGTCGGGTGAGACGACGTAGACGCGTGCGTCGCGCATTGCTTCGGTGAGCGCTTCGAGGTAGAGGCCCGAGCGGTAGACCCAGGGGCTGGCGTTGTAGGCGACGTTTTGGCCGAGGAGTGCGGCGGCGCGGCCTCGCTCGGACATGTGCCTGCGCCAGCGTTCGGCGCGGGCGGTTTGGATGAGCGAGTCGGCCTCGCCGCCGGCGGACTCGAGGAGGCCCTCGATGACGAAGGTCTGGGTTGCGATGTTTTCATCGCTTGCGGCGGCTGCCTGGAGTGACTCGAGCTTGTCGAGCTCGGTGACGATCGCGGTGGCGAGCGCGACGGACCCGACGACCTCGGTAAGCGTGGCGACGCGGTCGCTCTCGGCTTGCTCGAGGGATGCGAGGCGTTTTTGCTCGGCCTCGATGACGCGCTCGAAGTTTGGGGCGACGCGCTTGGGCGGGTGGGCGCCGTTGACGTTGACGGCGAGGACCTTGACGCCTGCGCCGACGGGGTTGCCGTCGGGCCCGACGTTGAGGCTGTCGAAGGCGGCCTGGATGCGGTCGCGGATTTCGCCTGAGATCACCTCGCGACCGGGACCGAGGATCGTGTTGAGCGATCGGGAGCCGAGGTCGATGGTGAGCTCGCGCTCGGCGACGGCGCGGAGCAGCTCGTCGCGGGACTCGGTTGTGGCAACGCGGTCATATGCCTCGAGGTCTCCGATGGTGTAGAGGACGGCGACGTCTGCGGAGACAAGGGACAGCTCGCCGCGGGCGGGCGCGATTTTGCCGGTGACGCGGCCGGGCTGGACGACGAAGTTCTGCTCTGCGCCGGCGTGGGTGTTCGTCCACAGGACGGCGGACCCCTCTTCGGGCGCCTCCTTGCCGAGGGAGAGTCGCCGGATGCCGGTGACGGTGCGGGAGACAAAGTCTTCGCCCTCGGCGGTCTTCTCGACGTGGCGTGGGATCTCGACGCGGTCGAAGGGCCAGGGGAGCTTGGCGTGGAGGCCTGGCTCGAGGACCTTGACGAGGTTGCCGTTGCGGAGCAGAAGTGCCTTTTGGTGGGGCTGGATGACGACAAAGGAGCTGAGCGCCCAGATGACGACGACGCCCAGGAGGACGAGGGATGTCGCGATAGAGCGGAAGAGGCGGTAGAACCAGGTGGAGGAGACATCGACGCCGAACTGGTAGTTGAGGGCTTCGCCGAGGCTTTCGGCGACCTTGTCGGGTGCGGCGATGAATCCGAGGATGCGCGAGTCAAAGGCGGGGGGCGCGACCTCGCCGGTCTTGCGTGGGCGGTAGAGGATGAGGAGGAAGTTGAGGACGGTTTCGGCGGCGACGATGCCCAGGAAGATGGGCACGGCGACGGGGAGGTAGCGGACGAGCACGTCGGGGCCCGCGAGGTCGACGAAGTGGGAGACCGCGAAGGCGAGGCCGAGGATCGCGGCGCCGACGGCGAAGGACGCGCCGGCGCGGAGCATGGCCCAGGGCTTCTGCTTTGCCATGCCCGAGACGAAGCGGGCGAAGACGAAGCCGACGAAGGCGACGGCGAGCCCGATGGAGATGACCCAGCCTCGGTTGGCGGCGTCGGTCGATTGGATGGGGCTCGTGAGTCCGGAGCCTTGGGTGAAGCGGACGTAGGCAAAGATCGCGAGCGTGGCCGCGATGATGAGGCTTGCGATGGGGAGGAAGAACTTGTGGAGGGACTCGACGCGTCGTGCGGCGGGGCGCGTTTCGACGCCGGCGGCCTCGAAGACGCTGGCGTTGCCGTCGGCACCGAGTGCTTCGGCTTCGATCGCTTCGACGCGTTCGCGGCGGTGGCCGTCGTGGACGATCGCGAGGCAGAGCCAGGCGAGGATGCCGGTGGCGCAGAAGAGTGATGCGGTGAGTGCGGCGTGGTCGGCTTGGTAGAAGGCGTAGAGAAAGAAGACGATCGCGAGGGTGGCCTGCACGCCCAGCCCGATGAAGCTGACGGAAGTCGCGCGGGCGTATGTGAGATAGTCGGCCTTCATGCGGGCGAGTCCTGGCAAAGCGAGAGGTCATCGAGCACACGCCGTCCGGAAGACATCTTCCGGCACCCTTGCCTTGATGGTCGCTGGCGACCGGTCGGGCTTGGGCGAGTGAGGGGCCGCGTATTGTCGGGGCTGCTTCCTAGGAAGTCCACCCCAGACGAACCGAGCCCTCACGCACCCGTATGCACTTCGGGGCGGTCCTGTTCGCTCCGCGTCGCAAAACGGTTGCACGGACGCGCTTGGCTTGCGACGGGTACCATCCGCCCCACTGCCCACGGCGGTGGCTGCTCCGCGGACTCCCGGGCATCGGTGGCGTTCCCGTTGCGCTTGCCGTGGTGATCCGGCTGTGATGATCCGGGTCGCGAGCGGTGGCGAAGCGATTCACAACCTCTGCGCCCGCTGCGCGCGTCTGGCAGCGATAGACCGAACCAGATCCAGCCCATGCTTCAAGCACTCACCATTGCTCGCAACACGTTCGTGGACAGCCTGCGTCAGCCGGTTTTCTTCATCATTGTGGCGATTTCGGGCATCTTGCAGGTGCTCGCGACGTGGGGCACGAACTTCTCGATGGGCATGGCCAGCGAGACGAGCGAGGTCACGTACGACGACAAGTTGCTGTTCGATGTCGGCCTGAGCACGATCTTTGTGTGCGGGGCGTTGCTGGCGGGGTTTATCGCGACGGCGATGCTGAGCCGGGAGATCGAGCGGAAGACGGTGCTCACGGTGGTGAGCAAGCCGATCAGCCGGGCCTCGGTGGTGGTTGGCAAGTACCTGGGCGTGTCGGTCGCGATTCTGATGGCGACCTTGATGATGGTTGCTTTTCTGCTGCTGGGTTTGCGTCACGGGGTGCTCTCGACGGCGGCGGACAGCCTTGATGGGCCCGTGCTTTTGGTCGCGTGCCTTGTGGCCTTTATGGGCATGGGCATCGGGGCGTGGTGTAATTTTTACTACGGCTGGCACTTCTCGCAGACGGCGGTGCTGGTGATGTTCCCGCTGAGCGTGCTTGGATACGTGGGCGTGCTGGCGGTGAATCCGGACTGGGAACTGCAGTCGATGGCTGAGGACTTTCTGCCTCAGGTCACGCTGGCGTGCTTGTGTTTGGTGATGGCGATCATGGTGCTCACGAGCGTGGCGCTTGCGGCGAGCGCTCGGCTCGGGCAGGTGATGACGATCGTGGTGTGCGTGGGCGTGTTTGTGTTTGGGTTGCTGACGAACCACTTCGTGGGGCGGCAGGTGTACGACAATCGGCCGATCGGACAGGTTTCGTTCGTTGAGCCAACCGAGGTGGGCGACGAGCGGTTCAGCGAGCCGGGGGATTCGTACCGGATTCGGTTTGTGCGCAGGCCCGCGGTTGATCTGCCGATCGGGACGCAGATTTACTGGGGGCCCAGCGCGACGGGCGCGGGGTTTGTGGTTGAGGAGTTCCCGGCGTCGCCGCCCGAGTTTGACGAGATCGCGGACTTCTTCGACGGGCCTCAGCCGGCGCGGGTGGTTGTATCGGACAACACCGAGATGGACGAGCGATGGCTGACCGTTGAGATCGTGGGTCGGCCCGGCTTGAAGATCGACCGGCTGCCGCGTGGGCAGGACTTTGTGTTCACGAAGCCGACGAGTGTGAACCCGGTGGCGCTTGGCGTGTGGGGCATCGTGCCGAACATGCAGGTCTTTTGGCTTGTCGATGCGGTGAGCCAGAACCAGCTCATTCCGATTGGGCATGTGATTCTGGTGTTCGGGTACGGGCTGGTGCAGATCGTTGGGTTTCTTGCGCTGGCGGTGATGCTGTTCCAGACGCGGGATGTTGGGTAGCGAGGAAGGCATCGAGGCACTGAGGCATGAGGCAATGAGCCGGAGCCTCGGTGGTACGCCGCGAGGTACGGAGTGTTGTTCGCTCGTCTATCGGAACGCGCGGTGCGTTGGCGGCAGCGCGTGGGTCGTCCATAGCAGTGCGTTGAGTGACTTGAGATATGAACGGCCGCACTCGGGGCAGATGCCTTCTGCGTCGAGGGTGGTGAGGTCGTAGGCGCACTCGGTGCAGACGTTGGCGGGGTCGAGTGTGCGGACCTTGCGGAACATCGCGAACTGTTTTCTTTGGCCGACCACTGAGACGGCGCATCCGACGGCGATGGTGGAGTACAAGCCGATCCAGCCGGTTGACATGACAAGGTCGAGCGCGTCTTTGAACGACTGCGGGACGGCTGGCGACGACCGGATGGCGGGAACAAAGAACGCCAGCAGAAGCGGCGTGAACATGATCGCGGCAGTCGCGATCCACCACGTCCTTCCGACCCGCCGGTATGCGGGTGTGCGGATGAAGGATTTTCTCCACACGCGGAAGTCAGCGAGGAAGTCTTCGTTGAATGCGCGGCGTGGCAGCATGCCTGGTCATGTTACCAATCCGGCGGACTTCTTTGGAAGGATGCTTACGCGAGCGAAGGTTAGTCGGAGAGGCGTTGGTAGATCTGGACGCAGCGGGCGGCGGCGCCGTCCCAGGTGAGGCCTCGGA
>ERZ1740070.1756-NODE-1756-length-13188-cov-8.764410_pt1 | contig 13188 bp, 10 predicted proteins | sample MGYA00581734_ERZ1740070 | MGnify/ENA primary metagenome ERZ1740070 (study PRJEB43018, sample SAMN04849744) | marine metagenome | isolation source: floating plastic debris | place: Pacific Ocean | collected 2008-09-01 | study: EMG produced TPA metagenomics...
GGTATCATTTTACCTGGTTTTAAATTTTTTGCCCAAACCTATATGTTTATTATATTATATAGCACTGCATCACAACCACTTACCCTGTGACAATAACTAACCACGGTCGGGGCTCGAATCAAGCACTAGGGACTTATTCAGAAGGCTAAGTATGTCTGGTTTATACTTGGGTTGTAACATAAATCACGGGGTCTATTGATAATATCTATCAGACGGAAAACAGTAAACCAGTGAATTCAGGTGACGATTTCAAGAATCCTTGTTGTGAGCGTACAGTAAAATACAGAAATGATGCGTTTATTTATGAGCACTACCATACTCCAAACAGATGACATTGGGAACACATGGAGTACAAAGTAGTCTGATGACCAAGGTGTGGTGCTTATAAAGTACCCAAGCAGTCGATCATCGGGTAGCTCGGTATCAAATGAGCAGACAGCAAGGAAATCTATGTATATGTAGGTATCAATAGTGAGCTGTGTAAATTAGGTCAGCAAATTGACCAATGAGCTGTGTAGCAGTGATAAATCATGATTTCATAGTATGATCTCATTTCCTCTTCTTTTCACTATAGACATACAGTGGCTGCTTGATGGTGCTACTCAGTGAAGTTATGTTCCATGTTCCCAATTCTAAGAACATACATGTACTAGCATGTGGCACAAAAAATCCTGTAGAGTGACTCTGAGTAGCACTAAAAGCGTATTTATTTGCTTTCGCTACATAAAGAGTTGACTCAATGACCATTTCATCAAACTATTGTAGTTGATGTCCACCACCATTTGTCCACCACTCTCTGAATGCTACCCTGCCCCACCGTTACATACTTCCACAAAGATGATGCATTGAAAATGGGCATACAAACACACTGAATCTATCACAACTGCATTCTACATGATACACAAATCTATGAGATATAAACTGCAGTGATGATATTCTCCAAACGAGTCCCATCTTTTCCACCAACTGCTGTCACTTCAATGCTTCATAAGGAGAAGTGCTTCAGCACCTCCGCAATGATAATAAGAGGGTCAAAATATGTCGAGGACAGGACAAAACTTACATCACTACCCAAGCTGATGTTGTGAAACTCTCGCTCCAAGTCGCTCACACTCTTGGCCTGAAAAAAAAAAGCAGATCACATGACATGCCTTAAATTCGACCCCTACACTGATTTGACATTATCAATAATAAGGGCTAAAAGTAGGCCAGAGTACTCGAAACACAGAACAATAAACATAGACTATTATGAAATCAATAATGACCAGCGTTGCATTCATGAACCTTTCTTTAGTGTTAAGGACATACATGCATGTTCAAATGAAGGAACTTCAGTAATTAAGTTAATGTAAATTTGGTGGTTCAATAACATCCTAAATGACCTTGGTAGTTTAGAGGAAGGCCTATCACTAGTGTAACGACTATGAGGCCTATGAGTGAAACATTGATGTAATTTCTTCCTAGTTGATCAGAGTAAGATATTGAATCATTAGCAGTGTTAAGGAGTTGCAATGAAAAAACCTTACCTGCTCCACTAAGGTTTCATCACCAATGGCCCATCGCTTGCCACCTCCATATGCTTGCAGATCACTCTCACTTTGAGGTCTCTGGAAGTAGTAGCTGACTGTGGCATCATCTTGAGAGCGGCTGATACCAAGACCAGACTGTCTGTTGGAGCTGTTGGACAAGCCATCGGCATCATCACTGATATGAACCTCCCCATCCCATGCACCACGACTCATGTTTGAAGAGTCTACTGTAAGTATTGACTCTCTCATCAAAACATCGCTTGGTTCAACCACCTACAATATACGGTTCAGTTTCATTCTCATAATGCCTAATGAATGAAACAGCTGTGGTCATCTAACTAAGAAGCAGTTACAGCACAGTTTTCATCTACATCTTGGTACGCGGGTCTGTTAGGCTATCGTTTTGGCACTCAAAGGTCTCACAAGCGGCAATGTAGTTTTACATTGAGTGGAAAATATATGGTGATAATTTTTGGAGCATGATCAAAGGGGTGGAATTCCACTCATAAATCTTGTAATAAATCAGATAAATCTTGGACAGCTAGAGAGACATTGACATTAAAATACTGCTGATCGAAACCCACTTTGATGTCCGCAAACACGCTATAATAAAACGGCACAAGTGTTTGTGATCCCAGTCACCCATTTCCTGAATCCAGTGTGTATAAGATGTGTATACTATGGCTTCTGATTGCGGTAGAAAACTGTATCTAATTAATATTCAGGGTCAAATAAATTCCCACTCAATGTGACCTTAATGCAGTTCCCATATAGGAACAGCCTGGCCCAGCTTGTAGACCCCCATACCCACTGCGCCACGGCGCAGTAATTCTTAGGTGATTTGTGCTCTGAGGAACTTGGTAAGGTAATAAGCAAAATAGCAGGCCTACTCCACTCTTTAGAAGTTTTGTGTGGTTGTTCCACTGGTGCACCCATATACACCGGCAAAACAAGTTCAAAACAAGTGACAGGTCCCATTTTCAATGATTCCCATACCCAACCCAACAACCCTAAAAGACACACCCTAATTCCAGCCTTAAAAAATCTAATCTTGCAGGGCATGGACAGGTGCGATCTGATTATACACTTCTCAAGCATAGTGGTGGGATAACAATCGGTGATTTGAAGGCAAAGTTGACATGCTTGCACATCAAAACTCTGCCAGATGCAGGGCATCCACATTCGTGAATTACAAAGGTTAGAAAATAGCCGTCACAACTACGAGTAGAGGTAGAGGTAGAAGGTACAAGGTAAAAGTTTTATACCACAGCGTTGTTAAGGATCAAACAGTTTGAAGCTTCAACTTATTCAAACTTTAGGTATTGCAGGAGAAAATTTTGATGTGACGCTCTTTTCAGTTATAAAACCAAACAAAGTACGAATCTGAATGAGCCAGCACCAGAGTGAGATACGCAATGCGTAAATGAAGGCCTACACATGTGGAATAGAATGCGCCAGAGACATTGACTGCATTGTTCCAAAAGTTTCTCAACCATACGACCAAACATCCAACGGGTCTACATGAGCCAGCACCGGAGTAAGATACCCGACGTGTATGGTGTAGGCACACACATGTGAAATAGAAAGCGGTAGAGGCATAGACTTCCTTGATCCAAAAATTTCTCATCATTGTTCTAAGAATTACGCGGAGGAGTTAAAACCCGGATAATTTTATTTTGAAAGTAGTGTACTACATTTTGCCCAAGTAACAAGCCCAGAGGTGGCATTCATTGAAAGTTCACATCCACGGCGGAATGTACTTCAATGAGTAGAGAGTGAGGATTTTCAGGCCAATACTGACCCACTTCCGTAAACATTGCCAGTCAGATAGCATTTCAAGGAATGATGCCCTGAGGCTCTCACAGTAGTTTGGAAAGTAACAAACTGTAAATGATTTAGGCCCTTTCAAATGGAATACCCATATGATTGCTATCTCTTTAGCTTTGGATCCCTCAAACTTCTTGCTCCCTAGAGGAAATCCTACTTTTTTTTGCAATATATGGGTCTAACATGTTTTCACACATCTTCCTTATGTATCTCCTGTAGACATAGTGTTGCATCAATTTCGGATTTCTCATTGTGCAACATCAGTGATATGAAAGCTCCTATCTTTTTCATAGATGTGTGCCTCTGACCCTTTGGAAAATTTTGTGAATCATGAAGGGGAAATGTACATGTAGTTCATAGCCTGCCACACCATGTCACACAAGCATGGATCGCATATTATAAGGAAATGATGGAGGTCTCTCACATGGCAGGCCTGTATTCAAAGAGCATTTGCACATGGGATCACATAACAAGCATGCCTGATTGCCAACTACATGGAATAAATCCTTGGGACCTCAGATTTTGAGCCACCTCAACATGCCTCATCCCACTTCTTAGGCTATAAAGCTCGTGTAATGTACAAAGGTCAGGGCGACCTAGTAACCAATAACCCAAGCGACTGGCTTACAGATTTCCTGACTAGCCTTTCCCCCGTGTGTGAGTCAACACTAAAAAGCGGCCAAAAATTGATTGAAGCAACGAAAGCAGTCACTGGAGCAAAGGAGAAAGATTTGCATGTAGTTGATCTAACCAAAGAAGAAGAAAAATAAATAATCTCTGTGCTCCGCCAAGGAGTTAGATGATCATCTTACTCCTTGGTTCCACAGGCACCCCACAGTAGTTGCCTAAGGTCTAGTATCAATCAAGCCAGTCCTAGTAAGGCCCACTAGACTTCAAGAAAATAGACGTTAGGAAACCATTGCAGAGTTTGCGTGCCCTGTTCCACATCCAGGCCACTTTGGGTCCTCGAGTAGGCTATGTTTGATTTGAGCGAAGGCTTCCTATTTCCATGTTTGGAAAGTTCCTCACTTCCCAGCCTTGCTGGAGGTTGATGCCATTCAATTCATAGCCAATTGTAATGGAAATCTCTTCCTCCTTCCTGCAGAGCAAGGGCAGCACAATCACTTGAGCAAGCACAATCATGAGCCAAGTAAAATGTGCCCTGCACAAGACAGATAACTAAACATGAACCAACACAATCCTACTAGTGAGTGTAACCAGCTGCTAGAAAGTATTTCTTGTAAAAAGCTTCAGCTGACTGTCTATATATTCATAAAATTTTTGAGAGTTGTTCCCTGACAAGACAGAAAGTCTGGATACCAGAATAATCAGCAATCAGAGGAAGATTATACTGTTTGCTGAAATTGGGTTCAGTCTCATGTTTTTGCCACAGGATGAGATAATTGATGGTGAATAGGGTGCAGCTGATAAAGATTAAAAAAGCTACACCATCTCGAAATTGGCCATTGAACCAGGAAATACTGCTGATCATGTTTCATGCTATTTCTGCTCACTCAAGCACCTTTGAGAGGAAATTGGTCTCAGGATGTTTGCCTTAGTCCTTGTTCTTCAATGCCTTGGCTCAATGAGTCTATCAGAAGCAGTTGATGGCCATGATGGCCCAGATAAAATTTGTTCCTCCTAGCTCCCAAATATTTTCTCTGGTTACTTGGGAATTCTCAAGTTCCAGATGCATTTTGGGAAATATGTGTCATGTGACGTAAACGGATACCAAAATAATATGCTGGGTTTCTAAAATATGAATTTAATGATGGGCTTCGCACAATACAGACAACATTGTACGAAAACATATTTATGACTTAAGTCTAGGTCAAGGTCATATAAACAAAACAATGCCTTATGCACATGTGCTCAGTTATTAGAAAATTCCAAAACCTTTATATCTTAATTTTGCTGCAGTTTTGGGATAAATATGTGTTTAAAATAACCAAAAAGGTGCAATGTGAGTAAGCAATGTCAAAACCAAGCTATAATGTGAGTAAAATTATCTAATGGATAAGATTTTCTTGATTATAAAAAAGTATATCACTTAGTGGGCGTTAACCAGATTTCCGGAAACAGCATGGTTTCTGTATCCGGTTTAATTTTATCTATTGCAAAGCCATCTGAGTGAAACACAAGGGTGAAAGGAAAGTTACTGGCTGCACAGGGAATAAAAGTTGCAGAGGTTAATTTGACAGTTTGAAAGTGAGTGACATAATGTAGATATATTGGAGACTAATTATTTGTTTACATAGGTATAAGAATTTGAATGATGATAATGATACATCTCTGACTTCTGAATTGATAGTTGACTGCAGCAATGCAGCATTTATTTACATGGGTGCCTGGGGTTTTTGCAAAAGCCCTCTGTGCAAAATTTGTTTTGCTTTAAGTCCAGTGGTTGATACTAGACTTAGACAAAATCATTGCTTGTACTGTGAGCTTTTTCAAAAACCCCAGTCACCCATAAACATTGATTCTTATAGTGTGCAAAGTTGAAAATGAGAGTTTAGTTTGTCTGTGTTGCTGGTACCTGTTTGATCCTCTATATTTTTAATCATAACCAGTCTGTCTTTTCTTCATAAATTTGTTCGCTAAATATGGCCCTGAATTCTTCTCTGGTCCGATGTTCAATGAGTGATCATCTTGTGCCAAAAAACTTGGATGGTGTTACGTCCTATCAGTATCATCGTATCGTATCCATATCTTCTGAGGATCGAATTCATTTGTTTGTGGCCTCTTTCACTGATCTAAAACTTATGTTTGTTGTGTGTCTGTATACCAGTTTGTTGATAGCACAGGCTGAGGACAGGCCATGAGGCATAGGTTGATTGTTTTATATACTCAAAGTGGACATCAGTTCCGTCGGACCTTGTCATCAGTGTCCAGAGCAGGCTTCAGCGACTATGATAAAGAGAGGCGAGAATTTAAATGGAATAAACCAGAATACTACAACTTTACAAGAGATTGCTTTGATAACTGGGCTCGCAAGGTATGATAAAAGATCTGACAGCTTTGCTATTTTTTTTCCCTTTCAAACTCTCCCTACCTGCTGAAAAGTAATGAACTGAATTAATTACTTTCTGCTGGTTATATAATTCATTATGCTGTGTTAATTTCACGATTAAATGGCTCTGGTCGAAACTGCCTATTTGTGAAGCGTCCATAGCTCCTGTGATGTAAGTCCATGTGGGTACAATCAAGGAGTAATATTACTCCTTGGTACAATAGACTACAACTCTTCTATAATTAGTCCAATTGCTTTATTTAGCCCAACTTGCTCATATTTTTTAGAGTTTTTTGTAATTGCTCTCATGGAATTACGTAAGAATTATTGATTATTTATTGACTTATGCCTATTTTTTCAAGGCCCCACAGCATACAGCATTATGGATGGTTGATGATTCTGGAAGAAGTATCAAAGTCACGTATGGGAAAATGTCTGAATTATCTATGAGGTAAGTCAATTATAAACCTCGAAACAAACTTATGGGTATGAATACGCTCAAATATATGTCGTGCGCGTACGCACAAGTATAATGTATGTGGTATCTAGCATTCAAGTGATTTGTTTGAGTTTTCAAGGTCACCCAAGTTGATGTGCCAAACCCAAATGCATGCATGAATCAGATTTGCTTCGAGGGTTCAGTGTAGGATATCAATCAGAGTAAGAGGTAATCGATGAAAAAAACTTGATAAAAATCAAGTGCATTTTAATGAGGTGTATATGTAGGATCTGATTGTATGCCATTTTTTCCCGTAGGCTAGCAAATGGTCTGCAGCATGCTTGTGGTTTGGGACCTGGATCAAGAGTGATTATGATTCTTCCTCGAATACCAGAGTGGTGGATATTAAACCTCTCGTGTACCCGAACAGGTAGATACACGATTGTATGACTTTGCTAAAGCAACAGGTGCTGGTAGTCCAAATTTGCTCAGGTTGTTCCAATCGGCATGCATTTGGAGTTGTCCAAACACAGCATGAGTGTATATCAAGGCATACAACTGTGAGTTATAAATATTTTCCAAATTGATGCAAAATTCATTGCATTGTCAGTAAGGGATATCCTCTGGCTGCTTCAACTTAGAAGACGTAATATAAAGCTTGACATTCGACAAAACCTGATGGACTGGCTTTTTATCACTTTTTTCATCTTTTTGTTTGGATACTGAGGCAAGGCTTGGTAAATCTGGTTTAAGCGAGGTATTGGTTTCTCTTTGTCACTTCTTAATGGCCTGCTAGACTATTGACTGTTGGCTCATTTAATGGAGCTTCCTGAGCAGTAAAATTTTTCCATAGTCATTTTCATTGTCATAGAACAGTTTCCACAAAAGTCCTTCTGAATAGAAAATGTCACATTTTTTCCCACACAGACATGGTATTTGAATCTTTGACCTGGCAAGCTGGTACTCATTTAACAGCTGATATTGTCACATTTTGTTTTTCACTGATGTGGAATTTGCGGCACCATCATAACCACTTCAGTGTCATAGCACTGATTCTCGAAAGGTTAGTGACTAGGTTTATTGCATTCTGTGGTGAAGCGAACCCATGAATTTAGCTATGAAAGGTTCAATCTATGATACACTTTTTAGGTATTGTCTTTTGTCCTGGCACCACATTACTTACGCCAAAAGATATTGACTCTCGTCTGATTAGTTCCAAAGCAGATGCTATCATCATTGATGAGGCCAACATGCATAAAATTCAGGAGGTATTTATATAGCTACAATGGATGACTGTACTGTATGTTCTCAAGAACAAAACTTATGTATTGTTATGAAGCAGGATCCAAAACTGCCATCTGTCAGCAGAACTGATGAAGCCAGCATGTGTGTTACATAGACTCGTGGTGTTCTTCCGGCCACATGGCATGTCCAACTGCATCATAATAAATTTCTCTTAGACAATGTATATGTAACTATCGGTGGATGGCATCTGGAATTGGGTACAAAATAAGGACACATTTATATCCCTGTATATATGACAGTCAAAACAATTGAAATTAGGATCACATTTCATCTCATTATCTTGTAGATAGAGGAAAACCATCCTCATCTTAAAAAGATATGCGTCTCTGAGCAACATTGGTAAGTTTTTATGAAACATCTGAATATGACTGCAGTATGCTCTATCTATTACAATGGCATATCAAACCCAGAAGTTCGAGTGTTGGGGAGTCTACAGCATGTCACCCATTGCCAGACCCTACTTGTCGTTTCAAAGCAGTCAGACACTGAAGCTTCAAATGAAATAAATAAATTTATCTTTATCTCAGTTGATTTGAATCTGTCAACAGAGTAATGGAGTTGTCGATTCAATGATAAATGGCATTTTGAGGAGACAACTCCAAAATAAGAGACTGGTCAACCATCAGAATTATTCAAACTCAGGATAAGGGATTGAACTTCATCTAAGCATTTACTGTCCGAAGTAATGCGCCGTACACATGTGGCTTTCAGCCAGTCTGGCTGAGGGTAAGGTGTGTTCTTGTCCAGTGTGGTAATATGCTCTTTCCATTTTGTTTGCAAGAAATGTTTTTGTGAATAATTTTAGTCCGACTGGCTGGTGGAAATTCAGTGATCTTATGGACAAAGGCAGTGATAACCATCAGGTCAGGACTGCAATTTGACTTCCAGTCTTCCACCTTCAATTTCACGCAAAACACTAAGTATATTCATAAATAATTCATGGCCATTCATTTATAGACTAATATATTGGCTTCTTTTTTGTATTCCGAGGAATACCAACAGAGGCTTATATACTCCACTGTTGTTAAGGAGTTTGAACTAGTTGAAATTTTATTGAAAACTCCTCATTTATTACCGTGTTTTAAGTTGGATATTTGCTTGAATTTACAATAGTTTTATATATCTTATATCTCATACTGTTTACTTTTCTGTATGGTATTTTAGTGTGTGGATACTCTGGCTGATGATCCAATGTCACTATATTTCACGAGTGGCACTACCGGACTTCCAAAGATGGTAGAGCACACACATGCTAGTCAAGGTCTAGGTCATATTGTCTCAGGGCGGTAAGCAATGATATGCCTTCTTGGCTTGAACTGTCATAGTCGATTGGCACGCGAATTATCACGCTGCAAATCATCCCAAAATCGGATAAAATAATTAAGTTTGGCATTTTTGCATCAAAAAGGTAAACAGCATTTAACAAAACTGGATATTTTTCAACCAAGGCTCTCCGCATTTCGTTATATGATTACCATTAAAGTGAGTCTACTAGTTTTATGAGACTGTAAACATATCAACATTGCAGAGCATTTGTTAGGTAGTCTTAGCAGCTATATTAGCTCATAGCTGGATTACGGTGTAATTTGACTATTGTGGATTTTATGGGAGGTCATATTCCGTTAATTTCTCGATGGAATATGGATATAACTTAGTGTTGGTCTGAGGCCTCAGACTGCGGTAAATGAGATAAATGTTCATTGATCTCGTCTCTGATATTGACCGGAATTGCCTGCGCTCAAGATTGCCCAATTTGCAAATGCTAATATCAAATTCCTAGATAAAATCATTTTAGACCAACAATCATACTTACACCGATGAAAGATATTTAAATATAGATCCATGCGATAGAGATCACAACTCTTGAACGTCCCCATGAGCTGAGATGTAAATGATTCATTAAATCAAAAATAGCGGGGATAATTCCATCAAAATACTTGGACTTGCTAGTCTAACATGATGTAAACATTGACATCCATTCATATCACCAACATGTATAGGCTTATGTTGTCATAAAATCAAAATATTTGAGAGTTGTTTCTCATCTATAGTTGACAATAATGAGGGTGCCGTATGGTGGAACAATGAGTTGAGTAGTTGGTACTGAGTTTACTCAAAGTTTGTTCTGTTTTCAGTCATTGGTTGGACTTGACTGAGAATGATTTAATGTGGACAAACGCAGATACAGGATGGGCTAAGGCTGCATACAGTATGGTTTTTGGTCCATGGACAGTTGGTGCCACAGTATTTACTCACAATACCCCGCAGTTCAACCCTGAGACCACTATGAAGGTGTGTAGCTTGTTGAGACAGATAGCTTGTGGAAAACACCTTGTTGAAAAAACTTTCAGCCTTTTTAATATTCGGACTCTGGTTAGTTTTACATGTATCTGGCGCTTAATAGAGTCTGGCACCTACTATCGCTTGTTTACAGCAAGATCCGTGTGAAACTCAAATGCAACAACAAATAAACGCACATCCCTAACAAAGTTAATAAACTGGAGCTGGTGGGGAGTCAATTGAATCAATGAATGAGGGCTATTTCATTGATTGAATTGCCATTCCTGCAAACAATAATTTTTTTATTAAATGGCATACTTGTCCAAAACTGATGTCCAAATTATCTTCCTGTATGCATGCTTGAGTTTACTAAGCTGCATTCGTGTTGTAGATTTTACAGGACTATCCCATAACTACATTCTGCTCACCTCCTACCATATACCGATTCCTCGTTCAGCAGGATCTGACACAGTATGACATCAAATCAGTAACTCATTCAGTCAGTGCCGCTGAACCACTTGTGAGTGAACAACTACACACTTCTGATATCATTGATGGTCTTATTGACTTGACTAAAATGGTCGATCATAAAAGATGGCATTTCATTCTTATCTCTTAAAACTAAATCAGACATCTGTGTTCTGGCCTATTCAAGCAAGCAAATGTGTATTGCGGTGGTCGAAGTTGATACTGAAGCGTATTTGTCACAGATCCCAAGTAGTTGTTCCCTTGTGTGTTGGCTACTAACTACTCAACGGAGCAGCTATTTTAGTCCTATTCTGCGCTTCTTGTGGTTGTGGCCTGTAAGCTCTCTTGCCTGAAAACTCATTTTCTAGCAATTTTATTTTATGAAATCTACAATTTTCACAGAATCCGGAAGTCAGAGATGAATGGAAAGCTGGTACAGGTTTGACACTTCTAGAAGGCTATGGTCAAAGTGAAACTGTAAGTTCAGTTTGGCAATTGCAACCATTGCCTCTTTCATTTTGTTTTTAGTATGGTTGAGAAAATATTCTCCTTCATTTTATTTTTGGTAAAGCAAGTGGATAGCCATTTTAGAAATCCTTGACTTCGCTAATTTCAGGGCCATCCATCCAAGCAACTAATTCTCTTTTATTTGAATAAATGCACTGAAGAAGTAAGTTGTCGTGTAATGTGTAACTGTCTAGGTGTTTTACTATGATTTTCATCTTTTTCATCTTTAGACCCTATGCTGTGGTACATTTCGCTGTATTGAACTTAGACCAGGGTCGATGGGTAAGGCTACTCCAGGCTTTGATATGAGTGTGAGTGTTGGTTGGCCTTTGCACTCTAAAACTTCTTTCTCTTCACATCTGCAACGACTTTTTTTCAACAGTTTTATATATGGGCAGATATTTCCACAGCAATTTTTGTTATTGCAGTTTCAGTTTTAGTGTGTAAGGGCTTTTATGCAAACTTACTTTTTTATTGTGATACATGGCTATCACGCTTACAGTGTGCTTGCAATACACTTCATTGGTGCATGATATATGTTGCTAAAATTTCATAAACATAGAAATATTATAAGACGAGATGTCTATAGCCATAAACATAGTTAGAGTAAGGGATATCTACTTATTCACAGAGAGAACACGACTGATGTACCTTGAGGCTGGTATTGCAATGAGATAAATGCATTTATTCCGTCAAAACTTCAAATAGCAAAGTGAAACTGGATTCGTTTACAAAATAACTTAGGCTGACACAGTGACAGCATTTCTCTTTGTGGATAGACTTGTAGCATCTACTCAAACCTAGTTCTATCTCAATATTTGTGAAGGTTGTGGACGATGAGGGACAAGAAGTAGAGTTACATCAGGAGGGAAACCTTGCTATACGAGTAGCGCCTGTCAGACCTGTTGGGTTATTCACTCACTATGTGGTGAGTACCTATGCGCTCAGTTCACTGTATCCTGCAAGTTTCATGTAGATATGTCTGATTCGATATTTAATTATTATGTCGAGCGTTTAATGACAAACTTTCGTCTAACTGCGTTAAGAGTTGAAAAAACTTCTGCTTGTCGAGATTTAAAAAAGTACGCCAGCAAATATCTGAATTGTGAAGTGAGTATTTCATTGTAAAAGTAAGAGTAATATTCCCCCATTCACCCTTTTCTACGTACATACTGTGTTTGTTGATTGGTAGGATGATGCGGAGAGAACAAGAAGTGTATTTGTAGGAGATTATTATCTGACTGGTGACAGAGCTTATCAGGATGAGGACGGATATTTCTGGTTTGTAGGACGTAATGATGATGTAATATTATCAGCTGGTTACAGGATTGGTCCGTTTGAAGTGGAGAGTGCACTCATAGAACATCCTGCAGTGCTGGAGTCGGCTGTGGTCAGCAGTCCTGATCAGACTCGTGGTGAGGTAAGAAAAATGATTTATGTTTGTACAATACTCGCTGATTTAATTTCGAATATTCAAGTCGGTGAATAAGGTAAAATATTTGTGCATTGTTCAATCTATGAAAAATGACTAACAACTACCCTTTTGGTATGGGGTGGCATTGTGCGTGCACAACCACCTCTTCTGTTGACTGTCATGCAGTGCTACAGAGATAATTGCTATTTGGAGATTCCAAAGAAAACATAAAACATTCAGAGAACAACCTGATTTTGTCAATACTGTTTGCACAATTCAAAGAATTTGCATAATCAGTGAACAAATCTAAAGTTCTATTTGGGCAGGGGTTCTAAAAGTTTCATCAGATAAATGAAGCAGCTAGGTATTGCATGAATGAGTGACAAACGATTAAATCTGATACAACTTA
>ERZ1740070.1757-NODE-1757-length-13187-cov-5.322952_pt1 | contig 13187 bp, 11 predicted proteins | sample MGYA00581734_ERZ1740070 | MGnify/ENA primary metagenome ERZ1740070 (study PRJEB43018, sample SAMN04849744) | marine metagenome | isolation source: floating plastic debris | place: Pacific Ocean | collected 2008-09-01 | study: EMG produced TPA metagenomics...
TCCACGAATATGCATTTGCCCGCTATCTGGCCTTTTTGACGGGGCAAGAGGTTGGGCTGAACACGTTTTTCTATACCCCGGACAACACGTTCAACCATGCACGCAGGTACGAACTTGACAGGTATTCGTGCGCTATTGCGCGATTTTCGTCCGAGAATTGGATGGAAAATGACCCGATCGAAGTGAATGGCAAAGCGGTTGAGTATATGTCCGAGACCGATGTTTTGGCCGTGGATGTGATTGACACTTTGACACGACGGCCGGGCAAGTCTTGCGCGTTGACCGGCTACTGGCAGGACCATTTGACCTATCTCAATGACCCCGAATTCTGCAAAATCCTGCAACGGGAGTTTACGCTTAGGGAGTCCATAGACCCGGTTGGGCTAGATGTGTCACTTCGGCCGATTTTTGAAAGCGATACCAGCGTTGGCGTGCATGTGCGCCGGACGGACTACCTTAGCAACACGCATCGCTACAGCATGCTTGGATCCGACTATTACGGCCCTGCACTGGACCTTATACGGGACACGGTTGAAGCGCCGGACATCTTTGTGTTCAGCGACGACATAGAGGCGACAAAATCCGAAAACCTGTTCGATTGCCCCGTGACATATGTTGAGACCGGATCCCTGCACACGGATTTTCATCTGTTTCGCAGCTGTCGCCACAATGTCATTGCAAACAGCACGTTCAGCTGGTGGTCGGCCTATCTCAACGAGAATCCCGACAAGGAGATCGTTGCGCCCAAGACTTACTACACAATGAAATGGCGCCAGATTGAGTACGAGCGCAATCCAAGGGTGCTGGACGGCTGGTACATGGTGTGAGGGCCGTGCATGTGCAACGTTAGGTTTTTCCCGGCTGCAGAACCTGAGTGGACCCCGGTGAGGTAGGGGTGGCGTCTGGTTTGAGGGCGTTCCCTTTGGCCTGTTGGGCCCGGGGGGGTATGTGGCCCACCTGTCTGATCCGTTCTTGGGGATACGCCCTTGCGGCCTATTCGCCAACCTTTCCAAAGCCCCCGCCCCCGGGTGTCTTCATGACAAAGGTGTCACCCGGGAAAAGCGCGACCTGATCATTGCCTTTGAGGGGCTCAACACCGCCGTTTGCCCGCTCGACCGCGTTTTCGCCGGTCTGTCCCGGACCCCCGCCTTGCGCGCCTTGCGGTGGACATTGACGGTGTGAGCTGAGCGTTGTCACGGTCATGGCCTCATTGAATGTCAGGCGGCGGACGATGCCGTTGCCACCGACAAACTGGCCCAAACCGCCGGAGCCTTTGCGAATGGAAAACTCATCCACCCGGACCGGGAACCGCGTCTCAAGCACCTCGGGGTCGGTCATGCGCGTGTTCGTCATGTGGCTGTGAACCGCGCTTGTGCCATGAAAGCCGTCCCCTGCGCCGGTGCCGCCGCAGATCGTCTCGTAGTTCTGGTGGGTGTCATTTCCGTAGACGAAATTGTTCATGGTGCCCTGACTGCCCGCAATGACACCGAGCGCCCCATAAAGCGCATCTGCGATGGATTGGCTGACTTCTGTATTGCCAGAGATCACGGCGGCGGGAGATATCGGATTGATCATGGAGCCTTCTGGAATGATCAACTCAAGGGGTTTCAAACAGCCTTCGTTCATCGGGATATCGCGCCCGACAAGTGTGCGGAAAACATACAAGACCACCGCCCGACAGATCGCGGTGGGTGCATTGTAATTGAATGCGCTTTGCGGCGACGTGCCGGTGAAATCAATGGTCGCGGAGCGGCTTGCACGATCCACGCGGATCTCCACCATGATCTTTGCGCCACCGTCCATGGGATAGCAAAACGTGCCGTCGCTCAGGACATCCAGCACGCGGCGCACGCTTTCTTCGGCGTTGTCCTGAACGTGGCCCATATAGGCTTGCACTGCGCCCAGGCCAAACTGCTGCGTGATCTTTTGCAGCTCGGCCCGACCGGTCGCATTGGCCGCGATCTGGGCGGCGAGATCGGCCATGTTTTGATCCACGTTGCGGCATGGATAGGCGCCGCTGGACAAAAGCGCGCGGGTCGCCTCTTCTCGCAACTGCCCTTGGTCGACCAAAAGGAAATTGTCGATGACGACGCCTTCCTCTTCGATGGTCCGGCTGTCCGGCGGGGCAGAGCCGGGTGTCTTGCCCCCGATGTCGGCATGGTGCCCTCTGGAGGCGACGGTGAAGAGGATACGCGCGCCGGCTGCATCGAACACGGGCGTGATCACGGTGACGTCGGGCAAATGCGTGCCACCATTGTAGGGATTGTTCATCATGAACACATCGCCCGGTCTGATCTTGCCGCGGTTCTCGCGCAGAACGGTCCGAACGCTTTCGGACATGGAGCCGAGATGGACCGGCACATGCGGGGCATTGGCCACAAGATCCCCATGCTGGTCGAAGAGGGCGCAGGAAAAATCCAAACGCTCTTTGATGTTCACCGAATAGGCGGTGTTGGCCAGGGTGGCCCCCATTTGTTCGGCAATCGACATGAAGAGATTGTTGAACACTTCCAACATGACCGGATCGACCTGTGTGCCGATGGCCTCAGCCCGTTGGAGCGGGACCATACGCTCAAGTATAAGGTTTCCACCGGGCGCGGAGGTGGCCCGCCATTGTGGCTCAATGACATTGGTACCGGTTGGTTCGGTCAAAATTGCGGGGCCGTCTATGGATTGGCCAAGCGCAAGGCGGCTGCGTTCGATCAAGGGGACATCCTGCCAGACCCCGCCAAAGCAGACGGGGACAGATGTCTTTTTGAGTTCTGTCGGTTGGGTGTCCGGCAGATGGACGGTTTCACCCGTTTGGCCGATGGCCTCGACCAGGAGAACATCAAGGATCAGATCACGCGTGTCGGGCGCAAAACCAAACCTTTGCTGATGTGCCTCAACAAAACCCGCTTGCATATCAGCGGGCGAGCCAAAGGCAATCTCAAGGCTTTGTTGCGCATCGCGGGGGCGGATTTGCACACGTTTGGACAGCACGATGTCCGCGTCTTCGACCCCTTGATACTTGACCTCATCCATGGCCATCCGCGCCAAGGCGTTGAGGGCGTCTGTTGCGGTGGTGTCCGTGATGGGCCTTGCGAACTGTTGCTCGCGCAGCGCCCGAATATCCGCCAGCCCCATACCCAATGCGGACAGGACCCCGGCGAAAGGATGGATGAAAATCCGTTCCATCCCCAATGCGTCCGCCACCAGACAGGCATGTTGCCCACCCGCGCCACCAAAGCAGTTCATCGTATATTGCGTGACGTCGTAGCCGCGCTGCACGCTGATCTTTTTGATCGCGTTCGCCATGTTCTCAACCGCGATGCGCAAAAAGCCCTCTGCGAGCGCCTCTGGGGTTTTGCCGTCGCCGATTTTGGTGGCGAGCGCCGCAAATTTTTGTCGGACCGTGTCTTGGTCCAGCGGTTGATCCGCGTTTGGGCCAAAGACATGTGGAAAGTGATCGGGGTTGAGTTTGCCCAAAAGCACATTGCAATCGGTCACGGTGAGCGGCCCATTCCGGCGATAGGCCGCGGGGCCCGGGTTTGCGCCCGCGCTTTCAGGGCCGACCTGCATGCGGCCGTCGCGATAGGATAGGATCGACCCGCCACCAGACGCAACCGTATGGATTGACATCATGGGCGCGCGCATTCGGACACCGGCCACCTCGGTTTCAAAGGATCGCTCAAACGCCCCGGCGTAGTGGCAGACATCCGTCGACGTGCCACCCATGTCAAAGCCGATCAGCTTGTCAAAGCCAAGCGCGCCTGCCGTGCGCACCATGCCCACAACCCCGCCTGCGGGACCTGACAAAATGGCATCGCGCCCATGGAACAATCGCGCATCCGTCAGACCACCATTGGATTGCATGAACATCAAGCGGTCACACCCACCTGAATGCGCGCCAAGCGCGTCGGCCACTTGATCGACGTAACGGCGCAGGATCGGAGAGAGATAGGCGTCCACAACGGCCGTGTCCCCGCGCCCGACGAGTTTGATCAGCGGGCTGACCTCATGGCTGAGCGAGATCTGTGTGAAACCGGCCTGTTTGGCCATTTCGCCCAAACGGGCCTCATGACCCGGGAACCGGTAGCTGTGCATGAGCGCAATCGCGATGGAGCGGTAGCCCGCGCCAAACGCCTCAGAGAGGGCGGCGCGCGCCGCGTCTTCGCCCAGAGGAGAGATGATCTGGCCATGGGCATCCAAGCGCTCTTCGACTTCTACGACATCCTCGTAAAGAAGCTCTGGCAGTTGGATATCGAGATCAAACAATCTGGGCCGGTTCTGATACCCGATCCGCAGCAGGTCTTTCATACCTTTCGTAATGAACAGCACTGTCCGCTCGCCCTTGCGTTCCAACAAGGCATTGGTCGCGACGGTCGTGCCCATTTTGACCGCGTCAATCAGGCCGTCCGGGACAGTGTCACCCGCGGTCAGGCCAAGCAATTCGCGGATGCCGTGGACAGCGGCGTCTTTGTACGCTTCCGGGTTTTCCGACAAAAGCTTGTGCGTCTTGAGATCGCCGGACGGTGTTTTGGCGACGATGTCGGTAAAGGTGCCACCGCGGTCGACCCAGAATTGCCACATCAGATGGTTCTCCTTTGTTTGCATCCCGCAGGCTGCAATATTGTGGTTTGTTTTTAATGGGTTGATCTATTCCATCGCGGTCGGAAGCCAGAGCGCGATGTCTGGGATCGCAATCAGCGCCATCGCCATCGCCAGCATGACCAAAACGTATGGCACCGCCCCGAGCATCACCTCATTCAGGGTGCCCGATTTTCGCGCGCCTTGGACCACGTATAGGTTCAATCCAACAGGCGGGGTGATCAGGGCCATTTCGATGAGAACGATCATCAAGATGCCAAACCAAATCACGTCATACCCTTGGGCGAGCACCATCGGCACGATGATCGGGATCGTCACCACCATCAGGGACAGGGTTTCAATAAAGAAACCCAGCACGATGTAGAGCACGACCACGACCAGAATGAAGCCAAGGGGCGACAGGCCGAGACCTTCGAGAAAGGCTGTCAACTCGCGGCCGAGACCCGCCGAAGACAAGGTGAAGTTCAGAAAGGATGCGCCGATGATGATCAACATGATCATCGATGTCACTTTGATGGTGCCCAAGAGGCTTTCGCAGATCATGGTCCAGGTGACGCCACCAAAGACCAGTGCAATCACGAATGCGCCGGCCACGCCGACGGCGGCGGCCTCGGTCGGGGTGGCCCAACCGCGATAGATGGACCCGATGATCAGGCCAAACAGGATCAGAATGGGGATCAGATCCAAGAGCGCGCGCGCCATCTGAAGGATAGGAAAGACGCGTCTGTTCCCCCCAAGTTCTGGCCGGATGGAGCACAGGATTGCCGTGACAATCAGGAAAGCCAAGGCCAATCCAAGGCCGGGGACCAGGCCCGCGAGGAACAGTTTGGGGATCGAAGACTGTGTCAGGAAGCCATAGACGATCAGGTTGATCGATGGCGGGATCATGATGCCGAGGGTGCCCCCCGCGGCGATGGCCCCGGAAAAGAGTTTGGGGTCATAGCCCAGCTTTTCCGCTTGCGGCATGGCCACGGTTGCGACGGTGGCCGCAGTTGCCACAGATGATCCGGATGTGGCCGAGAACATCGTCGCGGTTGCGACATTGGCATGCACCAGACCACCGGGCATCCAGCTGACCCAGCGATCCAGGGCGGCATAGGTGCGGGCGGCGACACCTGACCTGACGAGGATCTCGCCCAAAAGGACAAAGAAGGGGATGGCGATCAGCGTGGCGGAACTGGACGAGGACCAAACCATGTTGCCCAAGGCGCGGCTCAACGGGAAGTTTGAAAAGAACTGGTCAACCCCAAAGCCCAGCAAAAACAGGACGATCCCCACCGGGATCGACAGGGACAAGAGGGCCAAGAGACCGATTGAGACATAGGTGATCATTGGATGCTGTCCTGTTCCGCAAAGGCGCCAATAAAGCGTTCGGTGTCCGTGGCCCGTCCGCGGAAAATCAGGCTGATGGCGGCCAATGTGACAAGACACGCCATCACCGAGAACCAGACCCATCCAGCAAACCACGGGATCTGAACCCAGGCGAGCGGGGTTGCGAGGGGTGTATTGGCCCGGCTGCCGTTTTCCACGGCGCGTTCCACCACGGGCCAGCACCTCACGGCGATGGTGACGACCACAGCCGACATCAGGATCATCGAGACAACATCAAAGACCGCGCGGACCGTCCCCCGGCTGCGCGATCTCAGAAGGTCAATGCGGATATGGCCAAGCTCCAACAGGGTATAGGCCATCCCCCATGAACTGACCAAGGCCATTGCATAGCCCGCCAGCTCTTCGGACCCGCCAAAGGACGCATGGACCTGACGCAGGGCGATGTCGGCCAGGACGAAACCCGCCATGGCCAAAAGGCCCAACCCCACAAACAGGGCGATGGCGCGATTGAGCCGCCTGAGCCTATTGATCAGAGCCAGTTCCATGCGATGCGGCCTCCAACCGGTGCGCCTTAGTCGATCGTGACGCCAACCACCTGGCCCACGGATGCGTTCCACCGTTGCGCCCAGTCGCCCCCGGCGCGCTCTGCCCAATCGGGCAGAACCTGGCCAATCAGGATGCCCCGCGCTGCGTCGAAATCAGCGTCAGAGATGTCAACCAGCGCCATGTCGCGCGCCTCACCCGCAGAGCACGCCCCGTTGCCGGTCAGACACGCGATGTCATTGACCAAGGCATCTTGCGCGCTGGCCCAGGCGGGATCTTCGAAGCCTGACGCGATTTGCTCGCGGAGGGTGGCCTGATCTGCCGCGCTGAGCCCATCCCATTTGTCGGCGTTCATGGCTGTCACAACGTGATCCCATCCGCCGAGTGGAATGGGCAGAAGATGCGTTGAGACCTCCCACCACCCGGCGGAGTAGCCAGACCCGGCCCCTGTGACGGCGCAATCAACGACGCCATTTTGCAAGGCCCCGGGCACCTCTGAGAAGGAGACATTCACGCCTTCTGCGCCGAGCGCCTCAAGAAACAGAGCCGTCATGCGCCCGGAGGCACGGATTTTGAGGCCTTCGAGATCCGAGAAACTGCCGATCTCGGCGTTACAGAACACGACTTGCGGCGGGTAGGGCGCGATGGCCAGAACCTCAGCATTGAAGCGGTCGCGATAGATATCGGACACCATGGGCCTCGCCGCATCGACCATCGCACGCGCCTCATCCGCCGTCAGCGCCAGAAGCGGCACGTCCAGCCCTTCAAGCTCCGGGGCATCGCCTACTGCGTAATCGGCAACCGTCATCGCCACATCATAGACCCCTTGGCCCAGCAGGGGGTAGATCTCTGACAGGCCAAGACCCATCTGGTTGTGCGTTGTCAGCTCAACGGTGAAGTCCCCCGCGCCCGGCAATGTCTCTGTCCAGAACGGAGCCTCATATTGCTGGTGCAAGGGCAAGCTCGACCAACTGCCGACAACGGAAAGATCCTCGGCCACGGCAGGTGCGGCAAGCGCCGTCGTTGCGGCCAATACGGTCACTGTGCGTTTCATATCTTCACTCCTTGTTGGGTTGATGTTGGTAGATTGTCGTTTCGGCGTCTTCTGCGACGTCGGTGATCAGCATATGCCCGGGCGCATGCGTGATGCAGAGCGGCAGACATGCCGCGCGCAACACGTTTTGCGGGGTGACACCGCAGGCCCAATAAACGGGCACTTCGCCCGGATGGATATCAACCGGTTCGCCATAGTCCGGCTGATTGAGGTCGGAAATGCCGATGGCCCCGGGATCGCCCATCGCGATCGGGGCCCCATGGGCATGGGGATACCGCGCGCTGATGGTGACGGCCTCTTTGATGTGCTCCTCGCGCAAGGGGCGCATGGTCACCACCATCTGACCGCCAAAAGGCCCCGCCGGGACGAGATCGATATTGGTGCGGAACATCGGCACATTGCGCCCCATCTCAATATGGCGGACCGGGATGTTGGCCCGCATGAGCGCGTTTTCAAACGTGAAGGAACAGCCAAGGGCGACGGTTACCAAGTCATCGGTCCAAAGGTCTGAGATCGCGGTGACCTCTTCTTCAAACGCGCCATTGCGAAAAACACGGTATCGCGGCACATCCGTGCGGATATCCACGTCGCGCCCGAGCGTGGGAAGCATCGGATCGCCAGTTTCACTGACCCCGACAATGGGGCATGGTTTGGGGTTTCGTTGGCAAAACCGCAGAAAGTCTAGCGCGTAACGTTCGGGAAGGATGGCCAGATTGCATTGCAACTTTCCGGGGGCGAGGCCCGCCGTATGCCCATCGTGATGGCCCGCGCGAATGCGCTGTCGGATGTCACCACTGGACAGGTGGGGGATTGGGGTCTCACTGGCGTGCGGGGATGGCATGGTGCCCTCGATCTGCGTGCGCTTAAGCTTCACACAGGCAGGTCATCCATTCAAATTATCATTTTTTATCTGTGTTGATAGAAATTTGAAAACTAACTCGGGTGCCTGTTGTGCCAGTTAACTGCCACTTCACGGGCGATTTTCGCACTGTTTTCAACAAGAAAGCTGCGCGGTTCGGCCAGGTAGGACGCGGTGAATTCCAAGGCTGGCGGGGCGAAGCCGGGGTCGAACTCTTCGATCTCATTGGCGTCCAGATGCGGCAGCGCCAGAACGCGCGGATAGGGGCCAACCGCGATTCCCGTCGCGATCATCTTGAGGCTGGCCGACAATGAGGCCGATGAAAACACCCGTGATTTCGGGCCCACCCGGCGCGCCAATTCCGAGGTCAGTTCCCGATAGGGGCGGGTTTGGCTGGAATACGAGATGATCGGTATCTTCGCGAGGTCGACATCCCCGATCCGTTTGGATTTGTACCAGTGCAGGTCGAATTGCGGCAGCACGACATTCTTAACCGAATACTCAGATACCGGCCCCATCAAGAACGCCAAATCGAGACGGCGTTCAAGCACCGCGGCGCGCAGGTTGAGCGAGATATCAACGGTGAGATCCACGTTCACCCGCGGGAATTGCGTGCTGAGCGCCTCAATAAAGGAGGGCAGCCAGGCCTGGGCAATCGTCTCTGACGCGCCCAATCGAAAGAGGCCTTCCGTCTCTGCCGGGTTTGCGACGCGGTGTTTGATCTCTTCTTCGACGAACAACATCTGTTCGGCGTAGCCCAATAGCTGCTGCCCCTTTTTTGTCAGGACCAGATCCCCGGGGCCGCGCTCAAAAAGCTTGGCGTCCAACTCCTGCTCAAGGTTAGAGACACGGGTGGAAACCGCCGGCTGAGAGAGGTGAAGGCGTTCAGCGGCCTTGCGAAACCCACCCAGACGCGCGACCCAGAGAAATGTACGAAGCTGTTCGAATGTCATGCCTATTCAAATCATCTATCGATTTGAACTTCAATTGATCACTGTTCTTGTCGTCAGGGCATGGCCGGGTTTGATCGGCTTGGCCCAATTTGCAGGTCGGTATACCATGCGCAGACCCTGTCCTTTGGGCGCCTGTGTTTGGATGCCGGTCGTCTAGAGACTTTTGCGCGCCCGGAGTGCGGCGCTGATCGTGCCGTCGTCGAGGTAATCCAACTCGCCTCCGATGGGCACACCTTGGGCCAGGGAGGTCAGGCGCACCTGGTCTTCGAGTTGATCGGCAATGTAATGGGCGGTGGTTTGACCATCCACTGTGGCGTTCAGCGCCAGGATCACCTCAGAGATGTTTTCCGTCTCGACCCGCTCCACCAGTTGCGGGATGCGGAGCTGTTCTGGCCCCACTTGATCGAGCGCGCTCAGCGTGCCGCCAAGGACGTGGTAGCGCCCCTTGAAGACACCCGCGCGTTCCATGGCCCAGAGATCGGCCACGTCTTCGACCACGCAAAGCTCTCCGTTGGCGCGTTTGTCATCAAGGCAGATATCGCACACGTCCGACGTGCCGATATTGCCGCAAATCCGGCATTCGCGCGCCGTGGCCGCGACCCGCGTCAGTTGATCGGCCAGTGGGGTCAGAAGCAGCTCACGTTTGCGGATGAGATGGAGCACCGCACGCCGCGCCGACCGTGGCCCAAGCCCCGGCAGCTTTGCCATCATGTCAATCAGCGCGTCGATATCGCGGGTGGAGTTCATGGGCGTGTCATCGGCGTATCATGGGCGCGGCTCACCCTCCAATGCCACGCGATCCACTGTAAAACCGGCCGCGCGCAGCATGGCAATCAGGCCATAGGGCTGCGGCAAGTGATAGGTGCCCACAGCCATAAAGACGCCGCCCTCGCGCAGGTCCTCCATCGCGGTTTCCAAGAAGATTTCATTGCGTTCGCGCAATAGGTAATCATTGGTGCGCGTCAGCCAATCGGTGCCTTCGTCTGGATAGGTTTCCTCGAAATAGAGCTCATCCCAGGCCATCATTTCCCCGATCCGACCTTGAAGATACATGGCATAGCTTGTCGACAACGTCTCTCGTGTAATGTCCGGGCTAAGGTAGTTGGCGTAGACCGCGATCATCGCCCGGGGCAGGCCTAGATTATTGTCATCATTGAGTTTTTTGAAAAGCGCGCGTGGCTCTTCGAGGCTGAGGATTTCCGCACCGGCCAATGCGCCCAGCATCTGGATGCGGTCGTCCTGAATGGGATAGATCCCGGCGGCGAAATCACCGCACGGGTCGCTCAGCATCAATTCGGCAATGGCCGCGGGGGAGAGATAGTCAAACGCCTCTTCGCCCCAGCCAAGGCCGACGAGCCGGGCTTCTGTCCAATCGAGCAAATAGCGCGGCAGTTCCATATCCCGCACGCTGATTTGTGCCTCATCGCGGTAGCGATCATAGGAGGTGTAGGCGAGGGCCAGCTCAGGCCGGGTTTGTTGGGTGTAATCCACCTCGGTCGCCACCACGCGGGCGGTGTTGATCTCGCGGGTCACCTCATCGGGCAGTCGGAGGATGATGGGCAGGCTGGAATGCATCGTGCCCCAAAGATGCGACACGGCCCCATCTTGGGACGTGATGCGCCAAAACCGGCCTGTGCCGTTGGGAATGGTGTCTGCCCGGGTCTGCATGTTGGCGTAGAAACCGGGCGGGAAGATATCTTGGTGAACCTTCGCGTCATCAATCAGGCACAGATCGCGGGTGGCCCAGCTTTGGGCGCTGACAGGTGCCGCGAGCACGCAGACAAGGAAGGCCAGACACCAACGCATGAGGTCAGAACGGCAGGTTCATGTCCTTGGGCAGGCCCATGCCCTCGGTGATTTTGCCCATTTCTTCCTTGGCCTTTTCGCCTGCGCGGGTTTGCGCGTCCTTGATGGCGGCAAGGATCAGATCTTCGACCACTTCCTTGTCGTCGGAGTTGAAAATGGACGGGTCGATGTCGAGGCCCTTGAGCTCCCCCTTCACGGTGCAGACGGCCTTGACCAGACCTGCGCCGCTTTCGCCCTCGACGGTCATGTTCTGCATCTCTTCCTGCAAAGAGGCCATTTTCTGCTGCATTTCCTGGGCCGCTTTCATCATCTTGCCCATGTCGGCCATCTGGCCCAGTCCTTTGAACATGTCATCTCTCCGTGGGGGTATCAGGGGTTTGATCCCTTGATACGTGGGGGGGAGAGCCGGGGCAAGGGCGGGCTTTGCGTGAGCGCATGTCTGGGCCTAGACTGGACCAAAGAGGAGGGGTGCGATGTATGAGCCGAAAGACGTGGTCACCGATGAAGAGACCATTCGCAATCACATTCGCGGGGCGTATCGATCGCAACAGGCGAAGATCCTCGATCATGTGGATGAGCTCTGTCAGCTGTGGATCGAACGCTCGCCGTTTTTGACCATGGCGACGGTGAGTGGCGCGGGGCAGGTGGATGTGTCGCCCAAGGGCGATCTGGCGGGGTTTGTGAAGGTGCTGGACCCCAAGACGCTTGCCATTCCTGACCGGCCGGGCAACCACCGCTATGACAGTTTCCTCAATATTCTTGAGACGGGGCGCATCGGGATCGTGTTTTTTGTGCCCAACCGCAATGAGGTGGTGCGCGTGAATGGGTCTGCGCAGGTGGTGCGGGATCTGGAGCTGCGCGAGAGCATGGCGGTGCAAGGCAGGGTGCCGGATTTTGCGGTTTTGGTTCGGGTCGAAGAGGCATTCTACCATTGCGGCAAATCGATCATCCGGTCGGCCCTGTGGAAGCCGGAAAAGGCGGCATCTATTGATGGGTTGCCCAGCTATGCCGCGGCAATCAAGGCCCATGCGCGCGATGACCGGCCCTTGGAAGAGGTCGAAGCAGTGATGAAGAACAATGATGAGAACCGGCTTTACGATGAATGACCCCCCGCCCCGGGCTTGATCCGGGGCCTCAGGTCATCGTTGCGCGAGGTCCCGGATCAGGTCCGGGACGGGTGTTTTGCTGGATCTAGGCCGCTTTCTTTTGACGCCTCAACCAGGTGACAAAAGCCTTGGCCGAAGGGCGCATGACACCTGGTTTGGTCACGATGTGATAGCCGGTGTCGCCCTTGTCCCGGAAAAGCACCTGCAGGTTCCCGGCGCGCACGTCAGCCTCAACCGAGGACATGGCCGTGCTGATCACACCTTGGCCCGCACGGGCACCGTCGAGCATCAGGTTGCCCGGCACGTGAATGATGCGTTTGACCTTGGTTTGCATGACCCCGTGCTTGCGCAGCCAATCGGCGGATTCATTGGTGCCCAGTTCCTGTAGCCACGGCAGATCGAGCAGATCGCACGGGTCGGCAATCACGCGGTCTGCAACCAGAGCGGGAGCGGCCGTTATGACAATATCGGTCGGCACCAGCATTTCAGCCTCCAGCCCCGGCCAATTGCCCGCGCCAAACCGCAAGGCCAGGTCAAACCCGCCCGGGCCCGGATCCGTCAACTCGGCCGACGGGTTCACCATCAGGTCGATGCCGGGGTGTTTGTCCTGAAAATCCGTCAGGCGCGGCATCAACCATGTCATCGCAAAGAGCTGCGTGGTGGAGATGTGCACAGGACGTTCGGCATCCGCACCGGTCAGAGTGGCCACTGTGCGGTCAATGACGCTGAAGCCTTCGGTCAGAGCCTTGGCCAATTCTGCACCCTCAGACGTCAATTCAAGCGCGCGCGAAGAGCGATCGACCAGGGTCAGGCCCATATGTGCCTCAAGGCTGCGGATTTGTTGACTGATCGCGGCGTGGCTGACGCCGAGCGCATCGCCAGCGCTTTGCACGGAGCCTGTTTCACAATAGGCGGCGAATGCGCGTAAGGCGGATAGAGGGGGA
>ERZ1740070.1759-NODE-1759-length-13181-cov-6.285312_pt1 | contig 13181 bp, 13 predicted proteins | sample MGYA00581734_ERZ1740070 | MGnify/ENA primary metagenome ERZ1740070 (study PRJEB43018, sample SAMN04849744) | marine metagenome | isolation source: floating plastic debris | place: Pacific Ocean | collected 2008-09-01 | study: EMG produced TPA metagenomics...
AAACCAGCAACGGCTAGAATAGGCGTTGTAATTGGTAAAAATCAATGCCTATCCGAAATATTGGCCCTAGTGACTATCAGCCAATTATTAGCGTGCTCAATACCTGGTGGGGTGGGCGCAAGATGAGCAATATGCTCCCCAAACTCTTTTTTGTACACTTTTGCGAAACAAGTTTTATGATGGAATCCGATGATCAGCTGCTTGGCTTCCTGATCGGATTTTGTTCTCAAACCCACCCTCATGAAGCCTACATTCATTTTGCCGGAGTTAACCCTGAGTGCAGAAATCAAGGCATAGGGCGCACACTATATGAGACTTTTTTCACAACCGTCAAAGAGCTAGGCTGTCACCAAGTTCGATGTGTAACATCACCTGTTAATCAGCAATCTATTGCCTACCATCTGCATATGGGTTTTCAGGCTCAACCAGGCGATAGCGAGGTGAATAATGTCTCCTATTACCGCGATTATGATGGCCCAGGTGAAGACCGTGTGCTGTTTGTTAAAGAATTAAATCAACAACCTCTAACTATCGCCATAAATACAGCAGTGCAAACAGAATAATCCAAATTACATCAACAAAGTGCCAGTAAAGCTCTGTGGCCTCAATGCCAAAGTGGTTCTCATGGGAATAGTGAACTGCCTTGCGAGAGCGAAACAAAACCGCCAACATCATCAATAGACCAAATAATACGTGCAGTCCGTGAAAGCCGGTCAACACATAAAAGGTGCTAGCAAAAAGGTTGGTGGTTAACCCAAACTCTAAATGGGTGTACTCATAAACTTGCCCACCCAAGAAAATGGCTCCCATCAGGGCCGTAATCGCAACCCACTTACGCATGGCACCGACATCATCTTGTTTAATGGCGGTGTCGGCATTGTGAATCACAAAACTACTGGAGATCAAAATGATGGTGTTGATCCCCGGCAGCAGTAGTTCTAACCCTTCAGTTCCTTCCGGTGGCCAGGCCGGGGCCATTAGTCGAAAGCTCAGATAAGCAATAAACAAACCGAGAAAGATCATGCTCTCGGCACATAGAAAAACAAGCACACCAAACATCCGTAAATCAGGATGTTCTTCGTGGCCGTGTTCGGTCTGGGCAACGGCAATCGTATCGGCTTGATTAACAGCTGAACTTTGCATAGGGAAAAGAGGTTGAAGAAAAAAATAAACGTTAAAGGCAGAAAAAACTATCTCACTAAAGCCTTCCTAAGATTCTCCCCTCCCAGGAGGGGAGAGATTTTGACGTTGAGGCGATAGCCCTAATGCGCTGCAGCGGCTGCGATCGCTTCTTCGTAAATGACCGGGTCGTCGGTGTCAGGCACAAAGCCGAGACCATAGTCATAGGGACCGGTCTTAATCACTGGCACGCCTTCAAAGTTTTCATGGGCCGGAGGCGACAGTGTTTGCCATTCTAGGGTGAGTGCTCGCCATGGGTTGGTGGGTGCTTTTTCACCCCAGTGCCAGCTCCAGATAGCGTTGATGATAAAGGGCACCGTAGATACGGCCATGAGATAGGCCCCGGCAGTTGCCACCACATTCAGGTCAGTAAATTGGGGATCGTAAAGCGCAATGCGTCGGTTCATACCTTGGAGACCCAGCTGATGCATCGGCATAAAGGTCAGGTTCATACCCACAAACGTAAGCAAAAAGTGGACTTTACCCAACGGCTCATTCAGCATCCGCCCGGTCATTTTAGGAAACCAGTGGTAAATAGCCATATAGACACCAAAGGTGGAAGCACCAAACAGCACGTAGTGGAAATGGGCTACCACAAAGTAGGTGTCATGAACATGAATGTCAAAAGGCACGGCTGCTAGCATTACCCCGCTGATACCGCCAATGACAAAGATGGCGATAAACCCAATGGCAAACAGCATGGCGCTGGTGTAGGCAATTTTGCCGCGCCACAGTGTGGCAGTCCAACCAAAGACCTTAATGCCGGTCGGTACGGCAATGGTCATGGTGGTAATCATAAAAAACATGCGCAACCAGGGGGGGGTACCGCTGGTAAACATATGGTGGGCCCAAACAATTAGGCCAAGAAAACTAATGACCAAACTGGAATAAGCAATGGCACGATAGCCAAAGATGGGCTTACGGGCATGGACCGGCAACACTTCAGAAATGGCTCCAAATAAGGGCAGCACAAAAATATAGACCGCCGGATGAGAATAGAACCAAAACATGTGCTGATAAACCACAGGATCGCCACCGCCAGTGGGGTTAAAAAATGCGGTGCCGGCCACCAGGTCAAACATCAACAGGATGAGCGCCCCGGCTAAAACTGGCGTACTGATTAAGATCAGTAACGACGTGGCCACCATCGCCCAGCAAAATAGAGGCATTTTGTGAATCGGCATGCTGGGGACCCGCATCTTGAGGATGGTCACCAAAAAGTTAAGTGCCCCTAAAATTGAGGCCGTTCCCCCAATTAGAATGCTCAAAATCCAGATACCCTGGCCCAACATGCCAGAGGTAAGACTCAGGGGTGGGTAGGAGGTCCAGCCCGCCTGGGGGGGTTCAAAAAAGAAGCTGCCGATTAGCATGATGCCAGAAGGGGGGATCAGCCAGAATGCGATCGCATTAATCCTCGGAAAGGCCATATCCTTGGCCCCAATCATCAGCGGGATCAAATAGTTTGCCAACCCGGCCCCGGCCGGCACAATCCACAAAAACAGCATCACTGTGCCGTGGAGCGTCAATACACCGTTATAGGTTTCAGGAGTAACAAAATCGGGGGCTGGTGTGGCCAACTCAGTTCGAATCACCGTCGCCAGCGCCCCACCCACCAGGTAAAACGCAAATGCCGTGACCAGGTATTGGATACCGATTACCTTATGGTCTGTACTAAACGTAAAGAAATGGGTCCACTTGCGCTCATTGCCCAAGGGCTGAGGAGACGGCGAGGGATCAGATGTTTTTATAGCCTCTGCTTGTGCCATATAAATCGTCAAGGAAGAATGAGAAAGAGGAAAAACTATGAAATTTGAGGTTTGAACTATCGGTTTTTAAGCGGCTTTTCGCTTGAGTCAAAGACGCTTCAGCCCAAAACTAAACACACTAAGGCATCAAAGCCATATCCATATGGGAGTGGGGGAGATGCTCTGCGGTCATCGGTACAGAATCTTCAAAGTGAGCCAAATATTCAGCATCGGTTTCATCTAGCTGTTGGCTAGCCGCGGCAACTGCGGACGAAAGATCGGTTGCTCCTGCTGCAATGCGCTTCTGTTGCCATTCGTCATACTCTTCAGGAGAATGAACAATCAGCTGAGTACGCATACCACCGTGGTAAGAGCCACATAACTCAGCACAGACAACAGGATAGGTTCCTTCTCGAGTCGCTCGCAGCACCAAGGACGTTTGCTGACCTGGAATCATATCTTGCTTAATGCGAAATTCAGGCAACCAAAATGCATGAATCACATCCTGAGCCTTGAGATTTAGCTTTACCAGCTGACCAACAGGAACATGAACTTCTCCATCTACAATGCCTGTCTCAGGGTAGGTCATAACAAAGGCAAACTGCAGACCTAGCACATCGATGTTGAGAATATCTTCCGTAGACTCTTCCAGGTCTGGCGGTTCACCCAACCCAGAGGCTGCCAAAAGTGACCCGTTCTCATCAGAGCCACTATAGGCCAGCTGTATAGTCTTTGAGGAATGATGTTCCATCAGATTCAGACCGCCCATCTCGGTATAAATTTCGAAGCTATATACTGAGAGACCCAACACAATAATGGCCGGGATCGCTGTCCAAACAATTTCTAATGGGATATTTCCTTCGATATGGGGACCATCCGTTTCATCCCCCTCTTTTCGACGAAATCGAATTAAGGCCACAACTAGGCTGCCTTCAACAATGAGAAACAGCCCTGTCCCGATGGTCATCATCAGGTTAAACAGCTGATCGACCTCACCGGCTTCAGTGGATGCTGCCACAGGCATCAAGCCATGGTTTTGACCATACCAAAGGCTGATCAGCGTGACAGCAATACCGATCAGCATGGTGACAATAGACGTGGGAATACCGTTCACGATTCGAACATTCTCCTGTGGGATGGCCTGCTATAAAAAACAGAATTGGCTGAATAGAACAAAATTAAGAGCGATTTGAGAAATTATCGTTTTTCTACAAGGGCAATAAAATCTGGTTTTCCCAACTAGCCGCCCAAAGTAAGGTACTCCAACACCACCGTTGAACCCAGATAGTCAGCCATATTAATTTATAGATTTGTAACTGAACGTAACACTTACTTCGGGAGTAGATTAAGAGAACAAGGGGAAAGGAATTTTGACTCCCTCTCAACTCCCCTCAAGGTAGCGCTATCTTTTGTAAATGACCGTCTTTGTAACATTGATTTGAGCCATTTAAGGATTTTCTTCAGGTTCCTACAGTAGGCTTTGATACCAGTGAGCCAAAACCTCTGATGTCAGAGGTTATTCCAGATTTTTTCTAGCATCAGAACCACCTATCAACATTAAGAGACCTTTAAAAATCCTGCCAAACGAGAAGAAATGCTAAATCTATTTCATCGAAGGCAAAAAAATTTCCTACGCTGTAGTGAAGAAACCACAACTATCGATTTCAGGTTCTTAAGAGAGTTTTTAGGTTTATGGTTCATTCATCGTTATCGGCTCTCCAGACAAATAGCGCATCCAGCTTTGATCAGGTGCGCTTTCTCCGGCGTTGGGTGTGGAAAATGGCCGTGGCAACTCTGATCTTGATGGCAATTGGCAGTGCCACTCGTGTGATGAATGCAGGTCTGGCTTGTCCTGACTGGCCCTTGTGCTATGGTCAACTGGTGCCCAGTCAGCAGATGAATCTACAGGTCTTTTTAGAGTGGTTTCATCGCCTGGACGCATCGTTGATCGGATTGATGGCAATCGGCCTTGTGGCGCTGGCTATTCGGTGGCGTCATGCTTTAGAAAGTTGGGTACCTTGGACAGCTGGCTTAGTTCTCTTTCTAGTTGTGTTTCAAGGTGTTCTAGGAGGGCTTACGGTCACTCAGATGTTACGGTTTGATATTGTTACCGCCCACCTGGGAACGGCTCTTTTAGTCTTTTGCACCTTGCTCATTATGGGTACGGGGCTTTTACCCTACCAAGCTAAAGGAACTGCGGGTAAATTGTCCTGGTTGAGCGGTCTAGCAGCAGCATTGGTGTATTGCCAAAGTTTACTGGGGGGTCTTGTCGGGTCCCGATGGGCGGCTCACCAGTGTTTTGGTCTGGCCGAGCTGTGTAGTGTAGTGAATGCTCATTTGTTAGGGATAGTTCCCGCTAGCTTAGCCGTCATCTTACTGGCAGTGTTTGCATGGCGGACACCGGCCTTGGATGGAGGTTTGCGATCGCAAGCTAGTCTTGCTTTTGGGCTGCTCATTCTCCAGCTTGTTTTAGGATTGGCCACATTTCGTCTCCATCTTCAGGTTGAGCCTTTAACCGTTTGTCATCAGGCTGTTGGTGCCGCGTTGTTAGGCACGCTTATTTGCTTTACAGTGTTGTCTCTACGAGATTGTTCTCTATCTGAAGAGAATCTTAAGTCTTCAGCAAATGCTTAGGAATTTTGAGTACTCAAATTTGAGTTGTTCTCTAGGAACTGGATGGGTCTAAAACTAGTCAGGGTCAATTCAAAATTCTTTTCATTTTCTTCTAATAATCCTTTCTTCATTCCTATGCAATCCTCTAATATCGCGTCTAAAGTTCACCACGAGAACTTTGGCCAAGTGTGTCGTAGCTACTATCAGCTCACCAAGCCTCGTATTATTCCGCTGTTGCTGATTGAAACAGCCGCCAGTATGTGGGTTGCCGCTCAAGGACACCCAGATCTGTTGCTGGTGTTGGTGACAATAATGGGCGGCTGGTTGGCTGCCGCATCTGCCCAGGTAATTAACTGCGTTTATGATCGCGACATTGACTATGATATGGAGCGCACTCGCGATCGCCCCATTCCATCGGGTCGTATTCAAGTGCGTGATGCCCTCATTTTTGCGACGGTGTTAGCGCTGGCATCTTTTAGCTTGCTAACAACGTTTGCCAACTTGCTGGCGGCTGGTTTGGCCATGGCCGGTATTGTTGTTTACATCGGTGTGTATACCCACTGGCTCAAGCGCTCATCGCCTCAAAATATTGTTATCGGTGGTGCAGCAGGTGCCATTCCCCCCATGGTGGGCTGGGCCGCTGTCACTGGTAACGTTGGCTGGGCCGCCTGGATTTTCTTTGCCATCGTATTTGTGTGGACACCGCCCCACTTTTGGGCACTGGCCATGCTGATTAAGGATGACTACGCCAAGGTAAATGTGCCGATGATGCCCGTCATTGTTGGTGACGAAGAAACGGCAAATCAGATTTGGCTCTATACCGTACTGTTGGTTCCCGTTACTCTGCTGATGGTGTGTCCGTCAGAAGCCTGCGGCTGGCTATATGGGTTATTGGCATTGCTGCTGGGCGGTTTGTTTTTGCGAAAAGCCTACGACTTAAAACAGTGCCCGTGCGATCGCGACTTAGCCCGAAGTGTCTTTAAGTACTCCATCTTTTATATGATGCTGCTATCCGCCGCCATGGTGGTTGACAGCCTGCCTATTACACATCAAGGGATTCAGGCAATGGGGGCACTACTTGCTAGCTTGGGGTAATTGATAATCATCAATTGGAGTCCTGGCTTTCTGAGCTGACAACGTTGCGCTTCCGCTACAACGTTGCGCTCCCGCTACGACGCCAGCTCTTTTCCACACCTATAGATTTGGCAACTTCACTTAATCAGTGAGCGCTAAAACCCTCTATTACTCAGGGCTATGTGGCGTGTAGCAATTGTACAATTGCTACACGCCACAATCTATTTATCTAGTTACCTGGGCGAGATTACAGCAAAATGTGGGATGCGTGATGGAGCTGTATTCTCCGCATTGGCGTAGCTCCTCCAAAGGAGGCTCACATTATCAAAAAAACGTCATACATAAGCAAGCCTTATGCAATAGGTCTGCAAATTTGAGCCAATCTTTCGCTAAAAAAACCGATCATATGCAAAATGATTGCATAAACTAAACTACATGATGTTTGATAAAAGCATAGAGTTTTAACTATGGCCTAGTTTTGGCTAACTTAAAGCTGTGCCCCTGTTTCTGAAGACGCTGCACACAGGTGAATTTTGAGCAGGTGTTCTGTGCAATACAGGCATTGTTCGCTTAGCGATACACATGATAGGCATGGAGTAGGAAACATGAATAAGTTTAAGCAGACACAACCCAAACTGGATACAAATGAAGGCTGGCTCGTACAGGTATATGGCAGCAATCGCCGCTTGCTCTGTGTTTTAGAATCTTCCCATGCCTGGATTTTTCTAGCTGGCTGTTGCGTGGGCTTGTTATTGTCAGTCGTTTGGTTCAACGCAGCTCGCTACAGTTCTCCAATCGAACCAATCGCTCCAACTGAAGCTCCAAAATTCCAGGTAGATTAAGCCGGTTTTTCTATCGGTTTACCCGTGCTCAAGTTAGGGCTGGCGTTCGACCGACCGACATATTGAATTATCCAAAACAGGCTCTCTCTCACCAGAGCGTTGAACAACAAGTGTTCTTCTAACGCGTACGCGTTAGAGACAATACCTTCTTGACAGAATTGTTGACCAAAGATCGCAGGTCAGCTACTGGCTCTTTGGTCAGATGGGTCAGAGGCCTAAGTTCGGCGCTCAACAGCGCTTCCGCTTTGACACAATCTTCCATGCCAGTAATCGCTGTGCGTCGTTTCGGGCACTGGCTTGGCCTCACTCAGCAAAACTCTAAATGTGATCCTACCGGGCGGATACGGTCAAAACTTCGCGCCCTAAAGTCAGGAAAAGTGAAATTATTCTCAATCGAACAGCAGCAATAGATGGAGAAGTGCGATCGCACGTTCGTAATTTACATAACCAAAGCAATATGGAATTTCTGGAATCATAAGTTTTTCTTGTCATTTAGATTTGGCATTGCTTCGCTAATTCGTGGTACGTGCTGAAGAATGATGCACTTTTCCGGATAGACTTAAACACATGGAAATTCAAATTTGGATAGATTTTGGTCTATGGAAGGTGCAACGCGCCAGCGTCATCTTCCAATACCGTTCAGAGAACGGCCATCTCTGAACACCCCTAAAGTGGAGGTTTTCGCGTAACACCGTAGCTGTAGAGGTGAATGACCGCTTCCTATCTGAGTTGGGTACCCGCAAACGCTTTCCCAGATGCATCGCTCAGATTTTACAAACCAGTTTTTGGAGGAATAACACGTGGATTTTTTGTCCGATTTTTTGGCGCTCTTTCTGGATAAGTTGCAGTCCCCGACACTTGGCTTTCTGATTGGTGGTATGGTCGTTGCCGCCTTCAATAGCCGATTGGCAATTCCAGACCCAATCTATAAGTTCATCGTCTTCATGCTGCTCATAAAAGTCGGTCTGAGCGGCGGCATTGCCATCCGTAATGCCAATCTAGTAGAAATGCTCTTGCCCGCAGTGTTTGCCGTGGCAACAGGGATTTTGATCGTATTCATTGGGCGCTATACGCTGGCCAAGCTGCCGAAAGTCAAAGCCGTAGATGCCATTGCGACCGCAGGCTTGTTCGGTGCCGTGAGTGGATCCACACTCGCTGCGGGTCTAACGATACTAGAAACGGAAGGCATCCAATACGAACCCTGGGCCGCCGCACTCTATCCCTTTATGGATATCCCAGCACTCGTGACGGCAATCGTCGTGGCCAGCATTTACACCAGCAAGCAGCGCGACAAGTATTACAGCAAAGAAGAGTCTCTTAGCAAGCAGGCCGTTACCGCAGGCGTTTATGTCGGCGAGCAGCGCAGTAATGCAGGCGGGTCCGAGCGGGGCATTACCGCAGGCGGGTATCCCAGACAGGAGCCCGAGCCGGTCAAGATATGGCCCATTGTAAAAGAAAGTCTCCAGGGCTCTGCCCTATCGGCATTGCTGCTCGGTCTTGCGCTGGGCATATTAACCCGACCAGAAAGTGTCTATGAGAGCTTTTTCGATCCCCTCTTCCGCGGTCTGCTTTCGATACTGATGTTGGTAATGGGTATGGAGGCCACAGCAAGGCTCGGTGAGCTGCGTAAGGTAGGCCAGTGGTACGCCCTATATGCTGCTGTCGCGCCGCTACTGCATGGATTCATCGCCTTCGGTCTCGGCATGATTGCCCACTACATCACAGGATTTAGCCTTGGCGGTGTCGTCATCCTGGCCGTTATCGCCGCCTCCAGTTCAGATATCTCAGGGCCGCCCACGTTGCGAGCCGGTATCCCGTCGGCCAATCCCTCTGCCTACATCGGCTCGTCTACAGCCGTTGGCACACCGGTTGCGCTGGCCATAGGAATACCGCTCTTCATCGGTCTGGCCCAGGCACTGATGGGCGGCAGCTGAATGGGGTCTGCCCCCAGACGGCTAGATCAGCTCGATAGCACGCCATTTTCTTGAGTTTCCATATAGTTTAATGAATACACACGTCAGGAGGTAAAAAACATGACCCAGCGAGCAAGCAAGCTAGTCATCGTCACGGAAAAGTTGCTGCTAAAAAAGATCGCTAAGATCATCGACGAAGTCGGGGCGACCGGTTACACGGTGGTTGACGCTGGCGGTAGAGGCAGTCGCAACGTGCGCTCGTCGGGACAACCCAGCGTTTCCGACACCCAGGCGAATATAAAATTCGAGATCCTCACCCCCAATCGGGAGATGGCCGTGAAGATTTCGGATGAGGTTGCAGCGCGGTTTTTCGACGATTATTCGGGCATCGCCTATCTCTGTGACGTGATGGAGGTCCTGCACGCGCACAAGTTCTGACTCAAACCCCAGCCGATCACACCCAAAAAGCCGGGGCATGCCCCGGCTTTTTTGATGGCCAGGTTTCGTGCCCGCAAGACGTCGGCGAAGACGCCATTAACCCAGACCGATGAGCCACAGGGCTGTGGGTTGCTGAGATATGGCGCAGCCTTAAAAGTCTTTATTCATTCTAACGATGGCTGGCCATAACCCCTTAGTCTCCAGTTCGCCATTACAATTAGGAATGATCACAACCCCCTTTCGAGGGACTGTTCATAAAGATTCAGAATGTCACAGCAGTCTGCAGTTGCAATCAAAGGTCTTCAAAAACGCTATGGCGATGTCCAAGCGGTGAAGGACGTCTCGCTAGAGATTAATGCTGGCGAAATCTTTGGTCTCCTTGGCCCCAACGGTGCAGGCAAAACCACAACCATTCGCTGTTTGTGTACCCTGGCATTGCCCGATGCCGGCACGCTAGAGGTAATGGGGGTCTCAGTGGTTGAGAACCCGCGTCAGGTACGCCAACGGCTAGGCTACATTGCCCAGGAAGTTGCCTTAGATAAGGTATTAACTGGGCGTGAGCTGCTAGAGCTACAGGCCGCAATCTATCATCTGCCCAGCAAGCTGGCTCAGGGCCGCATCACTCAAATGATTGAGCTGCTGGAGCTCACTGACTGGGCTGATCAAAAAACCGGCACCTATTCTGGAGGGCTAAAGAAACGTCTAGATTTAGCCGCTGGTCTGCTGCATCAGCCGGACGTACTGGTTTTAGATGAACCGACCGTCGGTTTAGATATCGAGAGCCGCTCAGCCGTATGGCGATTTTTGCGACAGCTACAGGCTGCAGGCACCACCATTCTGATTACGAGCCACTATTTAGAAGAGGTAGATGCCTTAGCGGATCGTGTGGCCATTATTGACCAGGGTGAGGTGATCAGCTCAGGAACTCCAGCTGAGCTAAAAGCCAACGTCGGGGGTGAGCGCATCACCCTTAGAATCCGAGAGTTTACGCCCCTGAATGAGGCCGAAAAGGCTAGCCAGATGCTTCAAGGGCTACCTGTAGTACAGGAGGTGATTGTCAATAGCGCCCAGGGTAACTCGCTTAACCTGGTGGTGGAGTCTGAAGCTGACGCTCTAATGACCGTACAAAAAGCTCTTAAAGAGGCTGGACTCCCTACGTTTGGTATTGCTCAATCGCAGCCGAGCCTGGACGATGTGTATCTGGCAGCCACCGGTCGCACCATCATGGATGCAGAAGTAGCTGCGGCCAGTAAGCGGGATATGAAGAAAGAAACGAAGCAGCAAAATATGAAACGCTAGCGGGAGAAAATATGCCGCTCAAACTTAACTGCTATGACTTAAAGCCAAAAATTTAAAGTAGGTCACCTGCGATGACTGCCATTAGCTTAGACTTAAGGCCCTTAACTCAAAAACTCACCCATGAGCAGTTCCAGCATTCAAAATAATCAGCTGCAGCAGTGGAAGGATAATGCGATCGCATCCCCCGGCTTTAGCGAATTCGTTCAAGAAACGTTAGCCCTAACCAAGCGGCTATTTATTCAACTGCAGCGCCGTCCCTCCACACTGGCAGCAGGCATTGTCCAGCCATTAATGTGGCTGATTTTGTTTGGGGCCTTGTTTCAAAACGTACCCCAGGGTCTGTTTGGCGACAGCGTTAACTATGGTCAGTTTATTGGGGCCGGCATTATCGTCTTTACCGCCTTTGGTGGTGCCCTCAATGCTGGGTTGCCCGTCATGTTTGACCGCGAGTTTGGCTTCTTAAATCGATTGCTAGTAGCACCATTAGTCTCCCGGTTTTCCATTGTGATTGCCTCAGCTCTGTTTATTGCTGCCATGAGTCTGGTACAGACGGCAGCAATTGTGGTTCTAAGTGCCTTTTTAGGAGCAGGTTTACCTGGCGTTGCCGGTCTGGGTCTGATGGCCGCCATTATTTTAATGCTCGTACTGGGTGTGACCGCCTTTAGTTTAGGGTTAGCCTTTGCCCTACCTGGTCATATCGAGCTAATTGCCGTTATCTTTGTCACTAATCTGCCACTGCTCTTTGCTAGCACTGCATTGGTTCCCCTGTCCTTTATGCCCCGCTGGTTAAGCATTATCGCCAGCCTTAACCCCCTGAGCTACGCCATTGAGCCCATTCGCTACCTCTACTTACACAGCGACTGGAGCTTTAGCAATATTGTGATGCAGGCCCCCTGGGGAGAGATTTCCATGGGGATGTCATTGGGGCTGCTGGCTGCTTTTTGTGGGGGTGCCCTGGCTCTGACGTATCCTTTGATTAATCGCCGTATCGCCTAAGTGCCCGATTAGTGGCTATCTATATTTTGCAGCTACTGGGCGTAGCGGTTTCAGCGGTTAGCGGTGCCTTAGCCGCAGGTCGAAAACATCTAGATTTACTCGGTGTGATCGTGGTGGGTGTAGTAAATGCCGTTGGCGGTGGCACACTGAGGGATGTTTTACTAGACCGACATCCCGTGTTTTGGATAGAGCGCCCCACTTACCTATACGTCATCCTTGGCGCCACACTGCTAACGGTTGTCTATGCCAAATTTTTCAAACCACCCTATAGAGCGCTGCTGGTAGCCGATACCTTTGGCCTGGCACTATTTTCTATCAGTGGTGCTCAGATTGCTGAACAGGTTGAGCTGAGTTACCTGTTGATTGTGGTGATGGGCACCATGACGGGTACAGCAGGCGGACTGCTTCGCGATGTGCTGCTGGCTGATATTCCGGTAATTTTTACCCGCAGTCGCATTTATGCCACCGCAGCTATTGTGGGTATCACAGCATATCTGCTCTTGCAGGAAATAGGACTGCTACAGACCTGGGCAGCGTTGATAAGTATGACGGTTATCGTTAGCCTGAGACTTGCCGCCATTATTTGGGGACTGATGCTACCAATTTTTAGTTTGTCAGATAGCCCACCCCACGACTAGCCAAGCAACCAATGCAAAAACTGATGTTGCCCTGTAGCAACTTTTAATAGAATTGCTAGACTGTGTGCATTGCTCAACGTGAATTAACAGTGACCTCTGCTATGGCAAACATTCTTAAAACCCTATTGACTGCGGTGACGGGTTTAGGTCTATCCCTGAGTCTGGCAGCTGTGCCAGTTTTAGCTCAAACCAACGGTGGGTTTGAAGATTTAGGTGGCGATGCCGATAGTAACGAAATTTTTGGCGGTAGCGGCCTCAGCCTAACTGATTTGATGAGCAACGTTCGGCGTTCTCAGGGGCTTAATTCAGACGAGTTTGGTCAGCAGAGCGATCGCAACATTGACGAGGCAGCGGCTGATTTTCGCCAGCGTCAGCAACAGGTGATTGAACCTGGCCAGGGTGCTGCGGTAGAAACACCCGATTTTGAAGAGCAGCTCTAGCTTT
>ERZ1740070.1760-NODE-1760-length-13180-cov-12.314514_pt1 | contig 13180 bp, 10 predicted proteins | sample MGYA00581734_ERZ1740070 | MGnify/ENA primary metagenome ERZ1740070 (study PRJEB43018, sample SAMN04849744) | marine metagenome | isolation source: floating plastic debris | place: Pacific Ocean | collected 2008-09-01 | study: EMG produced TPA metagenomics...
TGAAACCCATTCAGCGACAACGTTTCTCGGCACTTAAATGCCACAGGCTAGTCTACCACGGTGGATTAAACAGCAGGCGCTTTACCCAATTTAGAGGCGGGTAGACCCATCTATTTTTTACAATACGCAATCTTTCGTAATGAAGCCAGTTTAAATCTGTAGCGGGTCGAAATGCCTGGGACTGCTTGATTCATTTAAGCTTTTCAGCGCTCTAACGACGGGAGATCCTCTGTTTCCCGGTCAGCTTGCTAGAGAAACCTTTAATTCGTAGCAAGAGATACAAAATCATGGGATTACTGTTTCTAGGATCATCCAAGCCTAGGCAAAGCAAATACTGGTATTACCACGGTTGCTCTGTCAGCAGGTGGGTTGATTTTTTGATTCTCAGCCGTTATCAAAAGTCGTAGAGACGGATTGGTGCTCTCCCAGAGTTCAAGGACGTATGACCGGGGCGATTGACTGATATGGCTTCCTACTTGGGAATGTGGAAAATTCCTAAAAGGTTCTCACTTTTAGTCATGCCTGTTGTTTAATATCTTGGCCGTTCGGCGTGTTGGCCTGTTCATACTAAAAAGCCCACAGGTTTCTCAAAAAGTTTCAAGACGGCTACTAGTGAATGCACAACATAAGGAGTAATCCATGGCTCAGACTGCTGCAGAAGTTTTGCAGATGATTGAAGATCAAGACATTCAGATGATTGATCTAAAGTTCATTGATTTGCCAGGTATCTGGCAACACCTGACGGTGCATCGTAGCCAGATTGATGAGAGTAGTTTTACTGACGGGGTGGCATTTGACGGGTCGAGTATTCGCGGTTGGAAAGCCATCAACGAATCCGATATGGCCATGGTTCCCGATCCGGCTACGGCTTGGATTGACCCCTTTATGAAGGAACCCACTCTGAGCATGGTGTGCTCGATCAAAGAGCCCCGGACCGGGGAGTGGTACGACCGCTGTCCCCGTGTCATTGCCCAGAAAGCGTTGGATTATTTGAATACCAGCGGCATTGGCGACACTGCCTACTTTGGCCCTGAGGCGGAGTTTTTCATCTTTGACGATGTTCGTTTTGACACCACGTCGAACTCTAGCTACTACTATGTGGACACCGTCGAGGGCCGCTGGAATACAGGGCGTGAAGAAGAAGGTGGCAACCTGGGGTATAAGCCTGCCTATAAGGGGGGATATTTCCCTGTTGCTCCCACAGACACCTCCCATGACATGCGTACAGAGATGCTGTTGACCATGGCTGACTGTGGTGTGCCCATTGAAAAACATCACCATGAAGTGGCCACCGGCGGCCAGTGTGAGCTAGGTTTTCGCTTTGGTGAAATGATCCAAGCCGCCGACTGGTTGATGACCTATAAGTACTGCATCAAAAACGTTGCCAAAAAGTACGGTAAGACCGTTACCTTTATGCCCAAGCCTTTGTTTGAGGACAATGGCTCGGGTATGCATACCCACCAGTCCATCTGGAAAGACGGTCAGCCGCTCATGGCCGGTGATATGTACGCTGGTCTGAGTCAGCTTGCCACCTGGTACATTGGCGGTCTGCTGAAGCATGCTGCAGCCGTACTGGCATTCTCTAACCCCAGCACTAACTCCTACAAACGTCTGGTTCCCGGTTTTGAAGCACCGGTCAACTTGGTTTACTCCAACGGCAACCGCTCTGCGGCTATTCGCATTCCTCTGTCTGGTGATAGCCCCAAGGCGAAGCGTCTGGAGTTTCGCTGTCCTGACCCTACTTCTAATCCCTACCTTGCCTTTGCGGCGATGCTGTGTGCCGGTATCGACGGTATTAAAAACCAGATTGAGCCACCTGCTCCGATCGATCAGGATATCTACGAGCTTAGCCCCGAGGAGCTAGCTAAGATTGCCTCTACGCCCGCCTCCCTCAAGGAAGCGCTGTCGGCGTTGGAAAGCGACCATGAGTTTTTGGTCCAAGGCGGTGTCTTTACTGAAGACTTTATCCAGAATTGGATTTCCTACAAGCTTGATACTGAGGTAATTCCGATGGATATTCGACCTCACCCCTATGAGATAGCGCTCTATTACGACTGCTAAGCCAGTATTTAGCATTGGCGACCCTTTGTCGGTCTAGCGTCAGCCTTTGGGCTGGCGCTTTTTTATGGTCTGGGGCCATCGCTATGGATAAAAAAGGGGTCAGACTTCGCAAAGATAAATCTTAAAAAGTATCAAAATATACGGAATTTTTATCTATAATTGAATCGTAAAGTGCACAGTCGTTGCGAAACGGTGCCTTTCATATACATCTATAGGAGGTTAATGGTATGTCTGTTCAAGAATCCGCTCGGCTTCGAGTTGTTTGCAATCGTCATGCGGTGACCAATCGACAGCGTTCTTTGTTGAGCCGAGCTGCTGTAGGTGTAGGAATGCCGTTAGATGCCGTGGGTGGTGGTAGTCGCATTCAGGGCAAGGCTAGATACGACGTGCAGCAAGCCTATGGTCGTAGCAGTGCTGCTATGAGCTAATCGGTGAGTTTAATATTGGATACTCTTAACCCAGGGTGCGATCGCACCCTGGGTTTTGTTCAGGGCAGATTTCTTTGACCAGGTAGCGTGAAGATTTGAAAATAAGCGGTACAAAATGTTAATTTGCGAGGGTCTACCCTTACAGGGTTAGTCAGTAGGGCTAGTGCCCATCCTCTTAATTATCCCGCTAGTTGGTTTTGTACATTTTCTATGGCTGCTCTTGCTGCTCGTGTTGCCGTTTCCCCGACTGCTCAATCCCAAGCCACGCACCCAAAAAAGGTAGTCGTGATGGGCGATAGCCTAGTCTATGGCTACGGTGATACCGAAGGTGGCGGTTGGGTTGAGCGGTTGCGTCGCCAGTGGATGGATCCGGAGCAGCCAGGGCCGATTATCTACAATCTTGGGGTCCGGGGTGATGGAGCCCAGCAGGTGTCTGTCAGGCTAGAGCGTGAATTTAAGCTGCGGGGCGAGCTACGTCGCCGAGTGCCAGATATTTTGGTGCTCTCAGTGGGGTTAAATGACTGCGCCCGACTGGGGAGACCCACCGGTCGTCCCATGACCGACGAGGTGACGTTTACCCGAGCTTTGCACGATGTTCTAGATCAGGCTAAGGGCCTGTGCCCTACCTTTTTTGTCGGGATGATTCCTGTTAATGAGGTGGCCATGCCCTACGCGGATATGCTCCATTTTTCCAACGACGATCAGCGCCACTACAATCAAATTACCCGCCACGCCTGTGGGACCCGCCAGATTCCGTATCTCGATCTTTATCAGCGCTGGTGTGCCCAAGGCGAATCCTGGCGGAATGAGCGGTTGTGCAGCGATGGGCTCCATCCCAATGTATTGGGCTATCGAGCTTTAATGGCAGAGGTATTGGGCTGGGGGCCGCTGATGCAAGCGTTGGCTTATTGAAGCTGAAGCATTGGCTCGGTCCAATCATTGCCAACGCGGATGGTAATGTCGGAGTCAAGATCGCCGGTCGAGTCAGCTACAACTTTGCCCGTACCGAGTACGGCCTCTACAAACCCTGCGCCGTTGAGGTCGCCTCGCTGGGCAATCACAGCTGTCTGATGATGGCTATCAGGCCAGTCCTCTATGACGTAGACGTTGCGAAAACCTTCATTGCGTAAGTGGTCGGCCACGGTCCGAGCCCTGTCGGGCTCACCGGATGCATTTTGGACGGCTATGCGAAGACGGCTGATGGAGCGATTAGGGGCATCATTGGCCAGCATGGCAGCGGGTTCCGCATCAAAAAACTGCTGCATGACGTCATTGGTGCCGTTGGTATCAGCAATCCAGTAGCTGGCTCTATATTCTTGAGGACTGCTAAAGCGCCCTGGCAGCATCACCATGTTGAGGGCTTCTGTGTCTAGCTGTAGGCCAAAGCCAGCCAAAGCCAGCATTTCTTCAATCGATAGATTCGTATCAATATGGCTTTGCAGAACGCGGATAATTTGTGGCAGCTGGGTGACGACCCTAGGGTTAATCATGCGATCGCGCAGCGCTTTGAGCAAAATCTGCTGTCGCTGGACTCGACCAATATCCCCTAGGCTATCCTGGCGAAACCGGGCAAACTGCTCCGCCTCTGACCCGTTGAGGGTTTGCCAACCGGATTCTAGATCAATGACCAAACCTTGGGTTTTGTCTTCATATTGCATGGGTTTTGGGACAAAGACTTCTACCCCACCCACCAAATCGACAATTTCGCGAAAAGCAGCCGTACTGACTCGAACGTAGCGGTCAATCTCAATCTGATTAAAGTTATAGCTAACAGTCTGAGCCGCTAACTCTGCTCCGCCTTCGACATTGGCCTGGTTGATTTTATCGATGCCGTGACCTGGAATTTCCACGCGGGTATCCCGTGGAATAGACATGATATTGATAGACTCGGTTTCAGGATCGATGCGTACTAGCAGCATGGTGTCGGTACGGCCAACTAAGTCGTTTGGAGACGCCCCTTCTATGTCGAGGGCTTCATCTAGACCCATGAGCAAAAGGGTAACCGGACGAGATACCTGGTAGCGAAAGCCCGATTTCCAAAGCTCACTGAGCGGTGGGTTTGCCGGTACTTCCTGATTGCCATTGGGTATGGGCACCGTCAGCATTAAGGCTGCGCCCGCCGCCGCAGAGACCACCGCCGTGGTGCCAAAAATGCCAGTCCATGCCAGTAACCTGAGGGCGTTACCCACCAGTGAGCGGCGCTGGGGTGCCATCGTTTCGGCTGCAGCAGATTCTGATTTTTCTGATTCTGCTGAGTCTGCTGGGAATATAGGGTTGGGTGTGGTCGCAGAGTCTGGCGAGGTGCTCTCCAGCTGGGATAGTACGGCTGGCTCAGCTTGGGCCTCCTCCTGGGCGGCTATCGGAGCGGCATCGGCTTTGGCCTCGGACGGCGACGACGACTCTATTTTTGTGCCTGACGACGAGATTGCAGCAACTTCGGCTGTGGTTCCTGATGGGTTATCTGATGCGGTATCCGAGTGAGGCAACCCCAACTCGGTGTCTAGCGCAGATGTTGGGGCTGTCTCGGTATCTGGCTGAGACAACTCTAACTTGGCTACTGGAGCTATCTCAGGTGTGACATCGGACTGGGATGATTCAGGACTTGATAGAGATTCCGGAGTGGGTTCAGCCTCAGTGTCCGGCTGGTGTGCTTCCAACTTGGCTACCGGAGTCAGGTCAGCCGCATTGTCTGACTGGGACTCTGAGTGAGACGGCGGAGCTGACTCAGCCGTATTGTCTTCTGGCGAAGATGGCTCTGACTGGGGTGACAAGGAGGAGGACATAGAGTACTTGTTAACGTGCTCGGGGAGGAATACTACTGGCGAGCAGGGAATTTATCAGCGGTCCCTACCATCAACTTACGGTCTCCTAAATTGCAGGTCAGACACGAATTGCAGGTCGGAACATGGCTGGCTTTGGTTAACGCTTCACGTGGGTTGGCCCTGCTGGCAGACGGTTCAACATTCGTACGGTCTACACATAGGTGAGAAGTTAACTAATATTAAGCTGTTTATGGCCTGTGTATTTTGAGTAATCGCTAATATTGTTCAGAATTCTGTATGAGTGCTTCATTTTAACGTTGTAAATTAACTTGATTAAGTAAAAAATGACACAACCTAGCCGCCAAACTCCAACATTAGTGCCAATTATTTTAGCTGGGGGTAAGGGGGAGCGCTTTTGGCCCGTGAGCCGCCTCAAGCATCCCAAGCAGTTTTTGTGTTTAGACGGCAGCGGTCGTAGTTTGATGCAGTCTACAGCCGACCGCCTGCTGCCGCTGGCCGGTAGTTGGGACTCGCTGTGGGTAATTACGGCTGCCCATTTGGCCGAAGGGGTCAAACAGCAGCTACCGGAGCTGCCTGTGGAGAATATTTTGGTGGAGCCCCAGGGGCGTGACACAGCCCCCGCTGTTGCCTGGGCCACGCTGGAGGTGGCTAAACGGCATGGGGATGATGCGATCGCATGTTTCTTTCCCGCCGATCACTACATTACCGATGAACCCAAGTTTCGCGCTACTATTCGCGCGGCGGCCGACCTGGCCCAGAGTCAGGGGGCCATTGCGACCCTTGGCATTCGGCCCACCTTCCCGGCGACCGGTTACGGCTACATTGAGCAGGGCGACGAGACGGGACAATATGGTGAGCTAGCGGCGTATCGCGTCAGCCGCTTTACCGAAAAACCAGGGCGCAGCGTGGCTGAGGAGTTCCTAGCAAGCGGTGACTACAGCTGGAATAGCGGTATGTTTATTTTCCCTGCTGGGGTGATGATCAGCGAACTCAAAACCTATTCCCCAGAGCTGATGGGTCCGCTACTGGCCAAGGGCGTTGATGCCTACGCCGAGCTAGAAAAGCTCAGTATTGACTACGCCGTTATGGAAAAAACCCAAAAAGCCTATGTAATGCCCGCCAACTTTGGCTGGGATGACCTCGGCGACTGGAATGCCATCGAGCGTTTGATGAAGGGCGACGCTGCCAATGTTGATATGTGTGAGCACCAGGCCCACGATACCAATGGCTGTATCGTTTACTCCTCCGATGAAGAGGAAGTGGTGGTTACTATTGGCCTAGAAGATGTGGTGGTAGTTCGAGATGGCAAAGCAACGCTGATTGTCAAAAAAGACCGCACTCAAGAAATTAAGCAAGCGGTCAAAGCTCTGGGTAAAGAGGATAAATTTTTGCATCTGCTGTAGCTTAGCTGGGCTAATTGGCTAACGTTGCTGCACCAAATATGCCGCTGGCCAACTGCTTTGATGATTGGCCAAAAAAGATATCAGGGACCTGCAACCCCCAAAGCTATGTTGCGTTTTCAAACGCCGCGTCCGAGGATCCTTGGTGGCGAGGGTAGCCTAGAAAGTGTTAGCAATTGAAAATATTGTTGAGACACACCTATGACACAGCCGTCTTTAAGGCCAGGAGAAATTTTACGCACTGCCTTCAACCGAGTGGGATCGGTTTTTGTGCCGGTTGCGCTGTTGGCTTTGCCTGCCAACGTACTGCCATTGCTGATGCCGACTCCGGCGCTAAGCGCTACCTTTAGCTTTGCATTTGCGATTCTAATTGGACCTATTTTGGGCGGAGCCAGTATTGTGCTGGTTGATCGTGCCCTGTCAGGGGAAAAGATGGATATCGGCACGGCCCTGTCCATGGCGTGGCAGCGTGCTGGTCAACTTATTTTGACCTCGCTACTGCTGCTTGTAATTTTGATACCAAGCTTTGCGCTTTTGCTGATTCCAGGAATTTATCTATCCGTACGATTGTTTGCGGCCCAGTACGAGGTCATGCTAGAGCGTAAGTCGCCGACTGAGGCCATGGAAGTCAGCTGGGCGTTGACTAAGAATCGCTGGTGGCAGATTTTTGTCCCAATATTAGTGATTACTCTGGTTTTCTTGGTGCCCATTATGCTGGTGAGCGCTATTTTTGCGAATGCTCCCTTGGGTGAGCTCATCACGGCCCTGGTGGGTATAGCTGCTACGCCAGTGTTGCTGCTAGCAATTTTGCTGATTTATAAAGGTCTTAAGGGGCAGTCGGTCTCAGGCTCAGAAGATACCGATCCGCTGAACGCTTAGGCTATGTCCGTTGGATGATTTAGGATTGCAAGCATCTGACGGCTTCCAACATACCTCGGGCTTTGTTCAAGGTTTCTTGATACTCGTTTTCCGGGATCGAATCGGCCACTAGACCGGCACCGGCCTGGACGCTGATCCGATGTCCGCCGCTGTTGTTGCTTTCAACCACCATGGTACGGATGGTAATGGCGCTATTGAGCTGGCCTTCAAAATCGTAGTAGCCGTAGACACCAGAATAGGGTCCTCGGCGGCAGGGTTCTAGGTCGTTAATAATCTGCATGGCGCGAATCTTTGGAGCACCGCTAACGGTGCCTGCTGGGAAGCAGGCTTTGAGCAGGTCCCATGCGGTTTTGCCAGGGGCAAGCTGACCGACAACGTTGCTGACAATGTGCATGACGTGGGAGTAGCGCTCGATAATCATCAGCTCATCGACGCTGACGGTGCCGCTGGCGCAGACGCGACCGAGGTCGTTACGGCCGAGATCCACCAGCATGACATGTTCGGCAATTTCTTTGGGGTCGGCCAGCAGATCCTTAGCGTAGGCATCATCGGCAGCTGCCGTTTTGCCACGGGGACGGGTGCCAGCAATCGGTCGTAGGATCGCAGTGAGGGTATCGTCATCTCCGTTGTAGCTGGCTTTAACCATTACCTCAGGGCTAGAACCAATGATCTGCCAGTCTTGAAAATGGAAATAGGCCATGTATGGAGACGGGTTCACCAGCCGCAGCGACCGGTACAGGTCAAAGGGATTACCGTCGTAGTCCGTGGTGAGCCGCTGGGAAACGACAACCTGGAAAATATCCCCGGCCCTGATGTGGTCTTTGGCGGTTTCCACGCTCTGGCAAAACTCGTCTTTGCTACGGTTGCTGGTGTAGGCCAGGGGCGGTGTATTGGTTGGCGGTGTCCAGGCGAGGCGACTATCCTGGCTGGCCAGGGGCAGGTTGAGTTTGTTGACAAGGGTGGTAATGCGATCGCAGCTCTCCCCGTAAGCCTGCTCAATGTCTACATCAACCGCCCGCAGATCGGCGTAGCTCACCGCCCAAATTTTGCGCTTTACCTGGTCAAAAATCAGCAGACTGTCTACCTGCATCCAGAGCCCGTCGGGTAAGTCATCTGCGCCGGGTGGATGGGTTGCCACCGTCGGTTCAATCCATGGGATTAATTCGTATCCCCAAAACCCAAACAGTCCGCCTCCAGGCGGCAGCTCTGGCAGTTTGACCGGCTGATAGAGGGCCAGACAGTTAGCTAAAATATCAAACGGATTACCCGTAAAAATTTCTTCGGTACCATCGCGAAATCGCTGTCTGGTGGTGTTACCCCGTGCCTCTAGTATCCACAGCGGGTCACAGCCCAAAAGGCTATATCGACCAATGTTTTCACCGCCTTCTACCGACTCTAATAAAAAGCTGTAGGGCTGACCAGCGCAAACTTTGCACCAGGCCGACACGGGGGTATCAAGATCGGCAACCCACTCTTGATATACCGGGATAAAGTTACCCTGTTTGGCCAGGGTCTTGAATGTGGCCAGATCTGGAAACATCATGGGCGGTTTGGGCGGTGGGCTTACTAAGCCTGCCTTAAGGGTTGAACCCTTGGCAAGGCGCTGGGTCGCCATTAAAAAGAGGCAGCCCGTAGACTGCCTCAGCAAAATCATAATGGCTAGATTTACATCAAGCTCGGGCCTAAGGGGGTCCCTACACCTCGTAGGGCTCTTTGCCACTAAACTTAATCGTTGCGGGGTCGGGATTTTCACCGATGCTGCGATCCTTCTTACCGCTGTAGCCCCGGCCTTCGTTCACCTTCTCGGGGACGACACCATCGGCTGGATGCAGGTAAACGGTTTCACCGCTGGGGAAGACGCGATAAATCTTGTAGTCAGAAATTCTGGGCTTAAACTTGCTCTTGAGTTGACGGCTGAGAGCTAAGCACTGCTCTTTACGAGCCATGTAGAGCATGTTTTCGCCTTCGTTCATGATGGCGACACCACCAGTCGGCATCTCAAAGGGCTGCTCCTTTTTGCTGCTCCAGGTGATGACATACTTTTCTTCTCGTTCGGCAGCGGAGAGTAGGCCACCAGTGCTGCCACCAAATATAGGAGTTTTTCCAGTAGGGCCTTCAGGAGCTGCGGTAGCCCCGTTGCCTTCGGTCTTGGTAATTTCTTCAGACATGAAAATATTATCTCTCAACCTTATCGCTCACAAATTTATCACCGTACATGACGTTGTTTACGCTGTTTGTGAGGAAGTGTAACAGTTCTTCAGAGTTGCTCATCTGCGGCTAGGTGGGTGTCTCACTCGTCTGTAAAAACGGCGTGTCAAATTGGCCCATCGCTGCCAATAGTGTCGATAATAAAGATATGTTTAATTTCTAGCATGCTGTGAAAATCCTGAGAGCCCGTACGCTTCATACTCTGCTGGCTGACAGTTTGACTATTTTTTGGGGTGACTGGTTAGATCTGCGGGTGCGGATTCCCCAGGTGGCGGCCTCGGGTTTGGTCTCTCCCCTAATTTATATTTTGGCGTTTGGTTTGGGGCTAGGCAGTTCCCTGGACCAGGTTGCCCCTCCCCCTGTGGGGGACAGCTACCTGGAGTTTATTTTGCCGGGGATGGTGGCCCTATCGTCTATGGTGATTAGCTTTGGGGGGACTACTTTTTCTATCTGCGGGGAGCGGCTGTTTACAAAAAACTTTGAGGAAATGCTGCTGTTTCCGATTCATCCGCTGGCGATGCATTTGGGTAAAATGCTGGCGGGAATTGTCCGGGGACTGCTGACGGCTGGCTCGGTTATTTTGGTGGCGGTGCTATTTACCCGTGACCTGTGGAGTTTTATTAATCCGCTGTTTTTGCTACTGCTGGTGCTCAACTGTGCGGTGTTTGCCGGGTTGGGGGTGATCGTCGGGTTGAATGTCAAATCCCTAGAAAGTGTCGGGCTGTTTAATAACTTTTTGATTGTGCCGATGTCGTTTTTGGGGGCGACGTTTTTTGACCCGGCTTCCTTGCCAACGGTGCTCAAAGGCATTGTTTACCTGCTGCCGCTTACCTATACAACGGTAGGGCTACGGGCGGCCGCCTATCAGCCCATAGAGCGGTTTCCCTGGTATTCGATTCCGGTGTTGCTGATAGTTGCGATCGCACTTTCCATTACGGGGGCCTATCAGTTTGCCCGCCAGCAAGACTAGCTTGCGATCGCGTCTGGCACACCTGAGGTTAGCCTGGCCATCTCTGAGGGCCACTGGGGCAGCGAGCGCAGATGCTTTTTAGCCAAGCTTGACTCGGTTTCCACACCAGTCTTGTCAAGGCTAGCTGGATGCTGGCGCAGCTGTGAAAAGATGCGGTATGTATTCAACTTAGAGTCGGATGCATCCCCATTGGAAACCGGCACCAAGTTATAAAGCGTGCCGCCCGCATAAACGGCAAATGTGATTCGAAACACCTCAAAAAAGCTAATGACCCAGCGACAGTCTTCCTCTGAGTAGGCTTCATAGTAGCGGATTAAGCTAGCAATACGCAGTTCTAAGTGGGACTGGACGTGGGGTCGAAACAGGGCGACTTTGAGTAACAAAATCACCAACACAAGCGGATTGCCCTGGGCTAAAACCATGCCAAATAGCACAGAGGGCTGTTCGCCATCCTCGGTGGTAAGCAGATCGACAGTCTGTTTACAGGTTCGCAGCATCAGTGCTTCTGTCAACGGCTCCGAATTGTGTTCTGGGTACAGCGCCAAAATTGGGTCGGGCAGCTTTTCCTTTAGGGAAAGAGCGATGGGTCTTCTGGGCAAGGCGTAGGCCAAGTAGTGTAAAAATGCTCGCTTAAAATTCCAATAGCTGAGCTGGGCGCACTGTTTGTGAAATAAATTTGCCAGGTTTTCATAGCCAAACTGTCCAGGCTGGAGTAGCAGCATTTTGATCAAATTCAGCGCTGACTCGCCTAGCACCGTGGGATTATCCACCGTGGCAGGGGCGGAGGCTATTTGTGACTTTGCTGTGTACATGGCCAAGTCAAAGCGAAACTTAGACTTGAGCTGTGACGACAGGCTGCGAGCCGCTTCCCGTTGCTCAAGCGGGTTTTCCAGATTTAGATACTGGGGGGCAAGCAAATAGGACGTGTATCGACCGCTCCAATGCTGATGTTCCTCATAGCGGGCAGCAAACAGCTTTAGATCTTGAAAATCCTGACTGGTGATAAAACCCTGCATCCAAACGCGTAACCGCTTGAGGATGAGTGAAACCCCTGGCCGCATTAAAATGCGATCGTCAAACATCTTGATTAAGGCTTTGATCGCCTCTGGCTGACGTTGAATACCCCAGTTATTGATCAAGATGTAGCAGATACGTTTGAGGGTAAAGAGAAACTGCTGCTCGCTATTAGCGATGACAATGGAATATAAAGCAACCGGCAGTTCCGACTCCGTAGATGACTCGGTGTAATCCACAAAAAGACGACGAAATGTAGCCAATACGACATCCGCCGACTCAGTCTGAACACTGTACAAGAAGAAGTCGTATAAAGCGTGTTGGGCATTCTGGATGTCTGTGTGAGCCATACTTAATCAGGAACTAGATGCTGTCAGCTTAATCTACCTAAAAGAATTGTCGATTTTCGGATAAGTTGGCACCCGTGCCCGCACGGAAGCCGTATCTGAGCGGTCAAGCAAACGGTGCTAGCAAATCGCTATGGGGTAGCCAAAGTGCCTGTGTGAAGAGCCCGCAGAGGATCCGTAAAAGCACGGACGAGCCCTGGAAAAAGTTGGTGTAATTTTAAAAAAAATATTAAAAACTCCACCTGTCACACAGAGATCTTTATTTTAAGCTCAAATTTGTAAATATCCCTTGTTTGCGTGGGGATATACCAATTTAAGGGGCAACTTTGGGTAGCTGCTCCTAGGAAATTAACCATATTTCAGGGGTGTTACCCCCTGTTCAAATGTTTAAATAAAGCAATGAAATAGTCCCAGACTGCTCAAATAGCATCCTGCTGTAACAAATGCTATACGGCAGTGGCTGTCTGCAGCTCCGCTTTGAGTTGAAAGATGTGCTCAATCACACCAGCAACTGACTTATCTGGGGTGGAGGCTCCGGAGGTGATGCCAACAACGATCTTGCCTGTCGGTAGCCAGTTTGTGGAGATAGTCGTGCTCCCAGAGAGGGGCTGATGCTCAATTTGATTGCCGGGACCCAAACGCTGCGGTCCGTCAATGTGGTAGGACGGAATGCCCCGTTCAATGGCAATTTCTTGAAGGTGGGTGGTGTTGGATGAATTAAAGCCACCGATGACCACCATCAGATTCATCTCCATGTCCACCAGTTCAAACATGGCATCTTGCCGCTCCTGGGTGGCATCACAGATGGTGTTGAAACTAGAAAAATGTTCGCTGAGGGCCTGGGGACCATACTTCTTGAGCATGGTGTGCTCCAGTAGTTTACCGATTTGCTCGGTTTCCCCCTTGAGCATCGTGGTTTGATTGGCAATACCCACCGCATTTAAATCGCGTTCAGGGTCAAAGCCATCGGAGTAAGCGTTGGCAAACTTAGTCAGAAATGCGTCACGGTCACCACCGTTGAGAATATAGTCAGCCACATACTGGGCTTCGTCTAAGTTGAGCACTACCAGGTATGTATCGGCAAAGGACT
>ERZ1740070.1764-NODE-1764-length-13162-cov-9.933700_pt1 | contig 13162 bp, 4 predicted proteins | sample MGYA00581734_ERZ1740070 | MGnify/ENA primary metagenome ERZ1740070 (study PRJEB43018, sample SAMN04849744) | marine metagenome | isolation source: floating plastic debris | place: Pacific Ocean | collected 2008-09-01 | study: EMG produced TPA metagenomics...
CAAACATATATCATGTTTTTGTTTGCCTTTTTAGCTGAATTCAAGTTGAAATTATTCAAATTTCTTCAATGATTTAGCAATATTTGGTGTCACAATGATCTTCAGAGTTCAGTGAATCTAGTGACCTGTTTACTGAAAAAGATGAATTTGTGTGGTCAACAATAAACATTAATTTGTCACAATTTCAAGTATTGAGATATCCTTGTCTTGTCTTTCGATGAATCAGGTAAACCCAATGGTAATATTAATGTCTAGGCGCCTTGGTTATCTCTCAGTATGGAATGTTGTGTTACTAGTATCAAAACAGGTAGTGCGATCATAGAAGTACTTGCTGACCCCTGGCTTGGTGTATTTTGTTACATTTGGCAGTAATTTAGTGGTCATGTTGCTGACTGAAGAATGCCAACATGTCTACAGAGGCATCAGTTAATCCCTGGCCCGGCCAGAATCACTTTTGGCAGCTAGTTACAATAGCTTTCTGGTAGGTAGAGTGGAGCCTTTATCCTGTTTATGGATTGTGTTCCTGCTGTTTGTCTTATATGATTTTGTATTGTTTGACAGTACAATTAAGTTGTTAAGTGTAAGATGCATAACTTTCCCATCGTTGGTTTGTGAACACTGACATCAGGATGTTAGGGATATTTGGCAGCCAGTAGTCAACATGAACACAACTGGGGCAAAAAATCTAGTAGACATCGACACAAGATGTCAAACAAGCCGAAGTTTCATCTCACATGCTGGCGAGGAGGGCTATCAACTTCCTACAGTCTTCTCATGTTTACTCTAATCACATCATAGATGTGCTAAAATGAAGGCCGCCTGTGACTGCAGCACTAAGCTGAGCGGGTAGACAGGCTCTTCAAGGCTGAATGCTGCAGCTATTCACGTCGTCGTCGTCGCTATCTATCCATCTCTAGTGTAGGTAAAATCAGATTGTCCTGAGTTGTTGAGATGAGAGCTGATTTGCCATATTATAGCTATTTACATAATTTTGTGAACTTCAGTGGCTTTTGCAATGCAATGGAGCCACTTTGATTGTGATTTGTCTACCGTATTGTATGCCATTAGATGATATGAGACATTGTAGGCTACACCTTGGTGCCATCAATTTTTGTGTGAAGTGGAAGCTCTTGCTACGCTGTCATGCCAATGTCACCTACTGCCCGGCAACACATAAGCTGCAACTTACCTGTAAACTCAGCATAACAGTAGTTTATGACGTACTCCATAAAATATTAATTGATTGTACGCAACTTGGCTGAAACTTGCGTAGTATTATTGAGGGAGAAGCAATGGTAATAAAGCCCCAAACATGGTAATTAAACATTAAGAAATTGTAGAACAGTCATTTTGAATTCTGCGGTTGTCTCCAATTTGTAATGTAACTAAATGTTGTCTGCTGATGTTTTATGAAATTCTAATTGATGAACAATTGAAGCCGCCTTGTAATCAATCAGTAATATCAAAATTATCATCAATTGGCATCAAAAATTATAATTAAAAGGCTTTCGCAAGTGTTTTAGGGCAGTTATTACAAAAATTTGCATTCATTATAGGTAATTCATCATTCGGTGTTAAAGAATTTGTCTACATAGCTGTTTGACATTTTTTCTCAAGCCCAGCCTGCACTTTCTCCAATTGGCTCAATCATCATCATTAATAATTGTTGCAATGTTCTGGATCCAATGCATCGGAGACACCAGTATTTCCACACTCGATGTTGTGAGGCCTTTCAATTGCATACAGAATATGAGAGATGGTTCTGTCAATCATCATCTTAGAAGAAAGTGTTTCTATAGAATAAACTCCTTAATTGTGAAATTCCTTAATAATAGAATTAACCTTGTAATATTATGCATTTATCTGTACTTTTTGAGTAATATACAATCCTTAAAACCTTCTGTTGATTGCAAAATTCACGCCGTAAGTGTGACATTGACCACAATTAAAATTTGAAATGTGTGCAGTTGTTGCAACACAATAATTTAAAATCCAATCTCTGATTGACAAGATCAGCAACTCTCCTTACCACTATTGATAATGGGGTTGAAGATATACTACACTGTATATGAAGCCTGGGCAGGCTGATGAATATACCATATAGGCTATATGAAAAGAGACCATATATGGTCTCTTTTCATATTGGCTAATGAAAAGAGACCATAACATAAATGCATGTATATGTTATGGTCTCTTTTAGGATTGCTCCAGCAATCGCATCTGTATTTTAATATATTTTATTTATCGTTTATGACACAAAATAATTGTGTGTTGACCAAACTATAGCCCACTTCAAAGCTCTGGACAGGTTTGTGCAACAGCATAAAGTTGTCTAAGGAAGGCCATTACATGTTTATCTAATTTCCTTTCAGTTTTGACCCCAGTTGGAGACCTTTGGACCTCCCAAAGCTAAATACATTAATTTAGGTAAAGCAAACACTATGGTTGAATTATGGCCTTTTGATCGAATTCTGTAACTCCAAAACTCTCCAAATTCACAGCCTCACTCCTTCATCTTTCCAGAAATACACCAACTGATTCATGATAAATTACTTACGTGTGCCATTGTCAAGGGTTTATCAAAATAACATGACTTTAGCCTGTTTTGAAGGATTAATGCGCCATCTTTTTGTTTCTTCGCTAACTGTCATAATTATCTGGAGGAAGCAGTAATTAAAATGGAATTCAGAGAAGTTTGTTTATCATGTAGAGTGGCTATGTTGTCATTTATTATATACTGCTGAAAAATGAGAACAAGCTACTCAGATATTGAAATGTATTTGATATGTGGTTGAGTCAGAGTTGAATGGTCTGAGGGCTGAATTCTTCTAGCATATTAGGAATGTTAGGTCAGTTTGGTTTGGGTCAATATTTTCACATGCCTAGGTTTCCAAATTCAAAAGGCATATTAAATTTAAAATAAATAAATGTAAATTATTCAGAGTCTAAAATCTTCAGGCAGACAAGAAGTTGGATTGACTCTTGTAATATTGCAGTGACTGGACGTATATCAAGATTTGAAGGCATCTACATTGTCATTATTTTATCTGTTTGAATTTAGAGGTACATTCCAATAATGAAGACTGACTCACTGCACTCATGAATCATTCACTAGCCACTATTACCCGAGTAACTCAAAATCTCAGCAGAGAGTGATGAACTTTCACCTGCGCCAAGTAGATAAACTACTTGGGATTTTTGCTGTAATAATTGGGGTCCAATTAAATCCTATCTACAATCAAAACTGACAAAATTTAAAAAAAAACTTCATTACTTTGAGGAGTTATCGGTGCTTGCTTATTATAATAGTGCTTATCTCGTCTGTCTATCAAGACACTCAAGCATTTGGTAAGTGCTATTGTAATAAAAGAGGAAACACATTGGATTAGGCCCAGGAGCGACAAACTGCTTTTGAGTGTTTTGAATTGGTTGTAAGATGGTAATTTACGTCGTCTCGGGCAGTCGACTGCCAGTTTGTCTTATCGATGACTCTCCCCTTGTGGTCTAGCTTGCACAATGTCAGTTTTCCTGTCACCCTTGAATCTCTTTTATTTATAGTGGCCTTCAAGGCAAATAATTAATCTATGCAAGGAAGATGTGTGATATTTGTGTGTGGAGGCATTTTAGATTAGTTGTGTTGGCCAGTAGCGCCAACACTTTGTATGTAAAGCAATCATTATCATTTGTGAATGTGTCGGCACTAAGCACACATTCTTGACACAGACTAATAATGTGTGCAAACAGTTTTTTAAAATAAAGATGATACATTATATTCAATGGAAATGGAAAAACAAAGCAAAGACCAACAAATTACTATTTATTTTAAGAGCTTTTCATATACTGCAATGTTGTTCATTATTGAATGATTTAAGATCTCTTTTGCTGAATACCACAAACTGTAATGAGTAAAAACACTAATACAAACAAAAGACCTCTGTTCCGTTCATCAACGATTTTTGAGTTGATCACGTGATGTATTCTATAAATGATGTGTATGTGTGATGTTGAATACAGGCTTATAATACTCTGTGCTGTGCTGTTAACCCGTTCACACGTGCGTGCAATATCAGCTCACTGAAATTATTTTCACAGCAACCTCACCTCTCGAAAATCCAACGGGTATTATATAAACGCCATTGAATGTAAGTATAACAAAGGTGATTTTTTTTAAAATTATATTTGTGAGTGACACCCTATTCGGGTTGAGTTGGAATTGCTGTTTTAAATAATTAAGTATCTTGTTGCAGTTTGATTTAAGTCATGGTAGTACTCCGAATCAGAAAAAAAAACGCCGAGACTCTCCAGCAGACAGTGATCAAGCCAGGCATACGATGTGGAGCACGGTGATAGGCCTTCACTTGAAAGACGCACAACTGCAATCTTACATAATTATCTATTTGTAATTTTAATAACTCATTATGAGATTATAGCTTCAATTGTCTGTTTGGTTGTAGTTATTTATTGTTTATCACAAACAAAATCTTTTACTATCAGAGTGCTGGTAGGAGTGCTGCAATCGGCTCTTCTCAAGTATGTGTGAAGCGCTATTGTCTCCTGATCACATCCCAGCCGGCCTATAGATAATCTGAGTTCACCTGTTGGAATTTATTGTTCTTGGCACCAGAATTTATGAACAATCCCCAGACTGATTATGTTGACACGCTGTGATGCTTGCATAGCGCCTGTCTCACTCGTGTTATATACATTTTCATAGAAGACTTTGGATTAGCCAATAGCTTCATTAGGTTTGAGCGACACTCGTGCTTATATATTTATTACCTATCGGCCCTTAACATTTGCATTCTCTGATCATTTGTGGTATCTACTTTCAGAAAGGAGGTTCAGCTATTTTCTGTGCGTTGGAAAACAGGATATTATTCTCAAATTATTGAGAAACTCAGCCGGATATTTTGCTATAGCACTTGGCATCACTGTTAGTGTCACTACTTTGTTGACTGTTGTTGGTCGCAGAATTATTACATCAGATCAAAAGACAGAGGTACAACCTGGTGTGACTGTGTTTTTATACAAGTCAATCGGGAGACATCTAAGCAACTTGGGAGGATATTACTGTATATCAGCGTAGGATTGCCGCAGATATCTTACAGATGTATATAATATGCTAAAGAAAAGACAGACGCTAAGTCAGCAATATATAAGGTGAGTTTGATTGTGGAACTGGATTGAAAGAAAATTTTTTGTAGCATTACTGTATGACATGTGTATTTTTGCTGTACAAACTGAGTATATTTACTGTACCACTTTCAAATCAGACGCAATATTTTGCTCATAAAGTATTGCGTCATTTGACATTGCTATCAGCTTCCCTGCTATCGTCTATCTTAGAAAAATATTTACCAGGGTGTTAAAACGGCAGCGTGCCTGAAATTTATAGTTTAAAAATAAGATAAAATTCTGGACACAGGCAGCCAATCATAGCACAAACATGTAAAATGCTTACCGTCGACACAGAGCCTATATACTGAACAAATGAAGTATTTGTGATAAATCTGAAATTGAAATTTCTTTGATGGTATAGTAAATTATATTTTGAAATTGTTGACTAATTGCCTATCGATTGCCAACGCATTCTACAAAAGGTTTAATGGCACAAAATAATTACTCAACTGCAGGCCATGATTTCGCTGCTGACAGCATTTAAATCTCTATCTTTATATTGCTTCATTGACATCCCAGCATTTTGAAGCCAGCATTTCAAGTAGCTTATGGCGCCAATGCATTTACGCTAGTGTTATACGAGGATTCTTTTCCAATACTTGAATTTATTTACTATCTGATAATTTTCTTAGTCAAGCCATTGTAATGGCTAATGTCAATAATATAATTTATCCTATCAAAACCAAACAGTCAACCGTCTGTTTTTCACACATGAATAAGAGGTGTGTGTACACATTTTACATCCTAGTGCTAAAATGCTGTAATTGTATTTCACTAATTGTTTCCATGCTGTTTGATATCTAAATTTGGCAGCTTTCTTATAATAAGCTACTGTACCCGAAAATATGTTATTTATTCATGTGTATGTACTCATGTGGATAAGAAAGAAAAAACACAGATTGATTTGCATTTAACATAGGATATAAGAGGAATGAATGGGGGATTGTTGATGGTTTATGTGGGAGCTGGTCTGGCAGGGAAGTAAGGTGTCACTCATATAACAAAGCCACTCTGTCTAACCACACCAACGCTCAAATTGGCCATCAATACAAGTGCTTGCCTTTTATGAAGCCCAATATTAGTTTGATTTCAAGTTGTCACTCTATTTCAAAGGTTGTGCGACCACATCACATAGCTTTCAAACCCCAAATCAAGACATTCAACTCAGACTGGCATGCAACAGTTGACATAGTATTTTTATTCTATGACATTCAGGGGAGCCAGGAGCTAACAAAATAACAATAATTACCCAATATTTGGTAGCTAATCTAGCTATTATTCTGTAAGGATTTGACAAGTTTTGTAATTAACAGTCTGGACTGTGGATATGTTTTAGTGTCATAAATTACTAATTTCGTTTGGGTCTTTCCAGTCGAAGCTGATCTGACAAATTTTTATAGTGTGTGATTCTATTTTGTAGACAATCATGAAGATAATACAGCTACGCAGTGATACAGAGTTGAACTCTATGTGCTGGATATCATTCCTAGTTATCCTCTCTACATTGCCCTTAACCTCACATTCAGCTAGTTTAGGTGCCTCAGAAGCACATAGCAGAAGGCATGGCAAATCAAAGTCATCGTCACGCCGATCTAACTCTTATACTAAACTTCCACTCAAACCATCTCTTGTTATGATACCTCTGGATATTCAAGAGACAGTCAACAAAGACTTAGACCCTGATCTAGACAACCTCGATACAATTGAACTCCTCGGAATTATGGGTACGGACTATAACAGAGAATTCATGTCCATCAGACAACCTGCAGAAATGAGAACTAATCCGAATGGTACATTACTCTATAAGTTCAGTAACAAACAAGTTCCTCTAGGACCAATGCCAGAGGAAATTGAAGCATTGTCAGACAAAGCAGTGAAGCTTTCGGACGATGGTCCTGAACTCAGAATAAAGTTTAGCCGGAAGACTAAGCGAAAGTTGCAGAAGTTCTTGTGGTCCTATAGCTACTGTCCTGTGCGTTATAGATGGAAAGAACTATCGATCCGATTCTGGCCTAGGTGGATAAAAACTGGCCAGTGTGAAAGTAAGAGATCGTGCAGTATACCTGCTGGCATGACATGTCAGCCAAGTAAAATGCAAAATATAAAACTACTACGATATTATTGCCCTTTTGCTGGCAATTGTCACTGGATAAAAATAGAATATCCCATATTGGCAGAATGTTCATGTGGCTGCCAACAATATACTGACTCAGACTACTGGAGGTAGCAAGCCTCATCATTTTTCTCATTTTTACTCAAATTTTCATACTCCAGTCAGTGATCTGCAGTGTATAGATATTAGTGCAATATCCATGTCCTATGTGCATAGACTCTCCCATTTGTACAGATTATGATAAAGAAGCTGCAATGGTATTTTCCTCTTTATGTCTCTCTCTCATTGGCCAATATTTACCATATTCATTGGTGCAAGCATGCTTTTATTTTATATACAGAGCATCATTATTATTATATTGTTGATGTTGGTAATTTTAATTTATTAAACTATTTTTCCAATAAATCTAAAAGTGATCCCTACACCTATTTTATTGCATTAGTGCTAACCATGAATGGCAAAGATGGAGGCCTATCTACAAAGCTAGCGGAATACTATTCGTAGAACATAATGCTGCAAATGAATTATATTAAATGTATATCTGTAGTCATATCTTCAAATCACAGATACTACCACCAGAAACATTAGACTGTTATCCAGTCCACCCAAACCAAAAAGGTGTTGATTGTAGAACAGTCTACATAAACACTATTCCATAGGTCAGTCTTCAGAAAGTTACAGCACAGTCACGTAAAAACGATCATCCTCTCTTGGTTCTAACTCATGAAATACTTGTTCTTCCATAAGTTTCGCCAAGTTTTATGAGGTCAGGTTGTCCTTATCCTTTGTCTAGAATTTATCATATTTGCTGGAATGCAACGGTGGGACATTTTTTGCAATGGCAGCCATTTGCGTTTTAATTCATAATTATAACTTAGGTGCCATGCATGCACTCAAAGAGCAGCATTAACGAGAAGTTTTAAATGTGTGCACTGTGGGGCTCAGGTTGGTTCGACCAAGACCAAAAATTATAACGGCCATTCTAAAACAGCGAATACATATACATAGGTCTAGGTTCAACTTTGTCGTTTGATGAGCCAGGTGCACCTTCCTTTAGGAGCATCAGCCTTTAGACAGGAAGATGTCTAAAAGCTGGAAGTAATTTTGTAACCCGCCTCACACATTCCTTTTGTATTGTCTCATGACGTTTGGCAAAAATCAAATTTACAAAAATTAACCAATTGTATTTTGGCTGCATACTTGTAATTAGCAGCAATTAAGACAGCATTGTTTATTGAGTAGTTCCTACTCCTTTGATCTGACTCTGTAGCTCAATTTTCCAGCTAATTTTAGTTATAAAGACCTAATTATATCTATAAACTGAAATTTGATTTCTGTAATGGTGTTTGCCAACATCCCTGGCATCATGTTGCCAACCGCTAAATCAACATAAGCTTCCACAGCTGCCTCCATCAAAAATTGATCAATTTTTTCAACAAAATAGAGTGGGAGGTGAGCTAGAGAAACACCCTCCTTAGAAAAGGCCAAGAAGCATATTTAGACGGAATCTACTGTTTCTGTGTGCTGAGGCTATGCTCAAGGTACTTGTTTATATTTTTGTAGGTGGTGGTGACTAATCTGTCTTTTTACCCATGGTAGACATCATAACATGTTGAAATCTGAAGTTAACTGAGTAACCTACATGTTTAATAGGACCATAATATATTATGATATTTCAGCTTTGAGTCTATTATCACCATTTCTGAGATTGGTGGTAGTAGAAAGCTGAGTCATATATATAAAAGGTGTTTGATTACTGGCTACTGCTTGCTGACACAACTTTGACCAAACGCAAATGTAATTTCTACAAACCTGTCATCCTTTTTTAGCACCCAGCATCCTTTTAGATGAATCAAACTTTATGCCACTTGCCACAGTGACAAAGTTGTCACTATTAGGGTTTAGGTAAATATTTTCTTGTTACAATTGTGTAACTGTAGCAAATTTTAACACTTGAGAACATCAGCGGAGCTAAGACAACACGAAAAGTAAATAAGATATAAGGTAGCGGCGCCTCTAACTTTTACAAATACACAGTTTAGGTTTAAAACTCATACTTAGGTGATATTCTTGTACTGTTATTTGCTTTGAGGGACACCCACTCGATGCAAAGCTGCAGGTTTTCCCATTCAATTTTATTTGAAAGAACCAAAACCTATGTTGCTGTCATTCATATAAATTCTGACTGCATCCATGATGAGGGAAAGTGTTGCAAGTTAGTCACCCCCTAGCCTTTATTTGCCAGAAGCCAAGTCTTCAAAGTCCTACTCAGGCTGCGCGGAGTTTCTGACGCCCTCTTGTTAGGCTTCTGGTAGTCTAATATACCGTAGTCTTCAATTCAACCGTTTCTCAAACAGGGATGATTATTGATTTCAATCCACTGCATTCCACATGAACCTTTTTTTTAAAAATAGCCTGTTGAAAAGCTGTTAACTTTTTACAACCATCTCATCATGTTTACCTTGTTATCACTTAGTGGTGTGTTCTGTTCCAATAATGATAGTCAAACACTGCTAATTTGTTTACTATTGTTTACAATAAGAATCATTAGAACTGAATATAAGAAATGCCTTCTGTCAATAACCAATTCTCTGTGGTACTTCCGGAACAAACTTTAATGGTTTGCTTCGCTACATATCGGTACACGTAAATGTAAATGTGGATGTATCAGTATCACCTTCTCCTCTGTAAGTTGGGTTTGCGAGTGCAATCATGGAAGGATGCCACAATATTCTAAGTTTCCATACAAATCTAACATGAACAAGACAAAATTAATTATGTAATTCTGGTAGGTAGCGATTATTTATTATTATATGTGCACCTTGCACTAGAAATCTATTATCTGAAGATTATGGAGTTAAACAGATCATGTATAAGAAAAATGTCGTGTCTTTGAGGAAGTGTGGGTATTGTGGTGAAACTAATTAGTCTGAGCCTTATTACTTTTTATTACGTGGAAATTATTATGATGAGTGTTCCTGCTGTATAATCCAAGTACATACTCCTGCAGAATCCAAGTAGAAGGGGGCAATGAACATCATGCTCAAGATTATAATCCCTCTGTATTCTGGGACAGAACCATTGAGACACAAGCCTGGCCTGGAAAATGTCTACGGACATCCAGAATTATCTCGTTTTCTCAGCGTCTAATGTCCCTTTACTATGTGTTTGCACCACAGATCTTTAATAAAAAACCACAGAAGCTCCAGGCGACAAGAAAAATGATTGGTTTACTCAGTGGGGAACTAAATGATTATCAAAAATTATGTACCTGTTTTTTTTAAGTGTCCATAATGCCAGATTATTTGTTAGCTATAATGTTTGAGCTTAACCATTGGAGATGGTTAATCAGCTCATCAATAGTTGGTCTGTCAGAGACATTCCACAAGGTGCAGCGAGAGATGGTATTCACTAACGCCTCAACTGGAAAAGCCTCTGCTACTAGGCTCAATGCTTTCCCCAGGCTGAAAACATCACTCGCTGCATTTGTCTCTCCTCCGAACAATACCTCAGGAGCGATATGGCTGTACTCCTTTAATATTTTGGCTCTGTTTCCATCATTTACCTCGAGCGCTAGAGTTATCCCCTCTCCGATTGATGCTAATCCAAAATCAACAAACACCGGATTGTATCCACCACCGTTGACTGGTTTCAATAGAATGTTATCTGCTTTTATGTCATTCAGCAACATTCCCATGTGATGAAACTGCTTTATGGCATAGACTATCTTTGTGCATGTAAATATCCATTCCAGGACAGATTGCAGGGTGCGATGTGTGTTCCTTGCAGCTTTGAGAGTATGGCGAAAGTCATATGGTACAGGACCATCAGGATTGCCTGCAAAGTCGCAGATTATCGCCCACTCTAGAAACCGTTCCCCGAGGATTGAATTACAGAATGGTGCCAGACCTCTGTAGTGAGCTGCAAACCCTGTAGAGCTGGCTATCTGTAGCAATAAAGCTTCCTGCAGTAATGCAAACAGGTCAGTCTTATCTCGCTTCAGAGCCTTGATGGCTACCAGCTGCCCACTTTCTTTAATCCTTCCATACAGAACTTCTCCAAATTCTCCCATACCAATCTTTACGTATCTACAGAGAATGAACAATACATAAATGTTACAGGGATGCCTAAAAAATAAATCAATTTTGAATGAGATGCTTGTTATTGGTTGGGATGCAAAGGTGAGAGTTTCATGAAGTGCTGTAGAGTTTGAAAGAAATAGAGGGTTGATAATGAGCTGAGACAAAGTGATGTTAAATTGAAAAAAATGAGATTAGAGAAGTTGTCTTGCTGGTGAAGTCTGAGAGGCTCTATACCATAGCTGGCTTACTTTTCATTCTGATACCCGTACTGTACTTCGTTCTGGTCCAATATTTTTTGCATGAAGACAGGTTTATTTGCCTCAAAGATTTGTGCATGCATTCGTTTTCTCATGACAGTAGCGACATACTCCATGTGCCGTATAAGTCTGAGAATATCAATGTGCTGAGTTAACAATAGGTTCGTGGACGAGGGGAGCATGTATGGTGCGTTATGATCATACTACCAAGAAATATGCAATACACGATCAGGGTATATTTGGCAGTTCTACACATATTCAAAGAGAATAGCAGATAATATCATTGATTCTGATCCCCAAATATGTATCAAAAACCGAAATATACTGATGAACAATGCAGTATGCACTTGAGATGGCAAAACGCTGCCAGCAAATATCAGATAAGCTAGAAATAACACAAGATTGCTGTGTGTATATAGTCATATAAATGACAGACTTCTTTGTTTCAAAATGTGTATCTCCTCATGGTAGCCAATTTTGCAACATTCATTAGGGTTGTAATGTCATAACAATGGCTCATCGCAATTGTCCAAGATATCAGAGTACCAGTATACAAGAAAGAATGTGTGGTTGAAATAAAATTAATTATGGGGAAATAAATATCTAATGCAATCTGTTAAATTGCAGATTAATCCATTGGTTTCACACCTTGCTCCATCAAACCTGTTGAATTTAGTTGATTGATATGTCTATTGGGTTATTGCCTTGAGCCATTACATTTGAATTTTAATCGCTAACAGATTTAAAAATTATCTTAAAATAACTTGAAATATCTGCTAATGCTAGCAATCTGGCACCAAATAAATAAATTTGGTCTGCAGGTTGATGCAAATATATTACCCTCATTTGAATGTGATAAATTTATGTCAAATGAATTTCTCTTCAGGCCAATGACATTTCAAGAAAGTTATTTCCCAATAGTGTCTTAATGTCCTATTTTGATGGACATCGGAGTATCATGTACCACGGGTAGTACCAGCGTATGGTACTTGTAGAAATGACCATTGTCCAAGGCTGTCATCGATTAGGATTAATTCTGATACAGATTATTGATGTAATGTTAATGAGCTAAGCATACAATTTTTAATATTTACATTGCCCTTCCCAGCGGCGTTTGGTCAATTGGCTGTGCAGAAGATTGGCTGTGCATCGAAAGTACTGAGTTACTTTCTCAATAATCTTTGCGGTATATAATAACATTACCACACAAATTGATATATCATTCATATCACTCACAGAATACGGGAGGGCTGTTCAAGTGTCTGATACATTTGACTGGGGGATGTCACGCTACTAGCCGTTGTCTCCCCCTCACTGTCAGAACTACAACGTGTCTCATGGTCACCTCGCATGGCATTAGCCTCTATACGGCCCTGTGTTGTGTTAGGTCTGGTCAATTCCTGCTGATGATGATGGTCACCTAACACAAAAGACAGAATCAGTAGCTTTTAGGTTCTAAATAATGTCACCCTAAATAATACCTGCTTTCAACCACTACCCGCTTACAATTATAATTGTTTCATTTTTTCACT
>ERZ1740070.1765-NODE-1765-length-13157-cov-4.711647_pt1 | contig 13157 bp, 13 predicted proteins | sample MGYA00581734_ERZ1740070 | MGnify/ENA primary metagenome ERZ1740070 (study PRJEB43018, sample SAMN04849744) | marine metagenome | isolation source: floating plastic debris | place: Pacific Ocean | collected 2008-09-01 | study: EMG produced TPA metagenomics...
GGGGGCGTTGTTAAACGGGGTTGGCAGGGTCGGTTCGCGATTGGGGGCATTTCCGACTTCGGAGCCGGCAAGAGGCGTGCTTGGGGTGTTCTCGGTCGCTCGGGGGTGTTTTATCGGCCACGATGTCGCCCGCAAGTCGCAGAGGTGTTGCGTGAGCTTCACAAAGTTGTATACTCGCGCTGCGGGGGCTAGTGCTTCCGTGTGTGGTGGAAGTTGTGGTGTTCTCCCGGAGGAGACGCTTGCCAAAGCTGAGTCGGATTCGTTGAGCAGGACATGCGGTCCTCGGATCAGGTGTTGAGCCGTTCGGGGTGTGTGTTTTCTTGGCGTTGCGAGCAGTCTGAAGCAATCGCATTCCACGCACAATTTGTTGAACGATCCGGCGTTTAAGCCGTCCGGTATCGAGGCCCCGTTGTGTCCGGGGTCGGTCTGTATGTCATCTGTGACGAAGAGGAGCAACACCATGATGAAGAGTGCGCTTACTGTCGCGCTGGTCGCGGGCTCGGCCGCTGGCTTTGCCTCGGCCGATGAGGCGATGAACAACCCGCAGGAGGCCGACGGCCGCATCCCGCACAACGTCGCGCGTCAGATCATGACCGATCGCTCGCGTCAGTTCGTCTACTACATCAACATGTCGACGGGCGAGCGTTACCGCCTCGACGCGGAGCAGGCCGCGAGCCTGTTCCCCGCCGCCGGCAGCTTCCCGGGTGGTCCCGCCGTGCTTCACGGTGACATGGACCCCTGCAACGTCGTCGCTGAATCCGACGACCCCGGCACCACCGCCACCGACGAGTCGGACGTCCTCGACGTGGGCAACTACGCCCTGTTCGTCGCCGACAACCCCGATGGTGACGGCAACGGCCTGAGCGACCTGTTCGGCGATGACCCCGTCCTGGGTGACGGCGTTTCGCCTCCCGGCGATCCCCGCTTCTTCACGAGCTTCTTCGTGAACCAGTCGGACCAGTTCGTCGACTGCATGTTCGTGCAGTACTTCACCAACGGCGTCGAGGACCTCGACACCGATGGCGACGGCACCAACGACGCCGTCGACGGCATGGACCTCACGATCGCCTTCTACGACGGCATCGTGCAGAGCCAGGGCACGCTCGCAACGCAGCCCTTCACGGTTGTCCTCGAGGACGCGCCCGGCTCGCCCGGCTTCGGCACCGGTTCGCCCCTCGATAACATCGCGACCATCGCGCTGATCCTCGACTTCAGCGATGCCGACCCCGCGCTCAGCGGTTTCGAGCTGGGTGACACCGACGGCGCCGGCGCCAACGGCACCGGCAACTTCACGGCCAACGCCGGTGTGGACTTCAACGACGTCGACGTGTCGACCTTCGAAGGCACCGACTACTCGGTCTCGAGCTGGAGCATCGACCTCACGCAGGGCACCAACGTCGCCCACGCCTGGGGCGCGATCCTCGGCTGGCAGTACGGCGATCCCAACGGCTTCGACCTGACCGATCCCGCCGACGGCGTGATCGACAGCTGGTTCCACAGCAAGTTCCTCGGTGATCAGGTCGATCCCGCGAACACCATCGTCGACGCTGTGCCCCCGTCCGACCGCAAGCCCGCCGGCGGCTTCAACAGCGTGTTCGGCATCTTCGACGGCCCGGGCACCGACCTGAGTGACCCGACGGCCGTGCTCGACACGGGCTTCTTCGTTGTCGCGGGCGGCGCCCTCCTGTGTGACGATCCGGCCACGACCGGCACCGACGAGACCGCTCCCGGCGGCGACGTGGTGATGGAGCTCTACGCTCCCTTCACCCCCGAGCCCTGTGCGGCCGACATCGCTGCCCCGATGGGCGGCGTGCTCGACTTCTTCGACGTGCTCGAGTACCTCTCGCGCTTCGACGCGATGGACCCGTCCGCTGACCTCGCAGCTCCGGCTGGCGTCTTCGACTTCTTCGACGTGCTCGCGTACCTCGGCCTCTTCGATGAGGGCTGCGACACGGGCAGCCCGGACGTCGACTCCTCGCCGTTCACCCGCTTCAGCGACGAATTCGACTTCGGCCTCTAATGACTCGAGGCGTCCATAACGGACGCTGAGATGACCTGACAGACCGACGCCCCCGCTTGACGGCGGGGGCGTCTTCTTTTTTTGCCCGTGCGATTGTTCAATATCAGCCGCGGGCGTTGCTCGTCAGACAGCTCATACCGCGGGCGGATCTGCTCCGTGGAGAGCTACTTGGTGTAGCGAGGAACAGCGGGATCGACGCGCTGCGACCACCAGTCGATCCCGGCCGCGATCGACCAGACGTTGGTGTAGCCGAGCGCGCGGAGCATGAGCGCCGCCTTGACCGAGCGGACGCCGTGGTGGCAGAGGACCAGCACGCGTTCGTCGGCCTCGACGTCGAGTTCATCGTGACGCTGCTCGAGTTCGGGCAGGGGAATCAGCGTCGCGCCTTCGATACGGGCCGCTTCGTGCTCGAAGGGCTGGCGGACGTCGAGAAGGATCGCCTCGCCCGCGTCGAGGAGCGAACGCGCGTGGTCGGGCGTGACCTCAAAGTCCTCATGGAAGGTGTACCCCGCGGGGAGACCTTCGGGCGTCTGCCCGGTCACGAGCCGGGTTCCGTGGTAGCGGGCGGCGCGCCGATGCTCTCGACGGGGCCCGACGACCACCCGCCCTGTGCGGCCCGCTTGTAGACGCGATCCGGGCTCTGCGCTTGCGCGGGCGGCGGGTCGAGGACGAGGCCCGCGGGCATCACGATGAACTCGAAGAACGTGCCGACGGGGGCGAGCAGCGCGGCGTGAGCCTCGGCCTTGGCAGGCGAGCGTTGCAGCGTCGTTGCGGTCGCGATCGTGGGGTAGAGGCCCGTGCCGCGCGGGCCGCCGGTATCGGTGCGCGCGAATCGGTGGGTTGGCCCGTGGACGGTGCCATCGACGGGAACGACGTACACGCTCGTCTCCCAGTCGGAGCGGTCCAGCGATCTGGTGCGCTGGCGGGTGCTGGCCGTCGGTGTGCCGGTGTCGAGGAGACCCTGCGCAGGCGAGCCACCGAGCACGGGGCGGGCGTTGATGTCGCGCGGGGCGCAGCCCGAAACCGCGAGCATGGCGGCGCCGGCCGCGCAGGCCGCGGCGATACGGAACTGAACAACGCGACGAGTGGGACGATCAGTCAAAGGAATCTCCGTGCGGTCAACCGTCGGGCGACCGCTCGTTGCTGGTTTCACGCTCTTTGGCGACTGCGGACGCGAGGCGGGCGCAGAGTTCGCTGTCGTACCCGCGGCGGGCGAGCTTGGCGTAGACCCGGCGTTCGACGCCCCGCCGATCGAGAGTGGGCGGCACGGCCCGCACGTGCGCACGGGCGATGCGTTCGGCGTCTTCGGCGAGATCTCGTCCGGCGAGCGCTTCGGCGACCACTTCGCCCGCGACATCGCCCCGCACACCCCGGGACCGCAGCTTGGCTTCGAGCAAACGTGGCCCGGTCGGGCGCGCGGCGAGTTGGCTGCGCACGGCGCTCTCGGCCGCGGCGCGGTCGTCGATGAGGCCCGCACGCTCGAGGCGCGCGAGCGCGTGATCGACCGCGTGCGGCGGGTAGCGTTTCATCCGCAGGCGGTCTCGCAGCTCACGCTCGGTGCGTGATCGCACGGAGAGCAGGCGCAGCGTCGACTGGTACGCCGCGACTCGATCGCTCGCACTCTGGAGCGTCTCGAGTGTTTCTTCGTCGAGTTCATCGCCCTTGCAGAGGCCCAGGGGGTAGAGGTCATCGATGTCGATGACGAAGACGCCGGCTTCGCCGCAGCGGATGCGCACGCGGGTGGGGTCGCTGGTGAGCGGGGCGATGCTGTTGACGCGAGGCGCGGTCATGGGTGCATCGAATCCAGGAGTTCGGCGATCTCGCCGGATGCTTTGGCGTCGCCCGCGTTGCTCGCCTTCTCAAGACCTGCCCGGAGCGTCTCCATCGCGGCGGCTCGGTTGCCGGCGGCGTCCTGGGCGAGCGCCTTGTGGTAATAGGCGTAGTGATACGCGGGATCGGCCTCGAGGCAGCGGTCGTAGAAGGCGACGGCCTCGGCATGGTTGCCCTGTCCTGCGTGGGCCTGGGCGAGCCCGTAGAGCACGAAGGGATCGGCGGGATCGGCCTGGAACAGTCGCTCGAGTTGCGCGATCGTGGGCATGCTTTCAGTCTATCGCACGGGCGGCTATCGTCGGGCGAGGGGGCAGCAAGATTCGTCCCCCTGAGGGAGCACAGCATGACAGAGCACGGCATCACCCGGGTGGGCGTCATCGGCGCCGGTCAGATGGGCGGCGGCATCGCGCAGATCGCCGCGACGTCGGGGTTTCAGGCGATCCTCTACGACGAGCACGGCGGGGCGGTCGATCGCTGCAAGGCGACGCACGACAAGCTGCTCTCGCGAGCGGACGAGAAGGGCAAAATCAGCGCCGAGGACGCCGAGGCGACCAAGGCACGCATCACGTTCGCTGAGGACCTCAACGAACTCGGCGACACGCAGATCGTGATCGAGGCGGTCGTCGAGGACGCGGGCGTGAAGTGCGAGGTCTTCAACCAGCTCGCCCGCGTGACGGGCGAGGGGACGATCTTGGCATCGAACACCAGCTCGATCAGCATCACCGAGATCGGCGCCGCGGCGGACGCGGCCCACGCCGGGGCGGCGCGACGAACGATCGGGATGCACTTCTTCTACCCGGTGCCCGTGATGCAACTCGTCGAGGTGATCAACGGGCTCGCGACCGCGCCGGAGGTGACCGGACGGGTGATCGAGCTTGCCGGCTCGATGGGGAAGACGGCGGTCCCCGCGAACGATCAGGCCGGGTTCGTCTCCAACCGTGTGTTGATGCCGATGATCAACGAGGCGTTCTACGCCTGGATGGCGGGCGTCGCCGAGCCCGAGCACATCGATTCGATCATGAAGCTGGGCTGCAACTTCCCGATGGGCCCGCTGCGTCTGGCCGATTTCATCGGGCTCGACACCTGCGCGCACATCATGGACGTGCTGGCCGAGGGGCTCAACAGCGAACGCTATCGCCCGTGCCCCAAGCTGCGTCAGCTCGTGACCGCGGGGCGTCTGGGCAACAAGACGCGGTGGGGCGTGTTCGACTACCGCGAGGGGTGAGGTGTGAGCAAGGCATGTCCGGAGCAGCCGCGACGGCCGCGTGCGCGGATGCCGAGCTGTTCGATGGCACCGATCCGTCGCAGCGAGACGGCGGCCCGCAGGTACATCCTGTACATCGTCGGGGCCGACGGCATGGACGACGGCATCGGGGACGGCGACCTCGCCATCGGCGGGGCGCACGCGAGCGGGCGATCGGATGGAGGAGCGGAGGACGGATCATGAGCGAGAGTGCTAGCGCGTCGAAACCCGACCCGCGCCGGCGGCTGCGGCTCGGCCCCAAACGGATCGTGCTTGCCTTGCTGTTGATCGGCGTGCTGATGCTCGCGGTCCTGGGTGGGCAGGCGACTTGGCTGGTGTTTGCCAAGCCGGGAAGCTTTCCGCAAGGCCCCGCGCTGTTGATGGAGGCCGTCGAATCCGCCCAACCTCCAGCGGGACGAGAGCACGACGCGCCAAACGCTCACGCGCTGCTCTGGGACGCGTACGCGATCTACAGCACCGAGCGGACGCGGATCGACACGCGGCTCAGCGAAACGTTTGACGCGCGGGCCGAGGCCGACCCGGCGTGGGACGCCCTCATCGACCGAGCGCGTTTGCGATCACCGCAGCTCGATTTCTCGATGGTCGGCGACCCGATCGAGGATTCGCTGAGCGCGATCGAGGGCGACACTTGGCAAGACGCCGAGCGGGAGTACTACGAGCTCATCGAGCGTGAGTCGCGCGAGGCGATCGGGCCGATGCTCGATGCGGGGCTGCGTGAGGCGCTCGCCCAGCTCGCGGCCAGCCCGCGGGCGACGATGGTGGAGCCCGCTCCGAATCAGCCGCTCATCGGCATCCTGCTCCCCGAGCTGGGCAACGCGCGCCAGCTCGCAAGATTCAATCGCGCGCGCATGAGGCTCGCGCTCGAGCGCGGCGATGAGCTGGAGTTCGTTCAGGCGTATGAAGAAGGTCTGGCGCTGGCACGCGTCACAGGGACACAGCCCGTGCTCATCAGCCAGCTGGTCACCTATGCGATCCTCGCGATGATGCTCGAGGAAGGCAACGACGCGCTCGTCGGGGGCGACCTCGCCGACGAGACCATCCTGGCGATGGGCGAAGCACTCCGCCGGCAGGTGCCCAAGCCCATCGACGCGGCGTTCGGCATGAAGGGCGAACGCCTGTGGGTGATCGACATCGTCCACCGCTCGCACACGGACAGCGAGAACGGCATGTTCATGCCGGGCGAGTATCAGAAATACATGTGGAACCCCGCCGGAGGACTGCGGATCCAGAACGCCCTGGGCGTGCTCGCCCCGCGGAAACAGGAAACACTCGCGCGTGTCAACGAGGCCTACGACCTGCTCGATCGAATGGCGTCGGTGCCGCCGATGCAGCGCGTCGACCTCGAAAGCAGGCTGATGGACATGCTCGACGCCTCGCGCGGAATGAGCCCGATTCTCCGTGATTTCGTTCCTGCAATCGGGAAAGCAATGCAGAGCGCCGACCGCATCTCGGCAACACTCGAGAGCTCCCGGCTCGCGCTGCACGTCGAACGCCACCGGATCCGGACCGGCGAGCTGCCGGCGGGTCAGCGAGAGCTCGAGAACCTCGGATCGCCCGTATCGATCGACCCGTTCGCGCCCGATGGAGCCAAGCTGCGGTACGCACGCTCGAGCCGAGCGCCACGCGGCTTCGTGGTCTACAGCGTTGGATTCGACGGGGTCGACAACGGCGGCGTGCCCGGCCTCGAGACCTACCGTCAATGGCAGGGCACGGGTGAAGCCCCGACCGATGCGGTCGTCGGCGGGCGAGGCCTCCGCAAGCTCGGGCTGAGCGGCGTGATGGTGGATGGCCTCGTGCCACCTGACGAAACGCCGGAGGCGGGGCCAGACGATCAAGACGACTGACGCATTCGCAGAACGCGTCGCGCAGGCCTGCTTCAGCCGACCAAAGCGGCCGTCACGATATCGCGGTCGGAGACCACGACGCCGCCGGGCGGCTCGACCGTGATCGCGAAGACCGCGGCCTCGCCGATAGGCAGCTTGGCGTTGATCGGGATGACCACTCGTCCGTCGGCCAGACGTGTCGCGTCTGAAACATCGAAGACGCCGCCGTCAACCGGGCGCTGGGTCAGGATGGGCAGGCCTTCAACCGCAAACTGCGGGAGATCGCCGAGGCGACGCTCGGCGTCGAAGATCCACAACTGATACTGAAACACTGCCGGGTCGTTGGCAGCGAGGCCCTCGAACACCATGTAGCCGGCGTTGGTCTTGGGGTTCCAGACGACCTCGCCGGAGAGCTCGTTGTCGTACCGGTGGGGAGATTCAGAGAGCGCAAGATCGTCCATCCCCGCCCACGCGAAGCTGACGGTGTCCGTGTCCGCACGCAGGCTGGCGAGCTGCTGACTCATCGCGGGTGCGGTCTGGGTGGCCCCGGGCCACCACGCGATCGCTGCGAGGGTCAGGCAGGCCGCGGCGGCGAGCCAGCCCCCGAGCATGAGGCCGCGAGCGGGCTCGGGCGCTGCATCACGGGGCGCGCCGGCGAGCCTCAGCCCCGGCGCAGCAGCGGCCGCGGGCGCCATGCCCGCGATGAACGCCTCGGCGGCCCGAGACGCGGCGGCAAGCGATTGGGCGGATGGACGCTCGGAACTGAACGCGCGGGCATCGAACTCAGCGACCGCGAGATCCAATTCGGTGATCGTGTCGGCATCGATCGGGGCGAGCAACTCGCTGGCGAGCAGTTCGTCCAAGCGCGAGGCGTCCGCGTCGCTCAGCCCCTCGATCGCCCGCTGGGTCAGCAGGTCGAGGGCGTCTTCGTGTTGTGGCAGGCGCTGCAGGTTCATCGCGCCACCTCCCGGCTGTTGGCTCGGCCGTTGGTCTTGTTGCCTTGCGGGTGATCGTTCTGGCGAACAATGTCCCGGGCCTTGATCAGGCCGCGACGGATGTGTGTCTTCACGGTGCCCAAGGGGACGCCGGTCGAGGCGGAGATCTTTTCGTGACTCAGGCCCTGGATCAGCGAGAGGCGGATCATCCGCTGCTGCTCGTCGCTGAGGTGTTCGAGTACACGCTCGACGCGACCGGCAAGCTCTGCCGTTTCGAGTGATTCGGCGATCGAGTCATTCTCGGCTCGAACCGAGTCTTCGATGAGTGCACTGGGGTTGGGCCGGCGTGCATCTTTCCGGACGCGGTCGATCAGACGGCGCCGGGTGAGCAACGCGACGAACGTCGTCTCGCTGCCAAGCTCGGGGTTGAAACGCCCGGCGTTCTTCCAGAGATCGACGAAGACGTCCTGGACCGCGTCGTCGAGGTCCGCCCGCTTGGGGCAGAGCCGCCTCGCGAGCGACCAAACCAGGCCGGCGTATTGATCAATACATGCCTGCACTGCCGTGGAATCACCCGCGGCAATACTCTGGAGGATCGTCATGGAACCGGTCTGCATCTCGCTCGTCACGCGCACTCGCTCCGCTTTGCTGCTACGGGATCGTAGCGGCGGACATACGGGTCCACAAATAGCGATGGCTGAAGCCACACGAAACTCCAATCGGTCGATCCGGACCGGTTCGTCCGAGCTTTCGGAGCCGCCTGCCCGCCCGATGCGGGAGATTTGCTCAGATTTCGAGCGTCCGATGCTTGTTTCTCGCCGGGGGCCGGCCTCCCTAAACTCGAGGAGCAGAGGGAAGGGGTTCTGGTCCCCGCGAAGCATCACCCGCTCGGCGTGCCCGCCGCGCGGCAGGAGTACCGCAGCATGAGCACCCAAGGCGACGGATCGGAAGCAGCGATTCAGCCCGGCACCCCGGCCCGAGCACCGGACCGCGAACGGGTCGATCCCGCCGCGGTCACGATCTCGGGGATCGAACTCGACCCCAGCTACGGCCCTGCCCACCCGCCGGAGAGCCTGCGCCAGCAGGAGCGCGACCTGCCCGAGCCCGGCGTCTACCCCTACACCCGAGGGTTGTACCCCCAGGGCTACCGCTCGCGCCTGTGGACGATGCGCCAGTTCGCGGGCTTCGGCAGCGCCGAGGACACGAACACGCGGTTCAAGTACCTGCTCGCTGCCGCGAAGACCAGCACCAAAGCCAACACCGGGCTGAGCACCGCCTTCGATCTGCCCACGCTCATGGGGCGCGACAGCGACGACACGCTCAGCATGGGCGAGGTTGGCAAGTGCGGCGTCGCGATCGACACCATCGAGGACATGCACCGGCTTTACGCCGACATCCCGATCGACCAGGTCACGGTCAGCCAAACGATCAACGGACCGGCGGCGGTCATCTGGGCGATGTACCTCGCGATGGCGCAGCAGCGCGGCATCGGCTGGGACACGCTGGGCGGCACGCTCCAGAACGACATCCTCAAAGAGTTCCACGCCCAGAACGAGTTCATCTATCCGCCCGAGGCATCGGTCGGGCTTGTCGTTGACACGATCGAGTTTCAGAGCAAGCACTGCCCGCGTTGGAACAGCGTGTCGATCAGCGGGTACCACATCCGCGAGGCCGGCAGCACCGGACCCCAGGAGCTCGCGTTCACACTGCGAGACGGGATGGAGTACGTCGAGGCGTGCCTGCTTCGCGGCATGGATATCGAGAGCTTCGCCCCGCGCCTCAGCTTCTTCTTCAACAGCCACAACGAGTTTTTCGAGGAGATCTGCAAGCTGCGGGCCGCGCGGCGGATCTGGGCCCGCATGATGCGCGAGCGGTACGGCGCCAAGAGCGAACGCTCGTGGTACATGAAGACCCACGTGCAGACCGCCGGATGCAGCCTGACCGAGCAGCAGCCGCTCAACAACATTGTCCGCGTCGCCTATCAGGCGATGGCCGGTGTGCTGGGCGGGTGCCAGAGCCTGCACACCGACAGCATGGACGAGACCCTGGGCCTGCCCACCGAGCAGGCGGTGACGGTCGCGCTGCGCACGCAGCAGATCCTGGCCCACGAGACCGGCGTCACCCGCACCGTCGACCCCCTGGGCGGGAGCTGGTTTGTCGAGAGCCTGACCGATCGTGTCGAGGCCGAGGCGCTGGATCTCATCGGCGAGATCGACAACATGGGACGAGGACCGTGGAAGCCCGAGCACGCGACGACCAGCTCGCTCGACGAGGGCGGGGCCGTGCGCGGCATCCACCGCGGCTACTTCCGCCGGCAGATCGCCGAGGCGAGCTACCGCTTCAGCGAGGAGTGCGAGGCGGGCGACCGGATCATCGTCGGGCTCAACGAGTACAACGACGCCGAGGAGGACCGCCCGATCGATATCCTCCAGATCGGGCCCGAGGTCGAGACCCAGCAGCTCGACCGCCTCGGCGAGTTCAAGAGCCGGCGCGACGAGGACGGCGTCAAGCGGGCGCTCGACACCATCCGCGAATCGGCCCGCGGGGGCGACAACGTCATGCAGTCGCTCGTCGACGGCGCGCTCGCCAACTGCACGCTGGGCGAGATGGTGCAGGCGATGGCCGACATCTACGGGCGGTACACGGGCGGGCCGGAATGGTGAGCCGTGGTGGCGGGCGGTGACCGGCCTCCCCAAGCCCGAACGCCTGATTGGCAGGCTGTTGATCTGGCGATGGTGTCGTGTCAATCCACCATCGGTCACCGTCGCCATCCTCCGGCGCCAGCAGGCCGCGATTGCGGGTCTGATTGACGACGCCGGTGGCGCGAGCAGCGACGCGGCCGCCGTCCGCGTGCAGATCAAACGACTCCCGGGGCTCGAAGATGTCAGCACCAACTACTCGCTCGCGATGGTTGCCCATCACCTCGCACTGGTGAACGACGGCATCGCGGGCGTGCTGCACGCGCTCGCCGACGACGAGCGGTCGGACCTCGTCGCGGCCCCGGCGTTCTACAAGCCCGATCCGGACGTTGGCTGCCCGCAAGCACTCGAAGCGTTCGACGCCTCGGTCGCCGCGGTCGAATCGGCGATCGCGCGGTCCTCCCAGCTCAGGGGCACCCCCCGCCGAACGCACCCGCACCCCTGGTTCGGCGAGCTGCCGGCCGCGACATGGGCCTGCTTCCCCGCGTTCCACGGCGAGATCCACGTGAAGCAGGCCAGGCTGGTCGTGCGCGGGCTGTGATCGGCTGTACGCTCTGGCTGTTCGGAGCTTCATGCCCGGGCCTGGAGGCGGACGATGCCCGGCCGATCAATGCTCTTGTTCTCGCTCGGGGTGGTCGCGGCGCTGTTGCTGTCCGCGTGCGCCCCGCACCGCGTGTACAACGCCGAGCCGGAGCAATACATCCGGTCGATACCAAGCGCGGCGACACCTGACCAACCGCAGGCGGAAGACCGCGCGGTTGACCTCGCGATCATCGAGTTCGACGACCACGGCCAGCTCTGGGAGCCGGATCAACTCAACGCGGCGATCGAGCTGATCGAACGCCGGAATGCAGAGCACGAAGGTGGCGTCGCCGTGCTTGTCTTTGTGCACGGGTGGAAGAACAACGCCGACTTCGACGATGAGAAGAGCACTTTCGCCGGTTTTCGTCGATCTCTGGCGAATATCTCCGGCGAGTTCGCGTCGTCGGATCACGAGCTGCCGCACCACGTAGTTGGTGTGTTCATCGGGTGGCGCGGCAACTCGATGACGCTCCCGCTCATTCAACAGTTAAGCTTCTGGGACCGTCTCGACACGGCCGAGCGGGTCGCCTCATCGCTGGACATGCAGGAGACACTGCTGGGGCTCATGCGCTCCACACGTCTCAACGATCGCTCGCGCTGTTACATCGCCGGCCACTCGATGGGCGGGGTGGTCGTGGCGCACAGCCTTTCCCCGGTCATCAGCACGCTCATCATGCAGGACGGCGACGGCGGGTTCCGCGCACCGGCCGACATGGTGGTCCTGATGAATCCGGCGCTCGAAGGCCTCACCACCGACCGGTTCTTGCGGTTCCTCCGACGCCACAACGTGCACACGGAACTGCGCGACACCGAGACCGGCCAGGTCCGCCCCGGCGGCCCCGTGATCGTGTCGATCACGTCGGAGACCGACAGCGCGACCAAGACGGCCTTTCCGCTGGGACTGATGGTTCAGAAGAGCGGGATGGCGTTCCGCAGAGACCATGAGCCGGGACAGCCCAGCCAGCGCTATCTCGCGACCCACGCCGAGGGCCAGATCCCCCAGCTCGCAACGCACGAAGCACGCGTCGAAGACGGGACCGTGGTGCTGGATGCATTGCCATCGGCGCAGGAGTCGTCGCCCTTCTGGATCGTACGGGTGACCGGCGACATCGTGCCCGACCACAGCACCTTCAGCCTCCCGGCGTTCGATGAGTTGCTGGACCTGATCCAAGCTCGCGCCGATCTGTTCAACACCGGCACGCAGGCATGGATCACCCGCGACCCGTGGATCGGGGACGGCGGGGACTGATCCCGGGCGTGGGCGCCGAGCGCGGGCAGCAGGGCCGCCTGTAGCGTCTGTGCGACTGGGGCCGGCTGGGGGCGTCTCACAGCGCCTGTCGATCGCGAGGAACAGGCAACGCGGGCTTCCCTCCGGCCGATCGATGGTCTGAGAAGCCGAGCCGCGATCGCGGTATCGGCCCCGGAGACCGTCGATGCCTGCATCACAGCGGACACTTGTCCTCACGCTCGTTCTTGCACTGCTGGGTTTCGCCCTGGGCGGCTGCGGTCGACCACTGACCATCGCCCCGCCGATGGCCACCGCATCGCCCGCACGGGTTTACGTCGTTGACTACGGCGACAGCGCCCGACTCCTGCTCCCGCGCCGGACCGGGCGATGGGTCGAGTACGGCTACGGCGACTGGGCCTGCCACGCGATCGGCAAGCACCTGCCCCCGACCGGGCTTGCCGCGGGGCTGTTCCCCGCCCGGGCCGCGCTGTGCCGGCGTGAGCACGAGGGCGATCCCACCCCCTGGATGCGTGCGGAGACGATCGTGCCGATCACCGTCGAGCGTGAGCTCGCGTGGGATCTGCTCGATCAGCTCGACTTCGAGTTCCTCCGCAACGCCGGGACGCTCGAGGTCGACATCGCGGCCGGGATCCGGTGGGTCGAGGACCCCCGCAAGTACTCGGCCTGGAACCACGCCGGGCACCGCATCGGGGACTGGCTGGTGGACCTCGGGTGCCTGGTCGAGGGGGCGTCGCTGAGCCCGCGGATCCGCCTGG
>ERZ1740070.1766-NODE-1766-length-13147-cov-4.545524_pt1 | contig 13147 bp, 12 predicted proteins | sample MGYA00581734_ERZ1740070 | MGnify/ENA primary metagenome ERZ1740070 (study PRJEB43018, sample SAMN04849744) | marine metagenome | isolation source: floating plastic debris | place: Pacific Ocean | collected 2008-09-01 | study: EMG produced TPA metagenomics...
GGTTGTATCGTTGATAGCGATGATCGCGTCGCGCATGTCCCCGCGCACGTCCTGCTTGAGGCCGCTACCAATGAGCGCATCGACGATCATGCCCGTGCCCGCGAGCAGCTGTGGGTCCCAGGCGCGTGTAATGCCGCCAGACTCGAGGTATTCCTCGTAGGCCCGCGCCGCATCGCCGCGCAACTCCTCGGGATTGCCAAACGCCACCACGCGCACGGCAATTCCGGCAGCACGCGCTAGCCGCGCCAGCACATAGCCGTCGCCGCCATTATTACCGGGGCCGCAAAGCACCGTAACCTTTCGGTTGGCCGCCAAGCGCCGCACCCATTCGGCCGCGCCGCCCGCTGCGATCTCCATAAGCTCGCTGACCGTGGTGCCCGTGTCGAAAATGCGCTGCTCGGCGGCGCGCATTTGCTCGGCAGTCAGGACTTGCGTATCACTCATTGGACCCGGCATCGATCCGGCTTGGATCAAGGCGGTATCGCGCATTTCTGAAAGAAAACTCCAGCGCACCCGAACCGGCGGGCCTATTCAGCGTCAAATCGCGCACCTCGTCCACACCGTCGAGCGCTATGACGCCGAACCGGGTCGCATCGTAGCGAAAGCGTTGGAAAGTGGCGTCGGGATGATGGATCGTAAAAACGCCTTCCCCTGCGCTTTCCAGAACGCAATCCGCGGCCAAGGAGGCGCTTTCGCCAAAAGCGCACTCCACGCTCACACCCTCAGGCACCGCGCTTTCTGGCGCGCAGGCGGCGAGAACAAGCAGCGCGCTCAGCGCAAGGCTAGATATCCGCGTAGACATGGGTCTCCGCCTTGGCGCCGGGATGCGTCAGCGCGCCTTGCCTCGCCGGGCCAACATTCTGGGAGTAGCGCCACAGGGTTCCCGACTGGTAATCGTTGGTGCGCGGTTTCCAGGCCTTGCGGCGTTCTTCCAGCACCGCGTCGTCGACCACAAGATCGATGGTTCCCGCCTCCGCGTCGATCGAAATCGTGTCGCCATCCTCGACGAGCGCGATGGGCCCGCATTCCGCCGCCTCGGGCCCGACATGGCCAATGCAAAAGCCGCGCGTCGCGCCCGAAAAGCGTCCATCGGTGATGAGCGCCACCTTTTCGCCCATACCCTGACCATAGAGCGCGGCGGTGGTGGAAAGCATCTCGCGCATGCCGGGGCCACCCTTTGGCCCTTCATAACGGATGATGATCACGCTGCCCTCGTCGATATCGCGCGCTTCGACAGCGGCGAACGCGTCTTCCTCGCGATCAAACACGCGCGCGGGGCCGGTGAACTGTAGACGCTCCATACCAGCGACCTTCACAATGGCTCCATCGGGCGCAAGGCTGCCCTTCAGACCCACGACACCGCCCGTCGGCGTGATCGGGCTGGACACCTCATAAAAGACCTTCTGGTCCGGGTTCCAGGTGATCTCCTCGATATTCTCTCCCAGTGTTTTGCCGGTGACGGTGACCGGGTTGGGATCAAGGAAGCCGCCTTCCAGCAGCGTTTTCATGCCCATATAGATGCCGCCCGCCTCGTGCATGTCCTTGGCGACGTATTTTCCACCGGGTTTGAGGTCCGCGATGTAGGGCGTCGACTTGAAAATTTCGGCGACGGCAAACAGGTCAAAATCAATGCCCGCCTCGCTCGCCATGGCGGGCAAGTGAAGCGCGGCGTTGGTGGAGCCACCGGTCGCGGCGACCACGCGGGCGGCGTTTTCAAAGGCTTCCTTGGTGCAGATATCGCGCGGTCGCAAATTGATCTCGAGCAGGTTCATCACCTGACGTCCAGCGGCCACCGCAATATCATCACGTGATCTGTAAGGAGCGGGCGCCATGTTGCTGTTTGGCAATGACAATCCGATCGCCTCACCGACACAGGCCATGGTGTTGGCGGTAAACTGACCGCCGCACGCGCCGTGCCCCGGGCACGCCACCTTTTCGAGCGCGATGAGGTCTTTCAAAGGACAATTGCCCGCTGCGTGTTGGCCCACCGCTTCGAACACGTCGACCACGGTCACATCTTCGCCCCGGTGCGTGCCCGGCAGGATAGAGACGCCGTAAACAAAGATGCTGGGCACGTTGAGGCGCAGCATCGCCATCATCATGCCCGGCAAGCTCTTGTCGCAGCCCGCAAAACCGATCAGCGCGTCATAGCAATGGCCGCGCACCGACACTTCGACCGAATCCGCGATCACCTCGCGGCTGACGAGCGAGCTTTTCATGCCCTGGTGGCCCATTGCGATGCCATCGGTGACGGTGATAGTGTTGAACCGGCGCGGCGTGCCGCCGTTTTCGATCACGCCTTCGCGGCAGATATCAGCCTGCGCGTTCAGCGTCGTGTTGCAGGGCGCGGAATCGTTGCCCGCGCTGGCCACCGCGACGAAGGGACGCGCGATCTCTTCTTCGGTCATGCCCATCGCGTAGTAATAAGACCGGTGCGGCGCGCGCTCAGGTCCGACCGAGACGTTGCGCGAGGGAAGTTTCGTTTTGTCGAAGCGAGAGGACATTTTCTTTCCTAACTGGTGCCTGCGAGCGTTCCCCTGCCCTCAGGACAGCGCGAGCGCAACCCTTCCCGCGACATCCGCGATCGTCGCCGCCCACCGGGCCTGATCGGCGCGGTTGGAAATCAGGTCCTGCCTAATCTCTATCGCGCAATAGGCGCGGCCCTTGGCTTCGGCGTGGCGATTCATCGTCGCGTTCAGCTGGCGACCGGAATAGGGCTCATTATCGCCCACATTAAAGCCCAGTTCGGTAAAGAAGCGGATCGCGTTGCGCGCGGCGCGATCATCTTCGTTGTAGAGGAGCGCGACCTCCCATGGTCGATCCTCGTCACTCGTCGCGAGCCTTGGCGTGAAGCTGTGGATCGAAAGGATCAGTTCGGGGTTTTTCGCGTCTAGCCACGCCCCCAGCGCCTCGTGATAGGGTCGGTAAAATCGTTCGAGGCGCATTTCGAGGTCCGCGCCGATATTGCCGGGGACGAGGTGCCCATCGCTTTCGGTTGGGACCACATGAGCATGATCCTCTTCGCGGTGAAGATCCACAACAAGGCGGCTGACGGTCGCCAGATGGGCGGGCATGAAATGCCGCCGCGCGAGGCGTTGGACCACGCCCTCGACCCCGATATCAACCGCGACGTGCTGGGTTAGTTGGTCAGGCGCAAGGCCGAGCGGGGTGTCCTCGGGCACAAAGTTTGACGCGTGGTCCGCGACGCACACGATGCGGGCGGCTTGGGGGTTGGCGGCGTCGTATTCACCGAGTTGCTTGTAAGGGAGGTCATCAATCATGCGCGCTCCCTAGCGCAATTTGCCCCCCAACTGCCACCATTGCGGGTGGGATTGCTTGATCTGCGCCTCGGCGGCATCGCGGTGCTCGACGGTTTCGAAGAGCGCAAAGCAGGTCGCGCCTGAGCCGGACATACGGGCGAGCCACGCATCGGTGGAGCCTAGCGCCTCCAGCACCTCACCGATCTCAGGGCATTGCGCGAGCGCGGGCGCGGCGAGGTCGTTGCGCCCTTCAAGAGTGATCTGGCGCGCGGAGCCGGTGGGCAGAGGGCCGCGATCCACCTGGTCCCACGCTTTGAAAACGGGGCCCGTGGCGAGCGGTACGCTGGGGTTCACCAACAGCACGGGCGTTCCGCGCATATCGTTCTCGACGTCGGTAAGTTCGATGCCGGTGCCAAGGCCGATGGCCATTTGGCTGCGCACGCAGGAGGGTACATCCGCGCCGAGTTTCGCCGCGCGGGTCTGCCAATCATCGGGCAGGCCATGGAGTTCCTCAACCATGCGGAAGATCGCGCCCGCATCCGCCGAACCACCGCCAAGACCAGCGGCCACCGGCAGGTTCTTCTCCAGCGTCACCGCAAGCCCCAGAGGGCGCGGCAGCGTAGCCAGCGCGCGGGCAACGAGGTTGTCCATCGGATTGTCGATAGCCTGCGCAAACGGCCCAAAGGTTTGCAAGCTGTCCTGATCCGCGATCTTGGCCATCAACGTGTCGCCCGCATCAACAAAGGCAAACAACGTCTCGAGCACATGATAACCATCATCGCGCCGCTCGCGAACGTGCAGCGCAAGGTTGATCTTGGCGTAGGCGGTTTGGTTTAAGGTCACGATGCCTTCTGGCTCTCGTCAGGCAAGAACACCATCCTCGAAATGATAGTGTTCCAAGGCCGCAGAAGTGAAGCGCTGGATATAGCGCGGATCAGCATAGTCTTTTCCCTTGAACAGCCCTTCGTCGACAACGTGAGTGTAGACGGTCTTATCGAGTGGATAGGCTGTCAACACTCCTGAAAGTCTGTTTGACCCAATGTCAGCCTTTGCGTCTTCCACCGTGGAGTAAACGGCGGCGGCAAACCGAGCGCCCTCACCGTGGAATACATAGACGAAGCCCATCACATATTCGGATAATTCGGCCCGCCGCCGCCTTCAGGCGTTACCCAGTTGATGTTCTGGTTGGGGTCCTTGATGTCGCAGGTCTTGCAGTGGACGCAGTTTTGCGAGTTGATCTGGAAGCGCGGCTCTTTGCCCTCTTCCTCGATCCACTCATAGACGCCCGCCGGGCAATAGCGCGAGGATGGGCCAGCAAAGACGTCGTATTCGCTCGCCTTTTGCAGGTGCGCGTCGCCCAGTTGCAGGTGGACCGGCTGGTCCTCGGCGTGGTTGGTGAAGCTGTAAGCCACGTTGGTGAGGCGGTCGAAGCTGATCACGCCGTCGGGCTTGGGATAGTCGATCTTGGGATACAGATCCGCGCGGCCCGTCGCCTTGTAATCGGCGTGGTGTTTCATGCTGATCGGCAGACCGATTTTGAGCGTGCGCATCCACATATCTATTCCCGCCAGCGCCGCGCCGATGTCTTCGCCGTATTTGGCGACCGCGGGCTCGGCGTTCTGCACCAGCTTCAGCTCATCCGCGATCCAGCTGGAGCGCACATTGGGCTCATAGCTTTGCAGTTCGGGCTGGCTTTCGTGGTTCTCTATCTCGGCCACGATAGCCTCGGCGCACAGCATCCCTGATTTCATCGCGGTGTGGCTGCCCTTGATGCGCGGCACGTTCACAAAGCCCGCCGCGCAACCGATCAGCGCGCCGCCGGGGAAAGCCAGCTTGGGCACCGACTGCCAGCCGCCTTCGTTGATCACGCGCGCGCCGTAAGCGACGCGGGTCCCACCTTCGAGGATCGCCTTGATCTCCGGGTGCGTCTTCCAACGCTGGAATTCCTGATAGGGCGAAACCCAAGGGTTTTTGTAATCAAGCGCGGTCACAAAGCCGAGCGCGATCTGGTTGTTCGCTTGGTGGTAGAGGAAACCCCCGCCCCATGTCTGGCTTTCCGACAGCGGCCAGCCTTGGGTGTGCAGCACACGGCCGGGCACGTGCTCGTCGGGATCAATATCCCACAGCTCTTTGATGCCAAGGCCGTAGACCTGCGGTTCGCAATTGGCCTCAAGGTCGTATTTGGCTTTCATCTGCTTGGTCAGCGAGCCGCGCGCGCCTTCGGCAAACAGAGTGTACTTCGCCTCAATCTCCATACCCGGCGCAAAGGCGGGCTTGTGGCTGCCGTCCTCGGCGATGCCCATGTCCTGCGTGATCACGCCTTTGACCGCGCCGTTCTCGTCAAACATGACTTCAGAGGCCGGGAAGCCGGGGAAGACCATGACTTCGAGTTCTTCGGCGCGTTCCGCCAGCCAGCGGGTCATATTGCCCAGCGAACCGGTGTAGCAGCCGTGATTGCTCATCAGCGGGGGCATGATGATGTGCGGCAGCGAGGTCTTGCCCGTCTTGCTGAGAACCCAGTGCCAGTTGTCGGTCACCGGCGTCTCTGCCATCGGGCAATCCATGTCGCGCCAATCGGGGAACAGTTCACCCAGCGCCTTGGGATCGACGACGGCGCCTGAAAGGATGTGCGCCCCGATTTCGGAGCCTTTTTCCAGCACCACGACTTCAAGCTCGGAATTAAGCTGTTTCAGGCGGATCGCGGCGGACAGGCCCGCCGGGCCGCCTCCCACGATCACAACGTCGCATGGCATGCTTTCGCGTTCAATTGTCACTTCATATCCCCATAGAAGGCGTCACCCACAGGCGCGCCGCGTCTGCTCTTGGCTCCCACTTGCTAAGCCTGCCCAAGACAGTCAAGACTTGGTGTGCACGCTATGACCGCAACCAACGCGCCTCCTGCCCCTCACGTAAGGGACGAACTCGCCGCCGCGATGGCGTGGTGGCGAGAGGCGGGCGTTGATATGGAATTTACGGATGACGCTACGTCTTGGCTTCAAGACAGGGATGCGCACGCCCATCAGGACGAGGACGAAGCCGAAACGTCGCCCCCGCAATCCCCGCTGTTGGAGCGAAAGGCACAGGCGAAAGCGCCGCCGGTTTCGCAGTCGGCGCGCGTCGATTTTTTTGCCGAATCCAAGCCGCAGACGATCGAAGAATTTCGCGAATTCTGGTTAACCGCCACCGGATTGGACGCCATCGGGCCAAGAGGGCGCGTACCCCCGCGCGGGATTGTGGGCGCGGATGTGATGGTTCTGGTGGTCGATCCCGAGGCCAATGACAGCGAAACCTTGCTGTCGGGCCCTCAAGGCCGGTTTCTTGAGCGCATTTTGAAGGCCATAGGCACCGCGCCGGACCGGGTCTATTTCGGCTCTGCACTGCCCCGTCACACACCGATGGCGGATACGACGGCGATGGCGGCTGGCGGGCTTGATAGCGTGCTGCATCATCACATCACGCTGGCCAAACCGCGCCAAGTGCTTGCGTTCGGCGCGAAATTGACTCCGTTCATCGCACAAGACGCCTCTGCAGCCGAAACCTCTTTACACAAAATCAACTATAACAGCGCACTCCCTCCTCTGTTCGCGGGAGAGGGTTTGGACAGCCTTATCGAGACGCCGCCTCTCAAAGCGCGATTCTGGCGACGATGGATAGATTGGTCAGCGGACACGTGATGAAACGAGGTTTCCAAGCAACGCTCCTAGCCGCCGCGACTGTGGCTATCAGCGCCGCCGCTGGAACCGCCTCCGCTCAGTCCGCGCCCATCCCGGCAAGCCGCGATCTGATGGTGGCGCATTACGATGCGCCCGAGCGCGCGTCCGCATCCTACGAAACTGCCGTCCCGCGCGTGCTGTCAGACGATGAGCGTGAGCGTTACGCGCGCGTTTTTGCGGCGATCGACGCGCAGGATTGGGAGACGGTTGAAGAGCTTCTGGACGGTCGGCGCGGCGATCTGATGTATCAAGCGGCTTTGGCCGAGTATTTCACGCACGCCCAAAGCCCGCGTATCAGCGGCGAGCGGATTGCGGCTTGGCTTCAAGAGGGCGTCCACTTGCCGCAGGCCGAGCAAATCGGTCGCATGGGCGCAAAGCGCGGCGTCGAACGCATCCCCGATTTTCCGAAAACACAAGGGCTTCGCTATCAACCCGAAGCCAGCAAACGCATCCGCCCCAAGACGGTGCGCGATGGCAGCCTGCCTGACAGCGACCGGCGAGCGATGCTGGAGGCGATCAAAGCAAGCGATCCCGCCGGCGCCTACGCGGTGCTGCTGGAAGTGGACGCGCGGTTGAGCCCCGAAGCGCGCGCCGAATGGCGCCAGCGCGTCGCGTGGAGCTTTTACATCGAAAACGACGATGAGAACGCTCTGGCTCTGGCGGAAAAGGTCTGGGTGGGCGAAGGCGCGTGGGTCGCGGAAGGCGAATGGGTCGCGGGGCTTGCCGCCTGGCGGCTGGGCGATTGCGCGCGTTCGGCAAAGGGCTTTGCGCGCGCGGCTAGCGGCTCGACCAATCCCGAATTGACCTCGGCGTCGCATTACTGGGCGCATCGCGCGCTCATCCGGTGCCGAGAGCCCGGCGCCGCGCAAGATCACCTGATCGCCGCCGCGCGCTACAGCGAAACGCTGTATGGGATGCTCGCCAGCGATCAGTTGGGCCTGAACCTCAGCCCCACGAACACGTCGACCCAATTCACCAGCACCGACTGGCGCGTTCTTGAATCGCGACCCAATGTCCGTGTCGCCGCTGCCTTTATGGAGGTGGGACGCTCCGCCCTGGCCGACGAAGTGCTGCGGCATGAAGCGCGCATTGGCGGCCGTCAAGGCTACGCGTCGCTGGCGCGGCTTTCGCGCGCGCTTGGCTTGCCCTCGACACAGCTGTTCCTGGCGCACCACGCGCCCTACGGTGAACGCGCGGACCCAAGCTTGCGCTATCCCGTCGCCAATTGGCGCCCCAAGACCGGTTGGAGCGTCGATCCCGCGCTTGCCTTTGCCCACGCGTTGCAGGAATCTCGCTTTCAGGCTTCCGCCGTCAGCCCGGCCAATGCGCGCGGCCTGATGCAAATCCGCCCCGGCACCGCGCGCGATCACAGCGCGCGATTGAACCTTGGGGCGAGCTATTCCGATCTCAGCGATCCGGAAGTGAACCTCTCCTATGGCCAGCGCCATTTGGAGATGCTGCGCGATACGCCCGCGACCGGCGGCAAATTGCCCAAGATCATGGCGGCGTATAACGCAGGGCTGGTTCCGGTGACGCGCTGGAACACCGAAATCCGCGACTTTGATGATCCGCTGCTCTGGATGGAATCGATTCCCTATTGGGAAACGCGCGGCTATGTCGCGATCGTCATGCGCAATTACTGGATGTACGAGCGCGCCGCTGGCCTGCCCTCGCCTTCACGCCGAGCGCTTGCCCAGGGGCTCTGGCCAGAATTCCCGGCGATGGCTAAGACGCGCCGCGCGCAATTGGAGCGCGCAGAATAAATCAGGGAAGCACGCGATATGGCGATTGACCCGGACAGAACTTTCACACCGATCAACATCGCCGTTCTGACCGTCTCGGACACGCGCACACCGGAGACCGACACGTCGGGCGATATTTTGGTGAAGCGCTTGCAGGATGCGGGCCACACGCTGGCCGCGCGCCTGATCGTCAAGGACGACGCGGCGGTTCTGGCCGAGCAAATCGAACAATGGATCGATAATCCGGACATCGACGCCATTATCTCCACCGGCGGCACCGGCCTGACGGGTCGCGATGTGACTCCCGAAGCGCTCTCGGGTATCGAAGGCGGGCGCGACATTCCCGGCTTTGGCGAGCTGTTCCGCTGGCTGAGCTTCAAGACGATCGGCACCAGCACCGTGCAATCGCGCGCCTGCGCGATCGTAGCGCGCGGAACGTACATATTCGCCCTACCCGGCTCGAACGGCGCGGTGAAGGATGGCTGGGACGGGATCCTGGCCGAGCAATTGGACAGCCGAAACCGGCCCTGCAATTTTGTCGAGTTGATGCCGCGCCTGACCGAAAAATAGGCTGTTCAAGCGCATTTGTTCTTTCTATGTTCTCATGCGTGAGAATAGCCAAACACCCCGATTTCGAGAAAGGACGCGGCGCCGCCTCAGGCGAAGCGTCCACGCGATTCGGCTTGCCCACGCGCGAGGCGGACGGGGACTGGCGCGACCATATGGCGACGCTGGACGGACCTCCGGTAAAGCTGCGCACCACCGTCACCGAAGAACGCCCCAAGTCGATCCTGAGCTTCAACCAATCGCCCGACATACCCTTTGATCGCTCGATAAACGCCTATCGCGGGTGCGAGCATGGCTGTGTCTATTGCTTTGCAAGGCCCACCCACGCCTGTCACGACCTTTCCCCCGGCCTCGATTTTGAGACCAAGCTGTTCGCCAAGCCAAACGCCGCCGAGCTTTTGCGCGAAACGCTGAACAAGCCGAAATACACACCCCGCGCCATCGCTCTGGGCACCAACACCGATCCCTATCAACCCATTGAGCGCGACTATCGGATCACGAGGGCGGTGCTCGAAGTGTGCCTCGAAGCGCGCCATCCGGTGACGATCACCACCAAGTCGGACCGCGTGGTGCAGGACGCCGATCTGCTGGAGGAGATGGCGCGCCAGAACCTCGTCGCGGTGGCGATTTCGGTGACGACGCTCGACCCCGTGCTCTCGAGCAAGCTGGAGCCGCGCTGCGCGGCGCCCCAAAAACGGCTTGCGGCGCTGGCCAAGCTGGTCGAACTGGGCGTTCCCACCCATTGCTCGATCTCGCCTATTATCCCGGCGATTACCGACCAATTCATGGAAGAGATCGTCGCGCGGGTCGCGGAGATCGGCGTGCCAAGCGTTGGGTGGATACCTCTGCGACTGCCCCATGAAGTGGCACCTCTGTTTCGCGAATGGCTCGACGTTTACTATCCCGAGCGCGCGGGCAAGGTGATGAGCATTGTACGCTCAATCCGACAGGGGCGCGATAACGATCCCGATTTCTTCACCCGCATGCAGCCCAAAGGCGTGTGGGCGGACCTGTTGCGCAGCCGCTTTCGCATCGCGTGCAAGCGAGCTGGCATTAGCAAACACCGCTTCGAGCTTGATTGCTCTCGCTTTCGCCCACCCGAAACCGGCGGTCAGATGCGGCTCTTGTAAAGCCTGAGCCTTGCGTCACAGGCCCCTCCCCGATAGCCATTCACGAGAAAGATGTTTTTGGGGATCACCATGAAATTCACCGCTTTGGGGCTTGCCTTGGCCGCGAGCGCCCTCGCCGCTTCACCCGCAATGGCGCAGGACACAGCCCTTGATCGCACCGCCGTGATCGACACAATCGACGACGCGACACTCAAAGCCGCCGTCGCCGCGATTGGCGGCACCACGGCGCCGCTCGATGACGAAGACAACACGCTGCGCATCGCCTATCCCAACGGCATGCGCGGCGTCGCCCGGCGCATGGCGTGCACCGGCAAGGATGAGTGCAAAGGCCTGATTCTGCTCGGCTATTTCACCCCTCCCGAAAGCGGCCCCACCGAGCGCGCGGCGGACGCTCTGGCCCGTTTTGGCTTTGAGCAGGTCATCTCATCCGTCGTCGTCAACCGCGAGGGCGAGCATGTGGTGAAGACCTACGTCATGCTCGATGGCGGCATCACGCAGGCGAACCTGATCAACTGGATTGGCCTGTTCGGACAGAGCTTAGCGGCGTATCAGGGCATGCTGTATGGGCCGGGAGGTTAAACTAGCGGATCCAGCGCGGACTGAAGCCTTCCAGCTCCGGCAAGCTAGCCAATATATCTTTGAGATCCTGTTTGACCAGTCGTCCACTAGGACTGTCACATGAAGCTGGCAATAAGAAGGTGCCACTTGCATTTTCACCGTCCTTGAATCTCACAAACACAGGGGTACGTAGGCCAACAGGCGTAGGGCAGCCTCTTGGCGTAAGCAGGTATTCGCTATCGGTGAGTTCCTCATCAGCTGCGGCCAGTCTTAGAGGTCGATAGCTCGACAGTCGATCTCGCAAATCCTGATACTGTTCCCGTGATAGGTTCTTTTGCTCAAGGATCTGTGTGACGTCCTCGCCGTCAAACGGCTCTGCGAAATTGACCCGATATTCAACTTTTTGTGACCAGATTTGATCGTTAGGCCCGATCACGGCCTCGACGTTCTCTGATCGATAAACCTCACCGCTTTCCGATACTTTGTAATCTGGTCCGCGGAGATGAATTGTGATCGACTCTTCATCAGCGACAGCCACGCTCGCAAGCCCTTCTTCGCCAAGTTGACTACCGATGTCGGGCTCTGATGAGCAACCGACAACCGGCGCCACTATGAAGAACGCAAGCCCCCTCACCCAAACCCATCGCCAAGCTCGCCGGGTGCAAACCGCATCAGCCGGCTGTCGAGCAGGGCGGCGGTGCGGTTCTGGACGGCGATTTGGTAGTCGGGGTCGGTGACCATCTCCAGAAACGCGGCTGAGTTCGGGTAGAAGGCGACAAAGCCATCGTGCCATACCTTGTCGTCGGGTGTGGGCCCGGTGACCATCGTCTCAAACGTCCCGCGCCACACGATTTGGCCGCCCACGCGGTTGAAGATCGGCCCTGAGGTGCTGCCGTACTCTTTATAGGCGCGCGCGCCGCTCCAGCCGTTGCCGTGGTGCGGGTGGCCTTCGGGATACTCGGCGAGATCCCGAAAGCGCAGCAGGTTGAGCATATGGATCGGCGTGTCGCGTGGCAGATCCTTGAACGCTTTCCAGTTTTCCGGCGACGGGTCGATATACGGGCCCGCCACCGATCAGCCTTCCAGCTTGTAATTGTGGAAGCGGTCGCGCAGATCCTTTTTGGAGATCTTGCCCGTTGCGGTGTGCGGGATCTCGTCGATAAACTCGACCGCGTCGGGCAGCCACCACTTGGCAACCTGCGGCTTCAAGTGCTCGATCATGTCGTCCGCCGTGCATTCCTTGCCCTCGTTCTTGACCACGAAAAGCACCGGACGCTCGTCCCATTTGGGGTGCGGCATTCCGATACAGGCGGCCTCGGCCACCGCATCGTGGCCCACAGCGGCGTTCTCCAGCTCGACGGAGCTGATCCATTCACCGCCCGACTTGATCACGTCCTTGGTGCGATCAGTCAGCTGCAGCGTGCCGTCGGGATGGATGATGCCGACATCGCCGGTGTCAAACCAGCCTTCGGGGCTGGCGGCGTCTTGTTCCGCCTTGAAGTAGCGCTTGATGATCCAGGGACCCCGGATTTGCAGCGCGCCCGACGTCTTGCCATCGCGCGGCAGTTCGGTGGTCATATCATCCAGGTCAACCGTGCGCAGCTCGACGCCGAAGATCGGGCGGCCCTGCATCATGGTCTTTTGAACCTTTTCTTCGAACGACAGCTCGTCCCAGTCCCAGGTTGGACCGCCTACGGTGCCGATGGGAGAGGTTTCGGTCATACCCCAGGCGTGCTGGACGCGCGTTCCGTTCTTCATCAGCCGCTCGATCATAAAGCGCGGGCACGCCGCGCCGCCGATCGTCGCGGCCTTGAGAGGTGGCAAGTCGATGCCTTGCGCGTCGCAATATTGGAAGTGCGCGAGCCACACGGTCGGAACGCCCGCGCTGTCGGTCACCTTCTCGCGCAGCATCAGCTCGTGCAAAACGGCGGGGTCATTGACGGCGGAAAAGACGAATTTCACGCCCGCCATTGCGCCCGCATAGGGAAGGCCCCAGGACGCCGCGTGGAACATCGGCACCACTGGCAGCATGACCGAGGCGCTGGAAAAGTTGAACGTCGCCGGCTGAAGCCCCGCCAGCGCGTGCAGCACGGTCGTTCTTTGCTCGTATTGCACGCCCTTGTGGTTACCCGTGGTGCCAGAGGTGTATCTGATCATGCACGGGTCGGTTTCCTCTC
>ERZ1740070.1768-NODE-1768-length-13146-cov-7.593690_pt1 | contig 13146 bp, 10 predicted proteins | sample MGYA00581734_ERZ1740070 | MGnify/ENA primary metagenome ERZ1740070 (study PRJEB43018, sample SAMN04849744) | marine metagenome | isolation source: floating plastic debris | place: Pacific Ocean | collected 2008-09-01 | study: EMG produced TPA metagenomics...
GATTAAAGACTAAACAATTTATATCAGGCACAATTTTGATGTGTTTTCCAATAATATGATAATGCAAAAACAGAGTGTTGAGGAGTACAGCAAATTTTAAATAATTATCAACGGTTTTTCGGATGGGCATGTTAAAATTGGAGTTTTTCATTTTGTCCCAGAAGCACAGTTTGACAGGGCTGGTCACTAAGGATAGCCATGTTTAAATGTGTTTTCGCCTCATAGTTTTGACACGTGGAAGAGAATACTACACAATAATGAGCAGTGGCAGTTTACTTTTGCAATTTGTAGCCTATGTCAAGATGGTAACAGTTACGATGTCACCATAATGTCTCCATAATGATGTAGTTTTATTTAGCTATCAATATAAGCTTTTGGCTTTACACTTATGTAAGGACATATTGCTATCGCTTTCTATCAACTGTTCTTTTTTTTTAAGAAATGAGTTAACAATTCCTAATGTGGTAAATTGAGGAACAGCTGACGAATACCACCACTGCCATAAATACAGTTTGTCAAAAATGAAATCTTTGCAAATGACACGAACACCCTCGGTATATTGCTTGTAACTGGCGTTATTGACATCTGTTACTCTTGAACTTCTCTCTCGTAGGATGCTAATCTCGATGATAAAGTATGGCCGACACTCGCTGCTAATAAACAGAAACCTGCTTCAACTGAAAATAAAAAGCCTGAGGTAAACATCCCAGTATGATTATTCAGCTTTTGTGGTAAATATTTTCTCATATGAAAACTGATAACAAATTACCTTGGGCAGTCAAACTCAACATGCATGCATGTGAATCACTGAGGTTTGACCATCCGTAGGTCTGATGCAAAAAGCACGTCAAATTGCTCTGCTACAAGAAATTGATACTAAGTACATCAGATTTTTACACCACCTTTAGAAAATCATTGTGATACAAAAGATACTTAGTCGTTTGTTCTACAATAAGGTTTCCTTGGTGTCATTGGCCTATTAAATATCATTATGCAATTATTGCCTGAAGTCAGCCACCTTTTTGAATTACTTATGTCCTACTCAATTCAGTTTAAAACTATTATCGACTTTAGGGTACGAATAAAACCGCAAAGCCTAGTCCGAAGCCGTCACCAAAACCTACCAAAGTCATTAACACCACTGCCGCCACACAAGAGAAAAAGAAAACAGAGTCACCGAGTTGGGACACGATAACGCAACAAGAGAACAGCCTGGTGGACCCAGCGGAATATCCGGCTCCCGGGGCACCGCCCACAACAGGAACAGGAAGTAGCGGAGAGGAGAATAAAGAAAACCATGATGATGACGCGACACGAACTCCAAACAGCAGGAAGAAAGGTAGGGGTATGGTATATTCATGTAAGATTGTACTAAGATTTGTTGTCATGATTCATAATGTGATTTGGTGTTTGGATTCTGGGAGACACTTTGAAAAATCAGTGACTGGCTGTTTGGAGTATAATAGTTGGTTATAGTATTGTAGTTTTCCTTCCCACTCGTTCACCATATATTGAATTGATTACAGTCTGTTCAGCCATCAAGCTGGCTTAGCTGGCTTATATTTTTACGTTGAAATCAATTTTGTACTGGTTACAAGCAGGTTCTGGCAAAGCAAAGTGGACGCCTATCGAGATTGATCCACCCAAGTACGAGCGGCAGAACAGCAGGGGTGGAGTAACACGTGTACGAGGAGGGGGTGATATCCGCTCACCCAGAGAGAGTCCTAGGTTCAGACGAAACGGTCCAGTCAACAACAACCAATATAACAAGGGTAATGATTACAGCTGGTACTTGATTGAAGCAAGGATATTTTTAGCATTATGTTCGCTTTTTCTGCTAAAATCATCGAACCAGCATGAAAATGCTCTCCTATTCAGCTTTCAAAAGGGTAACATTTTTTACTTGGAATGTTTTGGCACATTCATCAGTAGTCATGATGGCGGTATTTTAGCTTTGTAGCTTGGCATGAATGATATGAACGATAATCTGTATTGCAGATGTGAGCGAGAGAGATGAGGGTGGGCCCATATCACCACGCAGTACTGATATGAAGAGTCCTCGGTCTATAGACGGAAATTGGAGAGACAGGAGCAATCACTCCAGCAGCTCTAACCGAGGGGGTCATTCTAACCGAAGGGGTGGATCCAGAGCTGGCCGAGGAGGCAGGGGTAGAGGTGGAAGATCGTATCACCATAATGATAGCTCACAGCAAGGTAACGGATTGGAAATACACTGAAATGATTTTGCATGCAGTCTTGGTAACAGTTTTTTCTTGTTGGTGAACCCTCAAATCATGTTTCTGCATTATTGTCAAGTATGTTATCCGACAGATTTGACTTGAGCATGTGTTTTTGCCTCCTTATTTACTAGTTTGACCCGCCAGCTAAGGAATGTCCAAACAATCCCTGATTGAATAATACCTAATAATCATGTATCTATCGCTACTAGTCGACAAAAGCCAAGGTCCCACTGTAACACAACCAGCTATCCCTGCCGCTACTGTCTTAACAACTTGTAATAACTCAGGGATTGAATAATACCAACAAGACACAGTACATGTGTACCTGAATTAGGTGGCTGCTGCAAGCATTAGCCACCTGTGATGTTATTTTCTGTGACTGCTGTAGTTTTACATCCATTAATAAACGGACACGCACAGTTACTGCTTAGTGCTATGTCTGCAGGTAAAGTAGTGTTGTTACTGTTACAAATGAGTTATAAAAAACGATGCACACAGTGTTCGTTGTGTGACATCATCTGTGCTAAGTGTACTGGTGGTCTAAGCTCATTGTAATACTCTAGATGCAGAAATTTTAGCTTGTACAAAGTTTCACTTTTCGGTTCTCCGAGTGCATTTGATGGTTTTATTTTAGCTGCTTGGGTTTTTCTCCATTATACCATATAAAAAACGGGGTGAAATAACTACTTTTAAAATTAGCTACCTCCAGTAGAGAAAATGGTGAAAACTAATTCTGAAGAATACTTTTTGAGTATAGGGTATTCCAACTTCTAAAGCCTTGGCTGCACTGAAAGCCTTATTGGAAGCCCGCTTGGTGTGGATTGCCTAGCTTAGGTCGAATGATGGTTTCTGATCGGGGTTCAGTTGGGTTTTTTTGCTTCGGAGCTGCATTGGAAAACAAAAGTGATGTCTTTCAACGTTGCTTAAAATTCAGACAGAGACATGAATTTTTGGACAGCAAATGACAGCTAAATAAATTTTTTTGCTGAGTTGTTTATCCATATCTGTGTTTGTTGACTGCAATTAGGCTTGATGCGCCACTCATTCACGTGGTCACAATGTTACAAAAATTTGCGGAGGCATTGAAATGAGATTTTTGTAGCAAATTTAAATGAGCAGTTGAGCTTAGACCACCAGCCATTCTGCTTTATCTAGTTAGACCAGTTTGTTGTTTGTTATTTACCAAGTTGTGATGTACGATGTTAAAAAGCACTGAAGCCCATGCCTGTTTTAACATGAGCTTTGTTTGAGAAAGCTAACCACAGTTTGAGCATTTCTATCTATCTCACTCGTGTTGTTAAGCTATAGTTCCGAGAACGGTGGTGGGAAAGGGGATAAATAAGTTATGATTGGGACCCTGATTTTTTCATGAACAGAGTTTTGGTCTTGCTGATGCAAATTTTGATTTTCATGGCGGTCACGAGTAGCCTAGGGCATACGAGCTCAATTTTACCCGTAAGTGGTGATTGATTTTGATTTTGAAGGGTCTTAGGTTTGTGAACAGAAAATGTTTGTTCTAGATATTGAATGGTCATAATTTTGATGTCCGCAGCCAATTACCCCTTGTCTCACTGCTAAGGCCATTCTTGTTAAAATGTGACAGTCATGTAATTTTTTTGGGGCTCATCTATGCTAATACAATAATGAAGGGTTTAAAATAGCACCTTGACTTCCTGTGCCACTGTCAAAATTGTGTGCCAACATGTGTAAAGCTATGAACTACTACTTATCAACCCATTACCAGCATTCCTTGATAATTGTCAGGGTATAACCTCAAGACGCTAAATGGATATTGTTACAGCACAAGGCTTATTTTGGGGTAATTGTTGTATACACGGTATAACTCGAGCGATGACACTCGAAACAGATGGTACATTCACATATTCAATTCTACTCGCCCTATGTACCAAGTTGATGACCTTCAAGGAGATATTTATATCCTGGTCAAAAATGTTCTTATTTCGGGTACATAGTAACTTTTGATTCTTGACATTTTGTCAGTAGCTCAAATCAAAGATTTTCAAAATATAGTGGTCATATACACTCCTCTATCATCTCGAAATACACCATAATGTTATACCATTTATAGAAATAACAATGTCGGAAATTATACTAGTAAAAGGAAATGACACGCCGGTTTGAGGAAACTTGGCAAGGTCTTATTTTGGCATCCTGATAGGAGAAGGAAAGTTACACGTTGTATTGTACATTCTCATTGCCAAAGATTTAGGTCTACCTACATTTTATATGGCCTTAAATACATGGACATGTGTATGATCTTATGTTGAATACGGTGATGTGGTTTCTTGCAGGGCTGACGAATTCATTTTACTATTCAGATGATGCTATCATGATTGACCCAACCATGGCTTACACATACAGTGCTATGTACTACAACGGTGTGCCTCTACAAGTCGATCAGGAGCAGCTCAGAGAATTTGTCAGAAACCAAATGTATGTTTTATCAGCGTTTTAAGTTGTGCTGATGCATTTATGTGTGATATTAGGGTATGTCAATGTTCTAAGTTGCCTTTTCATGAATCCCCAATATAAACGAATCAGCTTGCAGTACTCCTGACTGAGTGTTGAGCAGCCAATCAGAATTGACAGAGTGTTGTATAAGCATCCTTGGGAATTTCCAATAAATAAGAACATAATTCCGATGTTAACATGCCCTATTGATTGTCATGTTTGGGAAGAAGTGTTGATGTTTAACGTAGTATGCCAGTGTTACCAGCAGTATTGATGCTGCCATGCTGTATATATGATACAATCTATCAAGTACTTGGCTGTTGTTGCTCTGCAATGACGTAATCGGTTATCATGGTGCCTCGCTAAATGGTGCGGAATCTCCAGCAGTTGCCTAAATATTAGAAACCATAGCACTTGACTGTAGGCGTTTTGTCTGCGAGATATTGATCTCAAAGATGCTGTAAAATATCTTCGAGTTGTCTCCTCCGCATTGTTCAGAAGTTTTGTCTTAAATCAAAAAGCAATTTGATAAACTTTTGATAATATTTTGCAGAGAGTACTATTTCAGTACTGAGAATCTACAGAAAGATTTCTTCTTGAGAAGGAAGATGAACACGGATGGCTGGATTCCGATTTCGCTTATCGCTTCTTTTCACAGAGTGCAGGTTTGTCATTGTTGGTTAGCACATAAACAGCTCAAGTGCCAGGCCAAGTGATTTCGGTAAAGGTGCGCTTTGCGGAAATAGATAAGCACTGGAATTATGAGGTATCTCCTGGGTTGTCAGGACAGCCCTTCGTCTTAGTTGATGATGGTCAACAGTATGGCTGGTGTGATCATTTGTGTCATACAAGCTTATCTCTTTTCACAAATCCCATCGCTAATGCCTTTTAATTGAACAAAACTGTTTTCTCTTTGTTGAGCGAAGCTAGGAATTTATGTATTAAGAAGCATATACTAATTGAATTTTAACTATTAACACGTTCCTCCGGTATATGAGGCAAGCTCAACTCGCAATGTTGGAAATGCCTAGCACTGGCCTTGTCGCCCCCTCTCGCTTTTGATTTTTGTTGTGCTAACAAAAACAGAAAAAGGGCTGCGAAGCAAGGTTAGTGCTAGGCGTTTTCAACAACATGTTATTGTGCAAAACAGCTAGGCAAGCATCCGGATAATCTCCTAATACGTATGTATGCTTTCCAAATAACCATATTGTGTTATGGATGGAGTATGAGATACATTATGTTTCCGCACAGGCACTGACCCAGGACGTTGCGTTCCTAATCGAGTCGCTGAACGGCAGCAAAGTGGTTGAGATAAGTGAAGACAAATGCTTCATCAGAGCAGCCGTCACTCCGACAAGCTGGCCTCTGGAGAACCAACAGGCTACTCTTACTAAGAGTGTGTTCAACCCTGAGGTGCCAGAGTTTGTACCCAGCAAACCTACCTCCACAGGTATAGATAATTAAGATCGGCGAGGCTTTATTATCTTCCTCTGTTTAACAAGATGCCCTAGGTGTGTACATTTAAAGTTAGGTTAACAACTGCGAAAAAATACTTGGTACAAACATGTGAATTTCATTCTCAGTTTGTGTAGATATCGTAGAAATCTCACCAATCATGGTGTTGTGTCCAATCAGCCTATGTCAATGCCCTGCACATACAATTTTCAAAAAACCGTTGGGAACAAGCTAACTAATTAGTTGATCAAAGGGCTGTGTGATCGTATTTTAGCACACCCACTCAGGTGCAGTCTTAACTTTTGTTACATGCAATGGCGTTTATGATAATATACAAAATAAAATTAGCTTTGTTGTTTTGCTAAATTTGGAAGCTCAAGGCCAACGCTGAAAGTTTCTACCCACTTTCTATCTGTTATTTGATATCAAAGTTCATGTAATCTCATAATAATGGTACCCTTTGAAATCTTTGGAGCAGCGATCCTAAACAAAGATCACATATGCTGGTATCGGCATCGTTTCCAACTACATGCACTTTCCAAAGTCATCTTTCAAAGGTTTTGTATAGGGATAATTCCTGTGTTGAACATTCACTGCATGTAACTTACCCATTCCTAGGTGATCATTCTCAGAGAAGAGTTGTGAAAGACATGTCATGATAATAAAATTCATTTGTCAATGGCAATGGTCTAGCACTAATGTCTGACTAATACATGTTTAACAGTACTATTCCATCTTCACAATTTAGAGTTTTCCCCAGTCTAGTGATGGTTAATGCCATGCATATGGCTCTCATCGTATTTGCAGGTACATCTGCACCGACATCACCACCGCCTCCGCCGACTACAGCTCCAGCGGTGTCTGACGAGGTGATGGATAGACTCAGACCCGCCATGACTCCAGGCCTCAGCAGCAGTGCACCAGAACGCAGCTCCATGGAGGAATGGTTCGAGGTAATGATCAGTGCAATGTTGTCATTGACGAGAATCATAGTGGTGATAATAATAACGAGCACTCTGAAAGCTGTGCAGTTTCACAAAGCCCGTTAGCTGGCATCTTTTAGGTTATGTGTATTCGGCTTATGATAAACCCGAAGTATTTATTATTTATTCGTATTGCTCTGCATGCAATGTAACCTTGAACATGAATCAAGCTCTAAACTACGTATTATACATTTCCTTCCTCTGCGATGTAGGTGAAAAGGAAGTCTAATCGTAAGGAAGGAGGAAAGAAGAAACCTCGCGATGAAAGTGTTGAAGGTGGAGAAACAAATGCCTCGCCAGTCAAATCTAAACGTAGTCGTCAGCCCTCTGAAAATGAATCTACTGCCGGTTAGTGTATAGCTGTCTTATCTGCTCTTCATTTACCTCACTGTATTAAGATAAAACAGATAAAGGTAAAACAGATTTAGATCATCCCCTCAAAAGCCAGCTTATTCGATTTTAGGCATTGGAATAGTAAAAATGTCATATTATTAAAGAAGGTTTGAGTAAATAGGGATTTTGGATTACTTGGGAAGACTAAGATTGGTCGTTGTAGCTAGCAGCGGAAATCGCCTTGTGCAATAATACTAAACAAAGTTCAGGCCTGTTGGTTAATTCCCATTCCTATTCTGTTAATTGGCACAGAGGGTATAATAATACATAGAATTTTGACCAATTTGAAGTCAATGATATCTGCGATTGGGCTCTAAAGGGCTGCTACAGCTTTACTACTAAAGGGGTTCGGCTTAACCTAGCAAAGGCTTAATCATGTTCTATAATCCGCAAGGAACCTTGAATGACAGTACTTGCAGGTGGTCTCTACCCAGAATCGGCAAATATTCATGAGAATACAGTATCAAAGTTGCCAGCATATCATTTTTCATTTTTGCATGAATAGGGCATGTTAATATTTGAAGTTCTCACTATTATCCTGCATGATCCAATCAGCTTGCATTATTCTTGACTGAGTAGTAAACAGCCAATCAAAATTTGACTGAGTTGCATTTTTATGAGCATCATCTGGAATTTCCGATAAGACGGAAGGTCATTCAATGGTTGAGATGCCCCGTTTTTATGTGTTTTGTTGTCTGATCAGGTGGAGGAGGTGGCGGCGGTGAAGAAGATGAACAGGAAGAACTCGACTTTATGTTTGATGAAGAGTTAGAAAAACTCGGAGATGGAGGCAGAAAAAATCAGTTTACTGAATATTGGTAGGTTGAACAGACTTTGTCGATCATTGTTTTAAAAGTATAGTACTCTGTACAATGAATTTAATATACGTTAGACAGTCTTTTGAGCTCGGTAGGGGCAGAGTTATGGTCGAAAATTTGTAAGTTTAATGTTTTTGCAAAGTACTTAGAGAGTAGAGAACTCATAATCTTATGCATTCCAGCTCATCTTTTGATATATTCGATTGTATATTAAGATTGTTCTTCTTGGATGAATGCCAAATTTTTATCTCTCTCCATCATTAATTCAGAAATACCTGTGTGTTGTACCCGGCCATGTTAATACCTTTATGGTTGTGCCTAGATAAAGTAATTATGTGGTTCCCTGCGGAATGATCTGAAAAGCTAATGGTAATTTTTACATTGCAGAAAGTGCTGGTTTATCTATCTATGTATTAATACATCCGTATTGCCATTATGTGTTATTATGTTGGTTGTTGTTATTAGCAAGTGTAGATTTACCAATGGTGATATTATGACAATGGCGGTATTCAGTGTGGTGTGTTTGGGTTGCGAGGCTCGACACAGCCACACAAATAAAGCGAGAAGTCGATCCCACCCGCCTAGCGCTGCCTCACGGGCGGGAGCACAGGCATCAGACAAGATGAGACACCGGTCCGATGTCATATCGGATGGTCGGTCTTATGAGATGGTGGGACACCGACCTCGCATAGTCAGTATGCAGCCTACAGAAGCCTGCTGTCACCAATGTCAGCCTGACAACGGCTGTCATGTGACAGGAGGCTGTCTGAGTTTGAACAATAATAATACAAGTCACCTCTGCCATGACAAGGCGCGACGTCATGGTATTGTGACGGAAATTAAATGTCACCACTGCAACATTTCCCATATTAAACGATGGCACGTGACATCGTCAGCAATACAATGTAGTCACCACTGTACCGCGCCAGCTATTTACATGGTAGTTTGGTCGGGTCATGTGACTCACGACATCAATCTCTATGTCTATGACGACTTTGTGCGGCAGCCATTAACACTTTACCGTGTCTATGCCGCCTCCAGGTCTGAAAGTGACGATGATGAGATTGATGATAAGGCACTGAATAACATACTGATCGTCACTCAAACGCCGCCCTACATGAAGAAACATCCACAGGGAGACCGCCACCCCAACCCCGACTACATACCGCGGGCCAAGATGACTCAGGAGATTGCTAAGATGATTAACGATGGCCTTTGTTACTACGAGGAGGAATTATGGCACGATGGACAGGAGGTAAGACAACTGATAAAGAACAGATAACTCTCAATATGATCTTGGGTAAAAAAGTTTGCAGCGGCCATCTTTGAATATGTTGAGCCAGTTCTTGATATTGGGACATTGAAACAATAAGCAAATAGTACCGGTACTTGAAATGTGGTTTATTTATATTGCACGGAATGCGTGTCCTGTACCAGCTAAATTCGGTCTTTCTGTCAACATGTTATGTTCATGCTGGTGTCCCAAATATTTGGTTTGCTCCTATTTACACACATATGCGCTTCTGCTTTTTAGGCCTGGAAATCCAGGGTAAGCGGTTCATTCATGCAATCTTTTTCTTCGCTGTCTTCTTGATGAAAGTTTTAAAATGTTTGTTTCTTCAAACTTGCATGCCGTTTTGTGCACAGTTGAAATGAGTATTTCCAGCAAGGTCCAAAAGCTATTCATTTGATTTGACTTTGTCAAAGTTGTGTTGGTCAAGATTCAGATATGGAGTATAGCGTACTTGCTTTATAGGAAAAGCTATCCAGTCCTATGCTTGGCTAGCTATAGTGATTGCCAGCTTGATGCTACTTCAAAATCATGTTTGGTATGACCAGCTGTTGCGCACCAAGCAGATTTAGGTAAAGAATGTGCCCGTGATTTAGCCAAGCACCGCTAAAAATTCCCTCGCAAAGCTGAACTGGAGAGCTCTTTATCAAATTGATGGAAAGTTTTATACATCACGTTTCGTTCTGCCTTCAGCCTGGCCTTGACAATTACAAGACAGTCAATGTGATATCACAAGAAATGTTCAATAGCCTGACACCTGCAAACACACCAACTATACAACATCAGGAGGTACCACCAGCCCCTGTACCACTGGAGATGTCTGGTAAGCTGTGTTCTCAGTCTATGTTCTCTCGAACTACCTCATTACCTGAGAGTAGATCGATGTTAGCTGAAGTGAACATTTATTCACTCTGTCATTTTTTTCAGTAATATACCGGTATAAATGCATAATCCATCATTATCATCATCCCTCCATAGCATTATCCTGCGTTAATTTCTAAATGTTTTCGGAGTCACCTGAGGATCAGTCCAGTCAGCCCAGCTTAGTCAAAGTCAAAATGTTGCATTGTTGTAAGGGGTGGAATAAATAATCACCTCCACTACGAGATCATAGCACTACTTTTACTGTACTGTTGCACATGTTGTACCATTTTAGACATCTGAAAGTATTTTTGTCTTCGTTATATTGCAGCTTCTCGAGCTATTCCTAAGATAGTAATGACACCCAGTAAGCCTCAGGTCGCCTCCTCTCTACCTGATACTATACCAGATGTGCCTAACAGAGCTCCTAAAACTCCTCGTACACCACGCAAGTAAGTAATGTCTGCAGTATAAATTACTACCCTACACACAGTAAACTTAGCTAGCAAAAATTTTAACATCATGAACTGCCCTGGAGGATTAAATTTTAGCTGCAGTTTGATTTACCCACTTGAGAAATTTTTATACGTAATATGTCTCAAAATTAAAAGTAAGCCAGACATTACTTGTAGCTACTTCAATTTTTTAGGCTGTGAAAACGCTAAAATTTTCTCCCGCTATACTTTCTTCCTCAAAGGCATATCCAGTTTATTTTTGGTGGCAAAAATGAAAAAGCGCGCTAAGTTTTAACATTTCTGCTGATGAGTGTATTTTTGTAGGCCTAAAAAATTATTTCCGCCTGTTTTTGAAATTTGTTCTGGGAAATGCTTTGTTTTTCTGGTGCCGTTTAGGTTTGAACATGATGTTATTGTTATCAATTCTTGTTTGACGTCATAGAAAATTGGTTTGACATACTGCCAAGTGCCAATCCCACTGAAATGGAGGTAGGGAACCTTGAGCTTTTTCAATAGACCTTTCATGTACAAGAAGTACCTGAAACTTTGACACATTGGTTGTACTGTCAAATAAAGCCACCCGTATTGCTTCCGTGTGGTGTTTCAATATACTGGAGCGTGCCCTATAAATACTTGTATACTATGAAATAATGATGCCAAAAACTTTTTTAACCATCAGCTCCTTTTTGACGTTGTTCTTTGGTGTCAAAGGAGCGCATAAATGTACCCACTAGCTACAAATTGTGTCGAGTCACCCTGTAAATTTTTGATAAAACCAAAGCAGTCAGGAAGAAATGAGTCAAAAATAAAACTCTTTGCCCATTGTAACTGCAGTAGGCCATGTACCAAATCATGATAGCAACTTTATGTCGACAGCCCTGAGCGGTTGGTGGCTGGATTACAGCATCCCTTCACCATTTCTCTCAAGGCAAGAACAAAACAACATCAAGTAAAACTCCCGCGTGTGACATCGTCGTGTGAATACACATATAAGATGTCATCATGAATTTCACTTGATACATTACCTAACATGCAATGTATGCAGGAAACTTGTACAAGGAAATGAGGAAATGGGAATTGTAGAGTCGTGTTACAACTTATGTAATGAAATAACCAGGGTGAATACTTTTGCAGTACATGTATTTAGGCTAGTTCTGGTGTCTTATATCTGCATCAATTTTGTCCTCATGAGTGCATGTGAATCTTCAAGATTAGCTGTCTGGTATTAATATGTATAAATATATTTATGATTACCAGTAAAAAAGGCAAAGATGAGGGAGCCATGCGATTCTACCCGGTGGTTAAGGACACATCCAAGGTGCCTGATCCCAAAACTCCACGTAAGAAGAAGACAAGGCACACCAGTAATCCACCGTTTGAGGCTCATGTCGGCTGGATTATGGACGTCAAGTCACACAGACCAAGAACCACATCCACTAGTAGCCAGTTATCCGCCAGGTATGTTGGCATTTATAAATATCCAATAAAGTGCTGGTATGTAAAAATCAATTCTGTATACCAAACAACAAACCAGTGAATCATTGAAAAATTAGGCTTGTGTTACTTTTTGCCCTGAGCGGTTGGTGACAGCCTATATTTAGTCTGGCATCATTTCACTCGGGGCTAGATCAAACGTCAAGCTATAAAAAATTTATCAGTGCCGAATTATGATGTCACATGTCTAATTTGGTCATGGTAATAGCTTGGTACACATTTTAACTTCATATTGATGACGTGCGATTGAGTATTTTGATTTTAAATTTATTTCATGGTGTCACAGTGAATTTAATAATAAAATAGTGTTATTGATGATAGTATACCATGTACATAATCTTACGGCCATGCCTAAACCTATCGGGTGGTTTTGACAATTACTTTCACTGTGTTTAAATCTCAAATTATACTAAGCCCTTTTTGATCCTGTGGTAGGTAACCTTATAGCAACTCTAAGAAGTTTTTACTGCGTATCAACAACATGATATTTATAATATTATTTATTTATTTTATTTTTATACTAGTACTCTCTTTTTCTCATCAGCCCATCAGAGAGTCAGATGAGTTATGGCAGCGCTGCTCACACATTCAGTAGCTTTCAGCATCCCTCACATGAGCTTCTCAAGGAGAATAACTTTGTCTGGCATGTCTACCACAAATATCACGCCAAGTGCCTCAAAGGTC
>ERZ1740070.1769-NODE-1769-length-13132-cov-38.461727_pt1 | contig 13132 bp, 3 predicted proteins | sample MGYA00581734_ERZ1740070 | MGnify/ENA primary metagenome ERZ1740070 (study PRJEB43018, sample SAMN04849744) | marine metagenome | isolation source: floating plastic debris | place: Pacific Ocean | collected 2008-09-01 | study: EMG produced TPA metagenomics...
TTATGTAAATTCTGCCCATATTTTCCACCCACCTCTCTCATATAGTCATATACAGCCTTCTTCTCATCCTGAGGAATTGTCTGTTTGGGAACAGCTTTCACTTCAATGTCATTAGATGACATCAGAGGAGCATCAGTGATGAGACGTTCTCTGATAGATGGTTTGACTGGATTGAATGTAGTAGGTGGCGTAGGATCAGTCACCTGATGTAACTGATCAATCTGTCTCATAACCTGAATCAAAGATGATAAATACTGAATTGTGACAAAAGCCTCAGCTATAACACTTCGTAGTGAACGATAGCCTAACTCAAATAACTAAATCTAATTTAGCTTAAATCTATCAGCGCTGTACAGTAATGGTTCTCAACTTCGCAATTTCTGAGTGATCAAAGAAAGTTTAACAAGCTTACCTGAGGAGCTATTTGACGATGGTTGACATTTATGTTCTTCAGCCTGCGATTCAGGCGTTCATATGGAAAACACCTGAAATGGATGCAAACAAAATAATGTCAAAATTGCGACTTGGAAAACAGAGGTGGATTCAACATGACGTGATAATTGGCAAAAAATTATGCTCCTGGTGGCAGAGTTGGTTATAAACTCTTGGACTTCCACACCATTGCTTCATTGCATGTGTTTTTTATATAATCACTATTTTGGAGGCTGGTTAAAGATGTTGACAGCAATCATAGATCCAATAAGTATATGAACACAGTGCAGTAAAAAATAAACATACCAGTTGCTCGGCGATGGACCAAACCGCCGTATGTTGCTACATATATGTAGCATCATGTGTGAATTCACAGTCAGAGAGTCGGCTCCAAATACTTGGGATACACTTCTGACATATGTCTTCACAAGTTCATCTAATTGATCGAGTTGAGTCTCTGCAATACACCTTTAAAAAATATAACAATTACAAATAACAAGGCATACATATGCTATAATCAATCAATGCTGCTTTTCAGCAGTTTTGGAAAACTTGGATGGGGACAAACACAGTACAAAGGGAACTTTTCATGGTGATTTAATTTTAGTTAATTCGCTACCGGAATATTCAGTGAATTTTAAGTCCGCTCATTTTTAGATTTTAAGACTCTAAAATGACTAAGCTTGAATAATTAAAATTCAAAATTTTGGAAAGCCACATTCTCTTATGATTGTTTATCTGCGAATTTGACTAATCCAGGCCAGTTAACTAAATCAAACTCAGCGCATATTTATGTTCTGACGAAATGGAGAGTTAATTATGAGCTGAGAGACAACTAACCGTGACATTGCCAGCAGCATGATCGTTTTCAGTTGGTAGATCAGCCTAACCTTCCTCAAACTGACTGTTCCGTGAAATGTGTGGGCATACATTTCAAACAAGTCTTTGAAATCTTTGGAGGTGATGCTACCAACTGATCCCGACGTAGTCTTTTCTGTTAGCGGCATGGGTGCATTGGCACTCTCTAGGTTTGTTCGTAGAGTCTGCATGTTTGGGTTGCACAGGGTGAACAGTCTTTTAGCTACACCTGTTGATACAAGGAAGTCAAAAATAAACCTTAAATTTTCTTCATTGGTAGGTTAACCAAGTAAGCCAATATTAACAAATACATACAAACAAAGTTTGGTATTACATTAAGCATGCATGTTGCAGCAAAGAGGTGTAGGAACCTCTTTGGTTGCGCTATACGTGTATGTATGGTTTCTCTATGTCAAATATTTATTGGGCCAAAAAAATTGAGGAAAACGAAAATACTGAGAGTTAATCTTACCTGAGCACAGATTGTGCATAGTGTCTACCACATGATCATGGACAGGTTGGAAATAAGGCAATGTCAACATTGCTGTGTCCCTACAACAAACAATGATATTGAGAGAGTAAGCTACAGAAGGAGTATTTTGACATTCTAGTACAAATACCTTATATTACCTCGCCTAGGTATAAAAAGGTGAAGTAATAGTACAATAACTTGGAATGGTTTAATATGAGCAGTCCGTTTGGCTAATCTTTTCTGTTTTAAGGTTTTTTCTCACACTCCCTTACATTCCTACTAATTTAGCCTGTAACCATCCGTGTGAAAAGTGTGAGTATAATGTTCAGTTAGACTGTTCGGATATCACATTATAGAATTGGTGTCAGTCAGTGAGGGGTCCACAAGTACAATTCAACTCATTTTAGCTTTACGTTTTTATAATGTGCATGTTGATAATATTTGAGAGCTGAGTCTACTCACTTGTAACCAGTAGTACGAGATATCTCCTCCCGTGCAGTTTTTGTAGTGGCAGCGTTCAGTCTTGCCGCTACTCTGACATGCTCCCGGTGATAGCGCTGGTTTCCTACTACTGTTTTGTCGACAGATAAATTTGCATCACAGAAGGAACATCCTACAATAATTTAACGAGGCAATCTGTATTAGTAATATCACAATAAATCCTGCTGCATTCCAACTGAGGTGAAGATCAGCCTGTAAACTATGTCGTTAATAATACTTATTCAACAGAAATATATCAATTGAACACATCAAACATTTGTAGCGGATATAGTTTTTTCCTATTTCTACGCAGATATACCAATACTAGATGACACAGCATCTATTTCCAGGACTGGATGTGGGCAATATTTATTGTGATGCCATAAGCTACGACTCTGCTGATTATTTATCAATGTTAAATGAAACAATGTGTTCTTAGCAAAAAACAAGTCCCAAGGGACAATGTGCACAACTTCAAGTTCAAAAAGATGGGATTGAAAAAAAATCATTGTCACATAGGCATTTATATTTTTTGCGCAATCCAATATATTAAATCCAGTAATGTTTCATGAGAAACTTTTTACCTTGCGCAGCACTATGCCCCATTAACCCCATGGCGGATCTAGTGGCTGGCAAATCAGAGCAACAGTTGAACAGCCTGACTCGATAGCTGCGGTCTTCTATCAAAAACTGTTGTGCCTTTTGGAAATCTTTGACCTGCAAGAAGTAAGTAATGAATGTGGTGTTGGTTAAAACTATGTTTTTTTTGCATTATAGTTTGTCATCCCACATTATTCGGTTTCTAGTGCAGCACAATAAATACGCTGCTAAATTGACGCAATCCCATTGATTAAGAGCGATGTAGGCCTATGTTATCATCTTATAATCTCATCCTGTGGGGCTAAGATAAGCCGTTGTTCCAACAACCTAATAATAACAGCCAAAATTATTGCATAACAGCGTTTAGAACAAACAATACAGGCACAATTGATGAGTCAGTAAGATGACTATCAAAACAGCCGAATATTATAGCAGATAATGGTAAGCTGGAGAAAGGTCGATTAACCCTAATGAAACATAGTGTAACAACAAGTAACCTTTCATAACATGCTTGTGAAATAGCCTAACCAATATAGACGCGACCTCTTTTGGTGGGTTTTAGCATATAAACACTCGAGTATGCATATAACGCAGAAATATGGCATTCGATAGTGCAACCTGGTCAAGGTGATGAACGATACCCTGGTACCATTTCATCAGTAACGTTATCTCAAAAAAATGAATGCAGGTAAAATTAGAGCAGCTTACCATTACAGTGAGAACCTCATTGAGCTGGCCTTTAGCTGGTTCGGAGGGTCCTGGAATACACCCTAAAATATTCAGATAAGTGGTATGTACATTACCGCTGTGCAAATAGATGTGTCAAATTTGACAGTTACATGCCCAGCATGTGTGACTAAAAGCAATGCTGGTAGTGCCCGGCCAAGCCCTAAGAAATATCGATTACAGTGATTTGACAAGACAAAATCGATATATTAGATATTCGACCAAGGAGGTCATGTTTAGCCCTGAGGCATTGAGATTGTCATTATAAACATGGAGCAGGCAGCTAATTTTCTCTAACCCAGTGAAATGGTGCCTCTTCTCCAAAATTGCCAACAAGATGGGCACCCCTCTCCAAAATTGACAAAAGACTGGTGCCTCGTTGAAAATCTTTTTTAATATTGATAAATTACTGAACACTGTTAGTGGTGATAATGAGCAAGGAATGCGCATGTAGCCTGGACTCAATTAATTAGCAGCACCAATTTGTCCCATTGCCGCTTCTTGCAGGTGTCAATGTCTCATCTATCAAATGACTTTTTTGTTTGGTTTTAGTCGACCTTTACAAAAAATCCCTCCCACATCATCATATGGATGAAATAAACCTTTAGACACATTAATTTTTGCTTGTGAAAAGTTTCACACTTTTGAGTTTAACAGATAAATAAGCTAATTTTACTTAAGGTGAAAGTTCGGCTGGCGCATAAATATTGCAATCAGTGATCGGTTTGTAAATTTTTCAGTACAAATTGATAATTGACAACCTAATTTAGCAACTTGATAAAAAAATTTTAAAACGGTATAATATTGTGTAATAAACGACCCGCTGGCTGGGACGAATATCTTAGGCCTATATAAGATTACGATGGGGCTTACCAAATATTACATAATCGCAAAACACGTCATTTTGAATTCCCTAACTTAGCATTTTTTAGGACCCTGATTTAAAAATCGCTCTGTAACTTCCTGAAAAATGTCTCATAATTGTTCTTTGTTGAAAAATTTTGTATGTTGACAGCTGTGGCGAGGCCACAGCTCGCAGCAAAAATTGGGTAAAATGGGTAAATTTTGGCATTTTTTGCTATTTTTTGCTGCAAGGTGTGGAAACTTCCCACCAATTATGTGAGGATGGCTTCAAAAATATGAAAACATGAAAACAAATGCAAGTTTTTACAGAGCGAAACTTTTATATCATATTCCATTCTGGTTTTAGAGCAAGTTGAAATTATGGCTAAAGGCACTTAAACGCTCATTTTTCATCGCTTATTTTGTGCAGCTTATAATTTGATGATGATGTTGACATCCAGAGTTTTAAACAATGAGAACAGTCAAGATGAAGCCTTTACAGCAATTATCAAAATGTTTGGGAGTCATTTGCAGGTTGGGATTGTGCAAACGGGCCAAAGAGTGACCCAATGTCTTTGAGCTAATATTGGTGAAAAGCCCTTGAATATCAGTGCGTCATGACGTAACGACACAAGCTGCATAGAATTTGCACTCTAAAAATTAAATGGCTTTTATGTACAAATCACCTAGCCTAATAAAATTTTTGGCCGAACTTTCACCTTAAGCTTCTTTCATTTCCCTCCAAATACAGAGTTAAATAAGCTACTCTTAAAATTAGCTACCTCAACTAGCGAAAATGACAAGAATTAGTGCTAATGATTACTTTTTGTGTGTAGGATAGTTCACACAGATCGCAAAGAGTTGATTGATAAGAGATTATTAGGTATGAATGCGCTATCAAGCATCAACAGTGAATTATTATGAAGTCCAAGACATACCGATCATAAGAATATTCTCTTCATCATATCGGATGTGCCGTGGAAGGTTCAGTATGGATAGGTATATCGCGCCGAAGCTGTATACTCCATGGTTGTATGGATTGAACCAGTCGATATTAAACTGTAGTTGCAAATTCGTATGACCTGGCTCATTCAACCATGGAAGCTGCTCCGACCACTTTTCTCCATCATACACATCAGTATAATATGGACCAGAATCCCGCTGACGCCACTTGATACATCTACAGATAAATAACATTGATGGGTTATGAGATGCATTACAAAAAAACATATAAATTATCTCAACAGATTAAAAGGGCTATATTTATTCCTTCATCGCATTACATACACTTAACACCTTGACAGTGGTAGCTCTCTTGAAGCTAGATAGCTAGTAATGAGCACCTAATTGGAAGTTAAATTTCATCCGGATAACATAGTGTGATTGCTACCCAGAGAAATTTTGGTTCCTGACTCAGTGCTAATCATTATCTGGCTTTGAGAAAGCCACCAGCGCTAATTATCTGGCTTGAAGAAGGGTACCTCCGCTATAATGAACAAGTCAATAATCACGATCAGTGTATGCATCAAAATGGCAAGAAGTACAAAATGATCGACAATGGCACTAAAAATGCTGAAACCAGGCAAAAAATGGAAATATTTTTAAAGCTTACAAGTCATATTGGAGCAATCCAAGAAACAGCAGTCATATTGGAACAATCTAAGAACCAGCATTTTGCTTTTTCAATTTTTTATGCAATTAACTGTGTGACTTACAGCATGCAATAACTGTGTGACTTACAGCTCGTCAAAGTTAGGTATCCTGGACACTATGTCACCCAGCGCCCTGGATATGGGTTTGTAGGCAAACAGCTCCACAGTCTCAGGTTTTGTAGTGTTGCACACATTGCCGTCGTACCGAATATTTCTGCACACATCTGGTAAAGCTTTGGGATAGACTTTTTTACACTGCGTACACATGGGCAAGGTGAGAAATCCATCAGCGACATCTATAATGGAGAGAAGTGTTGAATAACCATGTTTCAATGGTAACGTGAAACTGTATAGGCCCAATACTGTATTTATGTGGGCATCAAACCTCCTGTTTCATTGGCATTATTTGTGCTATGCAGAAAGTTGTCAAAAAAATTTACTGAACGACTTTTAAACAACACAAGGCCGCTCCGTCAAAAATTCTCAAAAAGTTACTGCTGGTATAGAAGAATAACATTTAGAGGTTTCCGATATGATTTGAAACTTGCTAGTTAAAAAGGATGCCCGGCAAAACTCAATCAACAAGTGGTGAGTGTACGTTTTATTATGGTAATAACTGACTCGACGCACACATTGTATAATGGACATTTTCATCGAGTGAGCTATAAAAAGTAAGTCAAATAAAAGTACAAACCTGCAGCATTCCGCAAAGATCTACAGCTGACAGGTATTCGGGATCCACTTGCTTCAGATAGTAATCGGCTGGTATCCATTGTCGCTTTATCTGACAGATTATGCTTCGCTGCTAATCTAAGAACCTTCCTGGGCATTTCAGCTGGATCCCCCTGGAAAAAAAACAGTCAGTAATCTCTCGTTAACGAAAAACTGAAAGCTTAAATGACAATACATCTAGGTAAGCTGCAAAGTCAGGACGATGGCGACAACACAATATAAAGTATTATGGATCAGCAGATGATGTTATTTTACTTTAGGATTGTTTGATAAGTGCATTCATTCATTCATTCAATATTATCAGACCGAGTGATTTATTCCCAGGGAACCAAACTCCTTGGGCGTACAGACTTATTAAGACACAAAATACACAGCATCATGGTCAAACAGCACAAACAATCTCAAATGAAGGCTTATATATCCAGATATAGTAGACCAAAAAACAGTGCCACAGGGGCTTTTTTTGTGAAAAATACACTGGCATTAAAGGATTCATAAGTTTTCAAATCTCTTCAAATCTCCAGCTTTAAGATTATACATTGATAAAGTCCCTTAACGAGAGGTGCCCACTGGAACAGTTGTGGGAAGCAAGAACAATAAATCTCAAGTTTTTATTCATCAATATTACTGTTGTCAACGTTGTTTGGAATATGAGTCCTAATATTCAATTAGGAATTAACAAACCTCTGCTGGCCCCGGATCCATGATGGAGATCTAGTTTTCCGTTCTGTTGCAGAAGCCAGTAACCTATAAGTACATCAATAACAAAATTGTCATAGTTGTTATTGTTTGAGCCCACATCATGGATGTGGCAGTACCACACAAATCCTTTTGTTTATCGTTTATGACTCCAACAGGTACAATAGTCTAGCTTTTAAACAAAAGTGTCACTTGTTTAATCCTCTAATTACCATTGACTGTCACACTACATACAGCCAGGTTCACCATAAACTGACATTCATACAGCAAGGTATTCGTTGCTAGATAATATTGGGTGAACTCATTGTGAAACCTGTGCCAATGTGGCAGCAGGGTCCATGAGCGCTGTGCCCTGGCTGACAGCTGCAATAAGTGTATGCTGCATTAAGATCTGGAGGATCTAGTTCATCATGTCAGGTAACCTACAAGTTATATTTACATAAGGGCCTACTGATAATACTGTAAGCTCGGTCAGCCATTTTAGGGTAGTCTTTGACCAGCTGCGCAATGACAGCATGATAAAAGGTGTTTTCAAACTAGTCACAGGGTGGAGACAGGCAAGGCAGGAAGTAAAATGAGAGGGATGGTTTGACTCCTTTTTGCGGCTTTAAATGAAAATTGGCAATTGTTTGTAATTGAAATTCATCTCATTGTGAGAAAATCGAAGGCAGACTGCTTTATAATGACATGAAAACATAGTCATGGTGGTATTCGGGTGGGTCACTTCCTAGTTTGGGGCTATCTAACAAACTTAATCCACCTCATTCTATCAAAAATTCAAATCAGATCCTCTAGACAAACAGGATATAATCTAAGTGTTCCTAGTGACAGTAGAGTAGAGGATTGGTTGCAATACCACTAGAAGCAAGTTGACATCAGTACGTGACAGCGTGGATAGCAACAACTTAACTTTGCTCAGACCAATCGTGAATAATAATCATGATCTTACAGTATGTCAACTCACTCCTTTACTACATGTGACTCACCACTTACCAAAATTAAGTCTTAATCAGTATCAGCACGTTTGGTACAAGCTAGTCCTGTGTAGGGAGGATCACTCACTCCACTGCTTTCCAGGTGAAAGTCAATCTTGATTTAATATGTTTCGGCTCAGTAAGACCACTGTCTGATAAGGAGTGCATAAGATCTGTAACTCCTTGATAAGATCAAGGTAGGTAAGTATTGTCCAGTACAAAACAAAGATTTAAACAGGTCCTATGAGTGTCAGTATTGATAGCACAGTTGTGTTCCAGTCAGCTCTTATGGTGTGTGTACGAAAATGGGAAACACAATAGCCTTTGGTCCTGAATTCATAATGTGGCTAATATTAGGGGAGCTTTTAAGCCCCGCCTCTAATATCTTAATAGCTGTTAATATAATAACAGCGACTCAAGCATTATTATTTCTTTAGTTTAGGCATGAGCAAAGAGAAAATAGATTATTATTATGGGCATGAGGATACCAGTGGGTTTTAATTTTGTGAGTGCACAATATAGTAAATTGTTTGAATGTAAAAGATTAGAGCTTTGAGATGACCACTTGGCACTACTTCCCATTTACTATATTGTATTGATGATCAATGATGGATGACCAGCAACTGACATTGCATTTTTTCAGCCAAGATGATGGGAGTGAATGATTACTTACAGATAGTTGATAACTACTTACTAATTATATAGGCAACTACGCCTCAGCATGCAGCTGTTCTAGTTAACTCCTTGACCTAAACATAGTGAGCAGTGACTCTAGTCGGACCAGGAGTAGTCAGCCCGTCCATTACAATGATACATATCATAAACAAAAGGTGAGTATTGTTACATATATTCCCTCCAAAATTACTTTGTACCATTCACTGTCAGCACAGGGAATAGATAAATTCCATTGGTTGAGGCACCGTCATACAGCTATAGTTACTTACTATGTAAATGGATTGTATGCTTAATTCTTACTATGACTGCCAGCGTTGGCCAGAAGAGACCACAAATTCTGATGTGATTATCACTACTTACTTCATTTCTCATTTACTTAGACCTATGCATCAATTCTTAATCATTTTCAAATGATGGAGAGCAAAGTAAATCCTCTTGCCTAAAACATTTTTTCTATAAATAAACAAACAGCTTTGTGTGCTAGTGTTACAATGAGTTCTTGGGGATTGTCCACATGATTATTTGCATGTATTCAGGGGCATGACTGCCCTGTATGCTTGTAAATGCACATGGACAGTCCCCAGGAGCCCATGAGTACAACGGAGACTTCAAAATCATAATCTCTCACAGCAACTTTATATGTATTTGTAGACTGTTGCAATAGGCTGCAGAAAATATTAGTAGATGGTGACTGTAGGTGCTAAGTATCGAAGTTTGTGGAATTTGCAAAGCCGGGTAAAGTTCTAATTGAAGAGGTGAGTTCCATTAACTGCTGGGTAATGTTGGCCGAAGTGTCAAAATTGTCAAGATGCAGCCGAATTTCTCCAATTTTGTGTTATGAGATGGGTAGGCTCAGAACTTTGACTATACCATTTCTTCGCCCTATAGCTTGGGTATATACCAGGGGCCATTCTAGCTATAGGTCGCGGTGGTCGCGAGACCACCCTTTGACCAGTTGAAGAAGAACTTTTTGACAAATAAATAGTTATTTCATGTCCACAAATCAATCTAGCATGATGAATTAAGCAAAGTTTTGAACGAAATTCATCGCATAAAGCTCCTTTGACGAGGATTCAGAACTCTTTGTCGGTATAAACTGAGAAAAATGGTCAGCAAAACATGTCGAGGTGTAACGTTGAGTGGAATTACGCCCACCCTTAGGCCGATTTTAGAATGGCCCCTGTATACACATGATCAGATATTGCAATGATTATTTCTGAAGTGCTGGGCCAGATGTTACTGGTGTTGTTGCAAGATTTTGTTTCCTTAGACCTGCTGTTTGGGTTAATTTAATAGAAAATGTGAAACCGAATAAAAAACGGCCAACTTTACATTTTAATAGAAGTGTACGTCTGCCAATCAATAGCCTATGTTGAAGGCAAAACATAATGACTGATGGCAAGTTAATATACTTTGCCACAGAGAAACTAATTGGTCAGACTACTTTTAGTGTTAGGTAGAGTGCGGGTCTTTTTGTGGTTTTGTCACTTTATAAAAACAAACAAGACCACTCTCAACCTATCTGACAATCAACTATAAACACTAGACCAAGCTTGATTTATCATAAGGAGGACATTTGGTGTTCAAGCTAGAATCAAAAATGCTTAAGGAAATAATGAATTAATTGATGTAATGCTACCTACATTGTGGCACTGGTTAAAGCTCTCAGTAATTTGAGAGGTGGTACAAATAAATAATTTTTTCACTATGCTGTGATGTAGCCTTGAATGGAATGTAACATTTGCAACATAAGGCCACGTGGCCTTATGATTTGCAAACTTCCTTATTAATGGCAACAAATTCCCTGCAGTTCTTCAGAGTTGTTTTCTCTCTGAGATGATGTGCAATGAGGGGACAATTTTGATGTCAAATACCGCAGTTATCTTGTTCACATTTGAGTCAGCTCCCTGATGAAGCAATGGGGACAATAGATATACATGCTTAACATTGACGACATTCACTCTATATAGATGTGTAATTGCTTACCACAATGATTGATGAGATAGATTGAATTCTATAATCACGCCTTGTTCGACAATTTATTGCATTTTGTTAATGTTGCAGATATGTGATGAGGCCATTGTCATAGAATACTACTATTCAATGACTTGATGTGTATATTAACATGCTTCGATTTGCTGATGCAATACTACTTACAGGTATGTGCATGAATACCCTGTAGGATGAAAATATACACCTAAGTTAATTTAGCGACCTGGCTTAGATTGGTCAAATTAGCGGAATTAAATGTTAGCGAGTTTTGATTTTTGAATTTCAACTATATAAACCATCAATAAGAGATTACTAAAATATAATAATAAGCAAAATTTAGAATTAGCGAAGTTGCCATTAGCGAAATAGCGAAAAATTTCTTCCTTTAGGGTATTTTAATTATCTAATTATCGTTATCCATTCACAGCGCTTCATGACACATGACTGGTTTGTGATAGGCACACTGTCTTCCCGGTGTGTAAAATTCAATCCTAAGGATCTAGAGCTGTAACGCCTGACCATTACTTAGTACCACCAACAACATGTGCAAAATGACCAATGAAGGTTTCATATCAAAATTATTCAGGTATATTTATTTTTGCACTGGATTTAATGGAGCCCTAACCAGGTACTTTAATAGTCTAGCGGGATTATTAGGGAGGAAATAAGGGACATATGCAAGACAGAAAGCTAATATGGCTGTAATATATCAGCAGTGCTTTTCCAACTTGATACTACTTGCCAATCTTTTATTCATATCTTAGCTTGTGATGCTATGTCACTCTATGTCATAGGAAGATTTTCGTCTGTTACAAGGACTAAGGCAACTGGTTTGGTCAACTAGTGTAGGGTACACTCAGACACGGGACAATCAGTCTGGTATTATTATTTGCCATCCTTTACATAAAACAAGTGTTAGGCCTATGATATAGATATCCGGCCATGATTAATATATTGGCAGGTCAATTATTGATTATGTCTTACCATCATAATCATGAGCAGACAATCCCTACTACTTAGTAAGATCAATAATTATCTCATTGCTTGAAGGTTGTTTGCAGGGCTAAAAACTCGTAATTTGCAAATTCATATCATTACTTTTCTTCAATATTTGGGAAAAAGCATTATCAAAATGTGTTATTGTGACATATCAATATTTTCTGATTCTGTCTTCAGTGGTTCCAGACTTTATAACCATTCGCCATAGAACACAGAGGGCTGCCTGATCATCCATTAATGAACGCGGGAGAATAGAACAAAAACGGTAAGTTCTGATTATTATGGCCATGCAGTGAGATAGGTGGTCTGCTCAATACAGTTGATACACATATCCATGTTCATACTCACTCCTCACTATATCTATCAGAGGTTGAAAAGTAACAATGTAACTATTTATGTAAGCGTCAGCAAGTAGGAGCTATCTAGTGGATAATACCTAGGCGTATAGCAACTGACATGATGTGGTACGGCAAACTGAGACTAAAAAGGTCATCTAAGTTATTAAATCAGTAATAGTAACTGTTTTCTCATTCTGAAACTAACAGCTGTAATATAAAAAAAGTCTAATAATAGGGATTTCTTCTTAATATATAGGTTTCAATCATTTACATACTGCATCAATGGAATTTCCTCAGAGTAACCATTTATCATACATAGAGTGTTGATTTTTTAAGCGCAATCAATTTATCATTGTAGTTTCATTATCAAAACAGGAATCTTTTATAAGAAGTATACTTGTTAGCAGCATATACAAACACAAAGCTACATACACATACACACACTCCTACACACAAACATTATTATTCATCTTAACAATGGAGAGCAGCAATCACTTTACTGATTACATTGATTACATAACACCAGACATGCACAGCATATTCAGCAGCACAGGGTTAATTTGAAATAATGAATGCCTGTTGGCTTAAAATTTTTGTACCAGTTGTTGCCTCGCTCAGGAAAGGCAAAACAGGCTGGTCTTTCTAAAGGGGCGTTTTGTA
>ERZ1740070.1770-NODE-1770-length-13128-cov-7.642393_pt1 | contig 13128 bp, 7 predicted proteins | sample MGYA00581734_ERZ1740070 | MGnify/ENA primary metagenome ERZ1740070 (study PRJEB43018, sample SAMN04849744) | marine metagenome | isolation source: floating plastic debris | place: Pacific Ocean | collected 2008-09-01 | study: EMG produced TPA metagenomics...
CAGATAAAATGCGGTTGCTTGCATCGCTTCCCACATCATCCGTATGGCCTTCAACCGTTATTGTCCCTTTGGGAATGTTTATCAATTGTTCCGACAGTTCTTTTATTGCTTCTAAGCCTTCTGGCTTTAAATCGGCTTTGCCAGTTTCGAAAAGTACGGCACTATCCAGATTCAATCGTAACGCCCCGCCGATAGCGGCTACGGCGTCGATATCCGCTCCTGGGGGAAAACCGCTATTGGTATTCAAATCCACGAGTTTTAAGTAATTGAAGGTTTCACCAGGCTTCACAAAAGGAGAAATATCCAATCCTGATGTTCCTCCCTTTATCTTTCCTATGTCAATCCAGGTTTTACCATCTTTCGATATGGATAAAGCTGTCGGTTCTTTAATGATTCCAATTTCAAAAACATAGATATCCGGACCATTAACATCCGTAATGGAATTGTCATCAAAGAACACTACAATACTTCCTTCAAGGCCTAAGTTGGTAAACTCCTCTCTTTTAGGCTTTTGTCCTTTAGATGGCCCCAAAACACTTTCGGGATTTTCACCACCTTGTTTCCCAGCAGTGTAGACCACCAAAGAGTCCGCAAAAGAAATATCGCCCATAGGCAGGTAGACCATTTCCATTTGGGAGTCTATATAAACATCTTCAATACTTTCAGTAAGTGCATACCATGAAGGGTTGGCTCTGTAAAAGGCTTCCTTCTTTAGTGCTGCTTTTCTTTTGAAATCTGCCGTTCTTTCTCTGGCTTCTGTTTTGTTTTCTTCTAGCATTTCCACAAAATTTTGCGAAGCTTCTCCGCTGGCGATGTAATCCTCTATTTGAGGGTTGGATAGGCTGTTTTCGATTTCAACGGCATTTTTCACACTAATGATATTGAAATCCGACATTGCGGTAAGGGCCAAGGAAACCTCTTCTTCACTAATGCCGGCCATGGCTGCAAAACTTTCTCTAGCTTGGGCGCCTTGTTCGCTTTTTAGAAATTCCAGATTAATATTCCCACTTTCGTCAAAGAGACTATTACCCAAAGAGTCTTTAGCATTGCCTCCAATAAAAAGATTTCCAAGACCGCTCATGGCCTCTTTCATCGCTGCTCCTGCTTCTTCCATACCCTCGTCCAAGCCAATGCTATCTGTCGGTTCGGTTTGTTCTTCGATAGCATCTATCTGTGGTTCTTCCGTCTTTTTATCCTTGCAACTCCCAAGGAACAGTCCTACCAAAAGGAGTAAGACAAGAAATGTACGATGCACCATTTTATTTATAGCTTGCATAATAGACTTTGATGAATTCGTAATACATAAACCCATGTCGTCCGTACCAGTTTTCTTCGCCAAGTAATTGTTCACATTGGTCTATTTTCTGCAATACTTGATACTGAAGGTCTATTAGCTCACGGTATTTATTGGTATAGGTTTGGTCAAAGCTTTCCATCTTTTTCAAGATTTTTGCGCGTTCTTTTTGCCAGACCAGTCCACTTACTGCATGGATTCCCGAAAAATTATCTCCGAAGGACACCCCATAGTCCACGGTCTTTTTTATGTCAATTCCAATTTTTTTAAGCTTTTCCAGCGTGTAGCGGTTGTGGTTGAAGTCTGCGTAGGCTCGTTCTAAACATTCACAACCTTCACTTTGCTCGGCGTTATTACCACTAGTTGAACTTCCGGACTCATCAAATGCACTAAAATCCCCTGCCTGTTTACTTTCATCCTCACCTTCACCTTTGCTATTGTCTCTATCCTTGTCTTTTTGCGCTTCTCTATCGGGGTCTTTTTTACTTTCCCTGTCTTCTTGTTTTTGAGAGTCCAATTCTGTTTCTGAGTCATTTTCTGAACTTTCTGTGGTTTCTGAACTTTCTGAATTTCGCTGTTGTATTTGTGTCATCTCGCGTCCATAGGCCGCCATTACATCACTTACGTTTTGTGAATAGTTGGCTGCGGCATCTGCGCGGCCCTGTTCAAGGGCTCGTGATGCACTGCTCAACGCATTTTGATAGCTCTGCGTTGCGATTGAAATAGTATTTGCATCCCCATGTGCGTTCCTTATTTCAGCATTAAATTGCTCTCTAAGGGATTCACTCACCACTGAAAAGTTTGATGTATGTGCTTCAATCAAAGAATTTCGGACTTCTTCGGCTTGCCTCAACCCCCTTTCTTTTCGTTCCTCTGCTTTCGCTATGGCATCTTCGGTGTTTTCATCCTTTCCATCAACGGATTCTTCTGAAGAAGCATCACTCTCTGAATTTGAATCCCCAGTGTAGTTTTTAGCAGCGTCTCCTCCGCTTGTGTTTTCGCTACTTGTAGAACCCCTTGATTCGCTTCTTTGCGCTGTTTCGTAGCAACTGGATGGTAAGCTAGGTTGTCCTCTTGGGTCCATATCAGGTTCGTAATCACGGTCATCTGTGGTCAATAACCTTAGATTTTCCCAGCGGTTGGGGTCCGCATAAAACTTTAATACCGCATCACTGCTATTTTGGGCTATATTGGTAAGAACCCCACCAATACTTCCTTTTCCTGAGGCCACCTTGCTCAAGGAGCCACCTAAACTGGAGACCACCCCAGCATTAAGTGATGAAAAAGTTATCAGCGCCAGGATAACGTTTATCGCGCTACGTTTTCGAAAAACTAGGAAAAGCAAAAGAAGGATGATAACAAATCCAATAACAGCCAAAATAATAAGCAAGGTGTTGGAGCCACCGTCGGAGGTTGTTCCATCTGAACTTGACATGCTTTCGCTAGCATCTCCGGACTTTTTCATGGTGTTACTGGCAACAAAGAGAGTACTCTGCGGGAATAGCTCATGTCCAGCAGATACAGCAACAATAAATTCGATTCCCTTTTTCGCGCCAGAGATAATAATCCCAAACTGCCTTGCTGTTTTGAAGACGTTTTCGAAACGACCATTTCTAGTTTTTCCGCTTCGTTCGATTTCCTCCCAATTCTTTCTTACGATTTTAACCTCTAGTTCATCACCACTTTCGGTAAACACTTGTACCATGGCAGGTCGTAGAATGTAACCAAAGTTTTTAATGGCAATTCTACTTTCCTCACCATCGGTAATACCGCTGAAGTAGCGGATGACATAGTCTTCATCTTCTTCGGGTAAGGGTAAGTCTTCTGCTACCACGGGAATCTCATCATCATCGTCTATGGAAGGAGGTCTCAAATCTTTTACATCTTGCGCAAAACAAGAAATACTCACAAAAAGCAGCCCATAAAAAAGGCTATTGCTTAGCTGTTTGAATGCCATGGTTCTAGTTTAAAAAGTGGTTTTGTAGTCTTTAGTATCTATGGTGAGGTCTTCCGAACCGATTTCCCGGCAAACCATATGAATGGTTTTGGGTTTTCGTTTACTGGTATCGACAATTTTGATTTCCAAGGCCAAGCCATCAACCAAATTCATCCATTGTGCAGAATTTTTCTTTTGCTTTCGTTGTCCCATACTTTTGAACATGTTGGAAAACTTTGGGTCCAACTCATTAGTGACCCAGACCGTACCTGAATACTGTTCATTGCCGACATCGTATCCGGCACAGGTGTACCCTAAAATCTCTTTTGTTTCACCGTTCGGTTTTACAGTCCAGTCTTGACTGACCAGCGTACTGTTGGACATACCCTTGGAAAAGGGGATGGTAGTGCGGTTTCTAAAATCTCCAAAATCGGATAGGGCGAATATCTTTTTCTGGTTCGCATCAATGATGGAAATGGTTTTTTGACCTGGCTTGAGCTCAATTTCACTGGCAGCAACGCCTTGTGTTGGACCCACGCGATACTTTGTAACGAGACTATTCTTTTTGTCTATGATTTCCAACACTAAATAATCGGTGAAATTGAAAACCGTGTTGCCCGCCGCTTCTTCGGGTTTTCCTTCGATAACCTTATCCAATGCATTCACAGTCTCTTCTGAAGATTCATATTCGACCAGTCTTTAAACAGTTCGCACAGCTGCTTTTTAGGCCTTAAAGCCGAGTTTTTTTAAAAATTGAGAATGAAGGTTGATGGTGGGGTAGACCAGTAAGAAGGTCAGGATTGCAAGGGTTCTCATCGGTTCTAGTTTTTATTGATTTTCGAATTTGCCTGAATGTCTTTGCGAATAAGGCTGTCTAATACGGTTCTTATGGAATCCCTTCGTTTTGGAGAAGGTTCTTGGGCTTGCAGTTCATACATCGCCCAATAGGTTGCTTTGGTTTTTGGGTCTAGGTTGCCCTTGTTCATGAAGTCTTCAAAATTCTCTATCCCTTTAAAAGGGTCTTTGGTGCCATCGATATCTTTTTCAAGGTCACCAAAGGCATGCCCTAGGGTTTTGGACATCATGTCCATCATGCTACCCTCTTGTTGAGGAGTGTTTTTATCTTTTTTAGTATCTGTGGTTTGTGCACTGACTCCTGTCGCGCATATGATGAGTGCTATGATTAATACCAACTGTTTTAATTTCATTTTTTAGCGTTTTGGTTATACTTAATTTTTACTTCGTTAGTTGGGGAAAGTAGTTGTGCCAACTGTTTTTGAATGCAGCTCATCTGGGCCAGCATGGCGTCATTTTGCTGTTGTAAGTCTCGAATCTGGGATTGTTGTTCTTGTATGGCTTTAGTGAGTACGGGTACAAAATCATTGTAACGTAGGCTCAGATATCCGTTATCATCCTTGGTCAGAATACCTTGATTTTCATACCCCAATTGCTCTAGCACGGTTTCTACTTCTTGCGCAATAAAACCGGTTTCCCGGGTTTTGTTATCGTTGTTTTTACGAACATAGTCTACCGGGTGCAATTGGTTAACTAGACTGAGCCCATAAGGCAGGTCCTGGATATCGGTCTTCCAACGCCGGTCCGACGTAACTGTCCAAGCGACTTGAATTTGGGCCAATGAGATATTGGTATTACCGATTCGCACTTGGTTGGAAACTGTACCAATAGGCACTTGTGCATCTGCACCTATACCAATATTGTTGCTGCCCACAGTCACCGTATTTAAAGAGTTTGCACCTATTGCAGTATTACCAGAACCTGAGGTATTCCTATTGAGTGCACGACTACCGGTAGCTGTATTTAAAAATCCAAAAGTGTTCGATGCCAAGGCACTATACCCCAAACTTGAATTATTGAAACCAATGGTATTGCTAGAAAGCGAGTTTACTCCTACAGCAGTATTTTCTTCGCCAGATGAGTTTGCGAAAAGAGAACCATAGCCCGCTGCGGTGTTATTTCTTCCTGTGGTGTTTAGAAATAATGCTTGGCCTAATGCGGTGTTAAAACTCCCAGTGGTATTAAATTCAAGTGCAGAACGGCCAATAGCTGTATTGTTTTCTCCAGTAGTATTTTCTGCAAGAGACCCGGTGCCTGTGGCGGTATTGTTTACTCCTGTGGTATTTGATCTAAGTGCTTCAAGACCTACAGCTGTATTGGCGTTTCCAGTGACGTTGAATTCAAGTGAATTCCGTCCTACGGCCACATTCGCATTTCCTGTTGTGTTGGACTTAAGTGCGGAACGGCCAATAGCTGTATTGTTTTCTCCAATTGTATTTAATTGTAGTGCTCCCGTGCCAATAGCAGTATTAGAATTTCCTGTTGTATTGAAAGTAAGAGCGCCTGAACCTACGGCAATATTGGCATTGCCGCTCAAATTCAGTACTAGTGCCGCATTTCCTAAAACAGTATTTTGAGATCCCGTAGTATTTGCTTCAAAGGAAAAAGCTCCGACAACCGTATTATTAAATCCCGTTGTTGAATTGTTTATTCCGGTGTTTTGTCCAATAAACAAAGAGCCGGTTCCATTATCGGTAATCGCATCGTTTAAATCATTTAATTCTTCTGCACCACCACCTATTCCAACTTCATCATCACCTGGTACCCAGACGCTGGCCGCGACATCCCATTTGGGTACTTGGCCGTCTGTAGTTCCAACCAAGCCCGTTACTTCTGTACCATCCCCCAACAGAATACCGGTTTGAGTGGTTACATCCACTTCATTTAACGGGTCCGCATCGGCATCTTCGATATAGGTACTTAAGTCCACACTCCCCGTTCCGGCTTCAATGGTCAACACGTCACCAGTAAGTTGCAAATTCTGGTCATCGGTACCGCTACCACCGCTGCTGACAAGGGCGTCAATTGCCTCTTGTGCGTTGTTGGCAAAAAGTCCAGATGTGGTGTTATCATATGGTACTTGAGCTGCGGTCTGTCGCCCATCACCGGAGCTAATGGCATAGGGTACTGCCATAATTTCCGTAGTGCCGATGGATGTTCCGTTAATACTGGTTGTAATAAAAGCAGCAGCGCTGCCCCAAGGCAAGGTGTTGTAGTCGCCGGTGGTTACCGTCCCGGTACCGATTCGAATACTGAAAACACCATTGGCATCCGTATCTGTGCTGTGTATTTCTTGATAGACCAACTCGGCATTCTCGCCTCCAAAACGAAGCCCGATACCAAAATCTAAGCGAGATTCAGCCAAGAGTGCACCGTCTGCTCCCCTAGCTACGCCCTGATAATTAATAAAATTCCTCTGGATCGTCTGACCAGAAAGGTTACAAATCAGTATGAAGCATCCCAAAAGAAAAAGGTGGTCTTTTTTCATAATACTATTTTTTGATCAGTTTGTATTGTCTAGGACGGTCTTCTCCTTCAACAAAAACATTAACGATATAGATGGCATTCGCGAGGGTAGATAGGTCTACTTGTATTTCATTACTGCTATTTTCAAAAACCTGTGATACAAGTTGTTGGCCGGTCATGGAAAAAAGCTTAAAACCAAACACCTCGTTGTTTCCAGGAATGATGTACAAAATTTCTTGCACCGGAATCGGGAATAACACTAAATCGTCAAAATCGGTTTTAACTGGTGCCATAAACAGATAGCCGCTCCAGAAACCTTGGTCCACGGCACCAGTTTCATTATTTATGAGTCCTATGATGGGTTCGCCAAGGGTAAAATGAAGTTGGATGTTTTCTGAGGATAATTGGGTACCCGCATTGGCAACAACAGTCCTAGAGATACTTTGTGCTCCCGACGAAAACCCAAATAAAAGAAAGAGGCTTACAATGTACTTATGGTTCACTATGGGTTGTGTTCTTTTAATTAATACTTCATTTTTTAAAGTGAACTGTTTCAATGGTTTTTCCTTTATAGGTGATATGCAGGATATAATCCCCTTCAGATAAGTGGTCGACGTTCAAATAGATTTTAAAATGGGGGAGCGGCTTTACAATGCCTTTATAGGATGTTTCTTTTTTTTCCATCGTATCGTTTCGGCTGTTGAAACATCTCTACGAATGTAAAGGGTGATTTTACTGAAGTATGCCAATATTGTAACAGACTTGAACAGCTATGTAACCTGCTGTGTAATCTGTTGCATTTCGATGGTAAACAGTAGCTTTTAGTCCTTTTTTGGATACTGTGATGGGCTTACGCCATACGCTTCCTTAAAGCATTTGGCGAAATAGGAGAGGTTGTTGAAGCCAATTTGATAACAAACTTCAGATACATTGGCATCAGAATTTTCAAGGATTTGAGCAGCCAGCTTTAAACGTTGTGACCGAATGAATTCCGTGGCGGAAAGTCCGGTTAGTGCTTTTAGTTTTCGATGCAGTTGCATGCGACTAAAACCCAAAGCAGTGGCAAAGTCTTCCGTAGAAAATGAAGATTTCACCAAATAATCATCCAAGACGGATTGAATCCGTTCAAGTAAATGCTCATCCGGAGCGGTTATGGCAATATCCTTTGGTTTTAAGATGACTTCTTGACTGTATCGTGAACGCATCTTATTCCGGATTTGGAGCAAATTCTCCATTTTGGATTTGAGAAGCACATTTTTGAACGGTTTGGTGATATAATCATCTGCTCCGCTTTGAATGCCTTTTAATTCATTTTCATCTCCAGCTTTGGCCGTCAACAAGATAATGGGAACATGGCTGGTGAGTTCATTGGTTTTTAGCTCCTGAGTCATTTCTACTCCATCTTTTTTAGGCATCATAATATCCGAGATGATGATGTCAGGAATCTCAGAAAGGGCTTTTGTCAAGCCTTCTTCTCCATTTTTGGCCACTACAATTTCATAATCCGTTTTCAAGCTTTCCGTCAAAACCGTTTGAAGGTCAGCATTGTCCTCAACTAAAAGGGCCAGTGGTTTATCAGATTTATCTGGAACCTCATATTCAACAGCACTTTCATCCGAAACGGCCGATGGTGTTGGAACGGACACATTATCCACCAATTCTGTAGCTTTAAATTGGGTTTTGGCGATGGGTAATCCAAGTTCAAAGGCTGTACCATTACTATGGTTTTTATCGATATGGATTATACCTCTATGTAATTCTACTAACTCTTTAACCAATGCTAAACCTATACCAGCTCCATTATTGTTGTCATGAGTTTGGTAAAAGCGATTGAACACTTGGTTTCGTTCTTCTTTGGTAAGCACTGCCCCTGTGTTTTCCACCCGCAGCTGCAAAGTGTTCTTCGTTTGCTTTGCGATACATCGTATCTCGCCCCCTTCAGGGGTGTATTTTACGGCATTGGAGAGCAGATTGGACACGATTTTGGATAGAGTCTCGCCATCACACCAAATACTTTCCTGCGATAAATGGTTGGTGAATACGAAATCAATACCCTTATTCTCAGCTTGGTATTGATATGGTTCGGCCAAAGCACTCAAAAAAGCATTTGCCTGTAGTTCTGAAACGCGAAGTGTAGCCTTGCCCGATTCCAATTTTGAGAGCTCCAACAATTGATCAACCAAATGGGTCAAGCGTTGGTTGCTTTTTAAGATGAGTTCGAACTCCCTTTTATCTTTTGGGTCTACGTTGGTTTGGTTGAGCCTTCGCTGCAGGGGTGTGGCCATGATGGTCAATGGGGTTCTGAACTCATGGGAGATATTGCTGAAAAACCTGGATTTCATGCTATCGAGTTCTTCCAACTTTTCCACCATGGATTTTTTATTACGGTAGTTCACCAAAAGGTAAGTGAGTAGAATAAGGGATATTCCAACCAAAACCAAAAATAATGGGGTTTTATAAAAGGGTACGACAATGGCTATTTCAAATTGGTTTTCTGCAATTATGTTCTCCATATCCGACTTGGCCCGTAAATGAATAGGGTTTGCTCCGATGCTTAGTTCTAAGTCTAAGAAGTTCTTGTTTTGTATTGTTTTCCAAGCATTATTTCCCAGCTTGTATTCATAAAGAATGGTATCGTAGATATGAGGTTTGGTTACGGTGAATTCCAGTCGAATTTTCTTTTGGTATTCGTTAAAAATGATACTGTCATAACCGGATAGCGAAGGAATACGCTCCAATCGGTTGTCGGCAAAAATTGCGGATACATCCAATTTGGAGTTTCGAGCTTTTGGAACCTCAATGATTGGTGCAACAGTTCTGAAAATCTTACCCGTTTGCACACTCCATACAAAACCATTATTATCCTCATAAAGATGGGTCGCCCAGGTTTGTTTCATCTCTTCCAAAGTGGGAAGCCAAGTATATTCTTTTGAGTTGCTGTTGAAAAAGCCATTTCCAATTTTTGAAGCATTGATCAAGGCGATGGAGTCATTCAATGGAACAGCACTTCGAATTGTATTATAATCGTGCCTTTTGGGAAATTCTTCGGAGGTGGGATATTGCTTGAAGGTTTTTGAATTGAAATCGAATTCAACCATACCAAGTGCCCAAGAAGGGAAATATATTTTCTCTTTCACCAAGTTGGTTTTGAAAAAATTATGCGAAAGGGAATCGGCCCAATTTTCGGGAATAGTATATCTTTCAGGGGTGCCCGTTTTCTTGGGAATGCGATACAGACCATCCATCAATGCCGCCCAGATAACATCTTTTTCAAGATTAGGATAGATAGATTTCACTGATTTTGTGCTTTCGCGATATCTTTCAGGTACTTCGCCGTTAGTCAAATAGCTTTTGAGTTTGACCCCACTTTTTCGGTCAACCAGATACAAACCATTGGCTGTGCCAATGTACATGGTGTCTTTATGCTCCTCGATTTGTAAGATGTAGTTACGATGGTTAAAGGAGCGCAAGGGCTCATCCAAAGTTATCTTTTCAATTTTCTGTTGTGCTAAATTGATTTTGAAAAGCCCTTTTCGTCTACCCAGCCATAAGTTTTCATCGGCATCAAACTTGAAGCAAGTCGCTTGCTGGTCATTTAGTCTATATTCAGATGTTGCAGAAAGGTATCGGGAAACATTAATCGCCCTGATGCCATTATAGCGATAGACCCCTTCGTTTATCAAGAACCAAAACGCGCCATCTTGGGTTTGATGGATTTGTTCAATCATCAACCAAGAGTTCAAACCATCATCGTTTTCAATCAATACTTCTTCGAAAGCTGGCATCTTTAGCTGACCAAATGTTATCAGCGGGATGAAAAGCAAACACAGTATGAAGCGAACAAGCATAATGGCGTTAGGGAGGTTATCCTAGTTTTCAGTAACTGCTACTGAAAATCAATATTATGGAATTTCTTAGGATTTTTTGAATACTGCTGTAACTGCTTAGGTTACATCAGTGTTTTATGGTACTCCATAATGGCTAATCCGATGGCACTTTTTTCGAAACTCGGGTTGCCAAATAAACATTTGACATGGGCATGACTCAGGCCTTAGGGTTTAAAATTTACCTTGCCCGTTATCAAGAATTGATCTAGGGCCTTGTACGCAAGCTCGCCACCAGTGTTGCTGTTGGTGAAAATCACAAAGCCTTTCTGTAGTTCTTCATACATTTTAAACTCACATTTAAAGTCTCCATTATTTCCCCCATGACCAAATGTAATGCAGAAGGGTGTTTTTACGATTTGCAAACCTAGCCCAAAGTAACTCTTCCAGTCCTCGGAATTCATTTCTTCGTATTTGTCGGTGACCGTAAGGTGATGAAACATATCGGCATATGTTTTACGGGATAAGCCTCTTCTTTCCAAAACGGCAATGGCAAAGTCAGAGAACGATTTGGCCTCGGTATGCAAGCTCCACGCCATACCTGCTTTATTAGGGAGGTTGGTCATATTGGCATGATTGTTAAAATGTCCATTTGCTACAACTTTAAAAAGGTAATCGTTTTTTTCAAAGTAAAAATTCTGAAGATTTAATGGATTCAGAACTTCTTCTTCCAGCACTTGAACCACATCTTTCCCAGTTATTTCTGCTATTACCCTTTTGAGGTATTCGAACCCTTCTCCGGAGTATCCAAATTGGGTTCCCGGCTCAAATTCAATTTTCATTTCCCCATCCCTCCAGTTGGGAAATCCAGTTTGGTGAGATAAAACATGACGTGCTGTTATCTTTTTATACCTTTCGTCATAAGCGATTTCTTCAAACGGTAAATAAGTGTAAAGGGGTTGGTCTAAATCAATAATCCCTCTTTCAGCTAGTCTGCATACCGCAAAGCCAAACACAGGTTTGGTAAGGGATGCGGCCTCAAATAGTGTTTCTTTTTCCACACTTGCTTGCGTGAATACATTTTTAACACCGTAGGTTTTATGATATGTTAACTTACCATTTTCGATTAGACCCAAAGAAACCCCTGGTATTTCATAATAATCCATGTAGGAAGCTACAAACGCGTCAACCAATTCATATTTGTTATGCGGATTTTCTAGTAATAAACCTTCACTTTTAATGAGATTCAGAGGTTCTGCAATACTCAATTCCAACGGAGCTGCATTCACTTTTGTATCCGGTTTAACATCCACTGTAATGCCCGATGGATTAAGTTTAAAACGGTCTTCATCCAGGATATAAAAATTCCATTCAGGTGTTACCTTATAGGAACCCTTAGGCAGTTTTGCTGTGTAATTCCCGGTGGAATCTACAACTTCCCTCACCCATAATGAGGGTGTTTTGGTAGAAGCAATCCTAACTTTTTTTGGTGGTGGCCCAATGGAATCCTGACTCCATTTCACCTGACCTTCAACAATACCTAATTGTTCTTTGTCGTCAACCAAAACAATGCTCCCAATTTTGAAAGGGACCTTTTCTTTGCCTTCGGTTTTTTGCCAAGCGACTCTTGTTAGCTCTTCTTCTCCTTGGGTATCGCTATCGTAAATCATAAAATCCAAACCAATGACGTTACCTTCTTGAACGTTTTCCTCGAAAGTGAGTTTGATTTCATAATAGGTTTGATTTTCAATTCTTTGGGAAGCAACCGAAATATTGTCCCAGTTTGGGTTCCTTGCGCTTGGGTCCCAGTTCGTAGTAGCGTCATCAATTTCTTGGTACAAAGCATTAAAGCAGTATACGTTTACGCCAGAACCCTTGGCGTCATGGTATTTGTCGAGATACATGAGACATTGGTCTTGTGCATCAGATAACGCTCCTTTTTCTGAATCGACTTGGTGGGACTCGTCCTTTACGGATAGTAGCACATAAATGGACTTACTTTCTTTGGAAAAACCAACTTTGAAATGTGCTGCCAAATCCTCTTCGCTTTCAATCTCGTTTTCCAAAACTACCCCGATAGGATGTTTGATCATGTCATCGGACCAATCTTCAGGATTTCCATCTATTTCCACCTCATTCATGGGATACGCAAAGGCAATTTCCAAGTTTTGGTTTACGGTAGAATCAGGTGATATCCCTTCGTTGTTTTTACATCCGCACAATAGGAGTAAAAAAAGGACGGTAATGCCTTTTGACATGTTCATTTCCTTAGATTTTTTCTGTTGTTATTTGGTTCTCTTCGAACTAAAAAGAGATGCTCCCCTAATTTACGTTTTCATTATATCCAAATGATGGGTTTATCGCGTTTATTTTCCTTTTGGTGGTATAAATATGAAACCCATTTCTTTTAAGGCTTAGCAAATCATAAAGAAGAACATCAAGCTGATTTCATTTTGCTTTTTCCATAGCATCTTGGAATTCGATTCACTCTGATGCTACAGAATTGATTTAAAAAGTAGAATGGGGAACACGCTTCAATAGCTATCACGAGGAAGTGGTGGTCAATCAAAAACGATTTCATCCAAAAAAATGAAACTATTTCCTCCTGGTTCGGCATGCCACTCCGGATTTTTCAAAGGACTTTCGACCAATACCCTTATTTTTTTGAGCGTGGCAGGTTCAAAATCAATGGCGTATACCTGCTTTTCTACAGAAATGGAAGGTTCTGGTTTTGGAAGTTTAATCCGTTTAAG
>ERZ1740070.1772-NODE-1772-length-13112-cov-4.858926_pt1 | contig 13112 bp, 13 predicted proteins | sample MGYA00581734_ERZ1740070 | MGnify/ENA primary metagenome ERZ1740070 (study PRJEB43018, sample SAMN04849744) | marine metagenome | isolation source: floating plastic debris | place: Pacific Ocean | collected 2008-09-01 | study: EMG produced TPA metagenomics...
CCTTGCCTTTGCCAAACCCTCAAGGCCAAAGCCTGTGAGGCGATTTGGGGTGCGTCGAGGTTTGAATCTGGACCCTTCTCTTCGTCTCGCCTAGGCTCCCTTGGCTGGGGGAGACAGGAGAGAAAGAATGACAAACCTCCATTGGGTAGCCCCCCTGGCCGCTTTCGCCGCTTTTGCTGCCGCCGGCCTGGCCCAGGCGCAGGAGAGCGAAAAGCTCCAACCCAGACAGCTTCAGGAATTGCAATTGCCACAGCAAATCCTGACCCCGCCGGCAAAGCAGCCGCGCCTTGGCCCCGACGCCATCGATACCGTGGACCGATCCCGCGCGGCCGGATGTATCAAGCATCAGGTTTACAATGTTCAGGGGCTGAACCGGATTTCCACCCAGTTCGTGATCGCGACCTCATCCGGCGACAAGACGTTCAATTTTGAAGGCAATGCCATTCGCTTTGTCCCGGACGGCGATCCCTTGCCGCTGGCGAGCACGCTGGAAACCAATCGCTGGGATCGTATTCTGACCACGCTCGAACGCGCCGGCGCCGCTAACAAGCCGCTTCTGGTCGATTACAATACAGCAATACGAGAAGTGTTCGGAATGTTCGTTCAATGGTCGGAAAATTGTGCGCCCTGATCGTGGCGGGCGAGATAGCCCTCCTTGAACGTATCGCATGAGGAGATCGGCGCATTGGTGTCCATGCCGAACACGATGCGCCAGTCATCCGCCTGCCGGGCCATGGTCAACTGATTGATGCCACAGCCGACCAGGTCCCCATTGACCGTGATGGTGAACGGGGCCCAGACACTGGCCAGCATGCCATAGGTCTCGGTCTCGACGCCGAACAGCACCTCGTGGGCCGCGCCAGTCTCGAGCGTGCCGACCCAGTCGCGCCAGCGCTGTAGGCCATCCGGGCGCAAGTCGCCCGCATCGGTCACACGGCGCAGCGTGGCGCCGTCGGCAAAGACCTGATCGACCATGCTGGCATCGCCCTGATACATGGCGCGCATCATCGAATAGGCCGTGGCTTCCGGGCTGGACAGATCAATCGGGGCGAGCATGTCGGGCGCGGCGTCTTCGCCAGCGGCGCCTGGCGCCAACAGACTGGCCAGACTCACGAGCGGCGCGAGGAGGTAGTGGCGCATGGATCAGCCTTTCTTTGGCGCTGTATTGCGCGATCTTCATCTGGCCCCTCTTTGCGGCGGGGCCCTTTTGCGCCACATTGGCGCAAATGTTTGTCGCCGTCTCCCCCGTTTGTCCGCCCACCGATTTACCCAAAACGGTGGCGTTCTGGACCAGGCTTGGCTTTGCCCTTTTGTTGGCGGATCATGCAGACCTCTCGCAGGCCTCGTATGCCGGCGTTCAGCGCGACACGCTTGAGCTGCATTTGCAGACTTTTACGCCTGACCAGATCCAGACCACGCAAACCATGGCGACCCGGATTCGTCTTATTAGCCGCGACGCTCTGGAATCCTTGTACGCGGAATGGGAACCGCAGGGGGTCATCTCGGCCAGGCTTGAAGCCAAGCCCTGGGGCAATTACGAGTTCGGCTTTTACGATCCGGACAAGACCCCGTTCTTCTTCTATGTCGATCTTTGAGGAGGTCACTGATGCCGCCATTTCATCTCGCGTTTCCGGTCCATGATCTCGGCGCGGCGCGCGCGGTTTACGGCGACTTGCTGGGCTGCCCGGAAGGCCGCAGCAGTGACGAATGGGTCGATTTTGACTTTTTTGGTCACCAGATTGTTGCGCATCTCGCGCCAGGGGATTGCGATCCGACCGGGACCTCCGGCGTTGACGGGAAAAATGTTCCTGTACGGCATTTTGGTCTGGTCCTGGACATGGCGTCCTGGAAGGCCTTGTCGCACCGCCTGACCAGCCAGGTGGACTTCATTATCGAACCCTATGTTCGGTTTGCGGGCGAACCTGGCGAACAGGCCACCATGTTCTTCACCGACCCATCGGGCAATGCGATCGAACTCAAGGCATTCGCGGATCTCGGACGTTTGTTCGAAAAATAGTAACCATTTTTCGCTTTCTGGAGGCGATTTTTCGACAGATTCCTTGATCGTGAGGGATCGGAGCAGATTGAGCTGGGGGCATAGCAGGAGACCGGTATGGACCTCATCAATCAGTTTTTTGCGGAAATGACCGCAAACAGCCCGCGTTGGGTGTTAATCTGGGTGAATGTGATGGTAATCATCCTCGCCCTCGCTATCCCGTTCAGTTTTTCGTATCGCGAAGCGCGGTGGATTCTGCTGGGTTCAGTGCTCGGTATGTTGGGCACGGTTGCGGCTTATGGTTTATTCGGATTTACGCGATTAATGGGGCTCGGACACATCCTGTTCTGGACGCCGACCCTGATCTACATCATCACAGTTCGAGGTTGGAAAACCTATCACAAGACGCTGTTTTCGAGATGGATGATTCTGGCCGCGATCATTATCGGCATCTCGCTCGCCTTTGATGTCGTGGATCTGCTCCGGTGGATCCTCGGTGAACGCGCCCCTATCAAAATCTAGAGTAAGATGCCCAGCGCGCCGAGGACAGTGACCAGGCTGAACATCGGAATAACGGGAATGCGCCGCGCGGGCAGACCGGACTTGATCACGACAAATAGGGCAACCGCAACGAAGCTCGCGGCCCCGATTGTGGCGATCCAGGCATAGTCGAACCTGGCGGGAAAGACCGCGGCGGTCGCAAATCCCGCTGCAATGAACAGAGTGGTTACGGTTCCAAGATGCCACATCAGGTAAGACAACCATTTAATTTGCGGGTCGGTGTCGATTGCCAGCAATGGACGCACCACCCTTACGCCGCCAGCGAATACATGAAGCACGGCAGTTGAAGCAGCCAGCAATGCGGCCGCACACAAGAGGATGGTATTGATCAAAATCAGCTCCCAGCTCGCCTCGGCGACACTGTTCGAGCTTCCCGGTGGTTCGTCAATGCTGACATGCTCCAGTCTATTCGCGGTTTAGTCGCCTTCGCCGGGATTCGGGCTGAAGAATTCGGCCAGCTTATTGGTCTTCTGGGCGAACTCTTCACGATCGGCAGGCGGTTCTTTCATCCGGGTTATATTTGGCCAGACTTTCGCATATTCCGTGTTCAGTTTCAGCCATTTCGCATCTGGCTCATCGTCCGTATCCGGCGTGATGGCTTCGACCGGGCATTCGGGTTCACAGACACCGCAATCGATACACTCGTCCGGGTGGATGACGAGCATGTTTTCGCCCTCATAGAAACAATCGACCGGGCAGACTTCAACACAGTCCATATATTTGCAGCGGATGCAGGCATCCTTGACGATGTAGGTCATTTACAAACTCAGAAATTGATCATGCAGCGCAGCACATGGCTTCGGAGCTGGGACAAGTCAATGCACAGGACTGTCACGGTGCGTTTAGTTCTGCTCTTTTACGAGCGTGGGCGCGCGTTACGTCATCAATATGCAGCAGGCTGGCCACGTGCCGGATGAAAGATTCTTCGTATTTACAAGCCTCTCCATCGGCCAGGGAGACGCGATACAATCCCTCAATCACGCTTGAGCGTTCGCTTTTCGGGAGCGTTTTTACATGCCGCGTCAACGCATGCGTATCGGTTGCGTCCTCAGCGATTTGTTCGCCATTCAGCAAGACTTCGTCGGCGCGCGTGGCGTCCATATTGAAACTGGTGACAAGGATTTCTGCGATCATGTCGCTTTCGAGATTGGCATACACGCCGTCGACCAGCGCGGCCTCGACCAGGAGCGCAGCTGCTGCCTCATATGGATCAAGGTCCCTTATCGGCGCTTGTGGCGTGTCATCACCGAAAAAATTCTTCAGAAATCCTAGCATATTCGCCTTATGCGCCGGGCATGACACGTCTGTAAAGCCCCGCAGCTTCAGTTGCTGGACCCCGACGTTCGCCGATTTCGCATACCTCAACCGTCTCAATCGCCTTGGCTTTGTAAAACGTCAGAACATCCCCAGGCGCAATTCTCTGGCCGGCTTTGGTGGTTTTTCGGGTTTGGCCGTGCCGCGTGATCCGAATCCCTTTGCGACTGACATAATCAGTCGCCAGCGCTCGCGTTTTGAAGAATCTGGCGCGCCACAGCCAGACGTCGACGCGGATTTCCGCTTCGGTCTCACTCATTCGATGAGGGTGTGTCCGACGATGGGGAGTCAGTTGCGGGGTCCGGCGTCGTCACTGGCTCAGCTGTCGCTTGCGGCGCCACCACTTCTGGTTTCGCAGGTTTTGGTTTGCGCTTCTTGGGTTTGGGTTTCGGCTTTGGTTTGTCCGGCAAAAGCGCGCCGAGAACAGCGAATGGACTGTCCGGGTCCGGTTCGCGCCGCGCCGGTCGACGCTGGCCGCCGCCATGATGCGGACGCTTGCCGTGCTGGCGTTCTTTTTTCTTTCGGGGTCCGGCCTTGGCAGGATTGGGACGCGCCTGTTTGCGGGCCGCCCGTCTTTGCTCTTGTGCCTCAAGATGCGCCTTGGACTGGAACCGCCACAGTTTCACAACGCCGGTTTCCGGATCCTTCTCTGCCGGCGCGATACGGAACCCTTTCAGCACATTGTGAAAGTCTTCCAGCGGGCAGGACACCATCGAGGCCAGGTCCGGCGGAATTTCGAACTTGGCCTGGTCGGCTTCCTTGCGCCGTTTCGACAATTCCCAGCCGAGTCGCTCGGCTAGATCCGCGCGCACAGCCCTTTTTCCGAAGCGCAGATAGCCTTGCGCTGCCAGGTCTTCATCGGGCCAGGATCCGTCCAATTCGAAACTGCCTGCGCCTTCCGGAGCCACGGCGCGGTCGCGTCCGTCTGCGAGGCCTAACAGCAAGGCCATCAGTTTTTGCGCCGCTGGTTTTTGTGCGTCGGGAATATGCGCAGCGATGCGACCTGAGCGAATTCCAGCCTCTTTCAGTTTGGCCCGATCTTCAGGCCCGGGCAGCAGATTGCGATCTTCACCGCGCAGATCGCAGGCCGCGCCGGCTTCTAGCAACCGGAAGGCCAGGCCGCGCGCCAGCCCGTCCAGGGCGGCTTCGTCCGGTGAGAATTTCAGCTTGAAATGGGTCGGCAAACGTTTCTGGATCTCGGTCCCAAGCCATTCGTTCAAGCGCGTTTGGGCGGCGTCCTGCTGATGGGCTTCAGCTTCCTGTCCACCAAGCAAGCTTGCCGACGGCACCAGCCAGTGGGGGCCTTTCGCCAACTGGGCGACCGGTGCATCATTCCACACAATCTGGGCCTGTTCATTCAAGCTCAAGGCATTTTCCGGTGCCCCCGAGATGGCTTTCAGCCGTTCGGCAATCACCGGCTCGAGTGCTTGTATCGCGGCGCTGCGCAGCGTTTTGCCTTCGAGATCCGAAGCGCTGGAATCAGGTTCAAAGGTCAGACCGACAAGTTTGCCGACCTTGTGTCCTTCAATGGTGACTTCCCCGGTTTCAGAAACGTCAGTGCTCAACAGATCTTCCCTTTTCAGCCCTGCCATCAGGGCGGTTGTACGCCGATCAACGAAGCGCTGCGTCAGCGCCTCATGCAGCGCGTCCGACAGTCGATCTTCAATCTCTCGCGTTCTTTCGCGCCAATAGACAGGATTTTCAAGCCAGTCAGCCCGGAAACTTGCGTATGTCCAGGTCCGGATCATCGCCAGACGCTGTTGCAGCAAGCCGATATCGCCGACGGTTTGATCCAGGACATTAAGGCGTTCATCCATGGCGGTGTCGCCCAAGCGGGCATCCGGATTCGCGAGCGTTTCAGCCAGACCCAGGACCAGCCGACCATGACCTTCATGCCCGGCTTTGCGAAAATCGGGCAGCCTTGCGAGATCCCAAAGCCGCCTGACATTTCGCAGTCCGCGCACGTCCGGGCCCACCGCGCTGTCTTCTGCCATCCGGCGCAACACCCATTCGTCCAGACCATGCGGGTTTTGCCTGAGACTCGGATGCGGGCTGGGTCGGGCGAGACTGGCAATCAGGGTTTTGATCGATCTGTAATCGAGATCGCTATTGCGCCAGTTCAGGTCGACTACGGAGTCATATCGATGATCTTCCACGGCGCGGATCAGGTCGTCCTCGAACACCGGACAATCATTGGTCTCGCCAAATTCACCATTGTCACGAAAGCGCCCCGCGCGCCCGGCAATCTGACCGATCTCTGCAGCGCTCAGCCAGCGATGACGTCGACCGTCAAATTTCGACCGCCCGGAAAACGCGACCCGATCCACATCGAGATTCAGACCCATGCCGATGGCGTCAGTGGCGACCAGATAATCGACTTCGCCAGACTGATAGAGCGCGACCTGAGCATTGCGCGTGCGCGGGCTGAGGCCGCCCATAACCACGGCGCAGCCGCCTTTCTGGCGACGCAGCACTTCGGCGATCGCATAGACCTTGTCGGCGCTGAAACCGACAATTGCCGTCCGCTTGGGCAGCTTGGTGATCTTTTTCTGGCCGGCATAGGACAACGTCGAAAAGCGTTCGCGGATGTCTGTCGAAATGTCGAAATCCAGATCACGGAGCACATCGCGCATGGTTTCAGCGCCCAGAAGCAGGGTTTCCTGCGTGCCGCGCATGTTCAGAATACGGTCGGTGAAAACGTGCCCGCGCTCATCATCATCGGCGATCTGGATTTCGTCCACGGCCAGAAACTCGACGTTGATATCTGTCGGCATCGATTCAACCGTGCAGACCCAGTAGCGTGCCCGGTCCGGGACGATCCGTTCTTCGCCGGTGACCAGGGCGACAGCGCGGTCGCCCTTCTCGGCCACGACCCGATCATAGACTTCGCGGGCCAGCAGACGCAAAGGCAGACCGATCATGCCGGTCGTGTGTCCCATCATGCGGTCCAGCGCATAATGCGTTTTTCCTGTATTCGTTGGGCCAAGAATGGCTTTGAGAATGGCCATATGATGAGATTATCCGAGGAAAGATGAGTGCAGGTTCTAGCGGGTTGGACACGGCTCGGGCTGATCTATGTGCGAGTCAACGAGATTTCCATCCCCATCTTCGATTTTGAATTGATCGAGCCAGTCGCGGTTGCGGGCCAAAGGTTGATAATCGCTGGCGACGTAAAGCCTCAGCTCACGCCGCAAGGGGCAACCATTCGAACGGTGCCCCAGATCGATGCCGACCACTCCTTCCGGGCTCCAGGTAGCGAAGTCTGCCTGAATGCGCGGGCGCAAATGCGATCGATAACTGGCGACCAGAACGCGGCGACTGTCCAGGTCTGCCAGATCGATGCTTTCCGAATAACTCTTCGGCCCTGGATTATAGCGCCACATGATCAACGGCACGTCCAATTGATCGCGCAAATAGTAATCGAGCCCGTGCCAGATCTCGCGTTCGTCGACCAGAATGGCCGTCGGCTGCAGCCGTTCAATGTCACGCGCCAATTGTTGAGACAGATCTTCCCACCCGCGCACGCGCTTGAGATCATTGTCGCGTCCAAGCGCGGCGCTCCAGCTTGGTGGACCCAGGGCGAGCGTGATGGCCAGCGCGCCGACCATGGCCTGCAGTCCGATTCCGGCCCAATACGCTGCTCGCCAGCCACGGGCGCGGATCAGGAACCCGCCTATAAACACGCTGGCGGCAGGATACGCAGTAGCGGCCCAGTTGGCGTGTGCACGAGACAGCACAGCCTGGATGGCGATGATGATGAGGACCGGCAGGATGAAACAGGCCAGCCAGCGCTCCTTCGCACCCTGGGCGTGCGCAGCATCCCCGATATCGGCCAATTCTGGTTTTGGACGCAGAAAGATCAGACCCGTAATCAGAGCGACAAAGCAGACCGGTCCAAACACGCCCATCTGGTCGCCGACAAATTCGGGGAAGTGTTCCAGATTGAACAGATCGCCGCCCAGATTGGCATTGTCTACCGTATGGCTGACGGTCTGGAACTCATTCGCGGCATTCCAGATCAGATGCGGCGCGAATACGGTCGCAGCCATAGCGATAAAGGCTGCGCCTTTTGCGCTCAGCACGGTATTTCGGGTCGGTTTGTCAAACAGGCTAGTCAGTGCCACTCCGATGGCAAAATAGAGCATCGCATATTTGGACAGAAAGCCAGCCCCGATGGCGAGCCCGAGCAAGAGTGTCCCACCCCATCCGAGATCATCTTCCCGCAACCGCCAGAAAAGATACAATGCCAGGCTCCAGAAGGGGAACAAAACGCCATCCGTCGAGATGACGCCCGAAGACAGAATGATGCCAGGCATCAAATGGTAAGTGACCGTGGTGAAAAGCCCTGCCAGGTTCCCAAACATCCGTCGGGACAACAGGAACAGAAACACAGATGCAATCGCGTGAAATACGGGCGCAAGGAATCGGATGGCCCATTCAGAATCACCCAACAGTGCGGACGATGCGTGGATCATCCAGGCAATCATGGGAGGTTTCGAGTAATACCCCCATTCCAGCGACTCCCCCCAACGCCAATATTGCGCTTCGTCGGCATAGAGTTCCAGCGGCGAAAACAAGGCGAGAACGATTCGTACGGCCAAGAGGCCTGCAATTATTACGATTGCAAGTTGGCTGAAGCGGTCTGCGGCGGAAGAATTGGCGGCCATGATCTCCCCTTACGCGCCTTGCTCCGCGACATAAACCCTTCGGCGCATGTGTGGCTTATTTGCAATGCCAACCAACTGAGTCAGTGGTTACACATAACTCTAACACGACTGTCACATTTCTGTAATCTGCGAGATCTAATGCCTCGAAAAGTAGTGTACTCGGGTCATCCTACCCGGCCTGCTTAGTGGCAATTTGAGGGGAAACTCATGTCCAACTGGAAACTCCTATCCGGTGTGGCCGCCGCCTCTATCATGACCGCAGCGATTGTCGCTCCGGCTGAGGCTCAGGTCACAACATCTGAAATTCGCGGTTCTGTTAGCAGTGACTCGGGCGCCGTTGTTTCTGACGCGTCTGTTTCGATCACAGACACAGCAACGGGTCTGACACGCTCGACGACGACCAGTGCGACTGGGGCTTACGCCATCCGCAACCTGCCAATTTCGTCTTCATACCAGGTGACCGTGTCAGCAACTGGCTTGCAGAGCCAGCAAGTAGACAACGTCCCATTGGTTCTGGGCGACACCACCAATCTCGATTTTACACTGACGGCTGATGCTGATCGAACACTGGACACGATCGTTGTTACGGCGTCTGCGACCGACCTTATCCAGACGGCCGTCGGCCCGAGCGCCACTTTTGGTCTCGAAACACTTCAAAACGCGCCGACCATCAACCGCAATATCACCGACGTCTTGCGGATTGATCCCCGCATCTACGTTGATGAAAGTCGCGGCGACATCAACCCGATTCAGTGTGGTGGTAAGAACCCGCGCTTTAACTCACTGACTTTGGATGGGGTACGCTTGAATGACGGGTTCGGCCTGAACTCCAATGGTTACCCAACCGAGCGCCAGCCTTTCCCATTCGACGCGATTGAACAGGTCGCGGTTGAGCTGTCTCCATTCGATGTTGAATATGGTGGCTTCACCGCCTGTAACATCAACGCGGTTACCAAGTCTGGTACCAATGAATTCCACGGCTCCGCTTTCTTCGATTACGCGTCCGATGATTTCCAGGGCGACTCCCTGGAAGGCAGCAGCATTCAGGCAAATCCATTCGACGAGTACCGTTATGGTGCCCAGATCGCCGGACCGATCGTCAAGGACACGCTCTTCTTCTCGGTAGCGTATGAGAAGCTCGAAGGTGCGAACACATTCGACCGTGGTCCACTCGGATCAGGCGCGATCAATGAAGTGAACATCACCCAGGAAGAACTGGATGAGATCGCCCGCATCGCGCGCGATATCTACGGCTACGATCCAGGTGGAATTCCAACCAGCTTCGACAATGAAGATGAGAAGATCCTCGTCAAGCTGGACTGGAATATCAACAACCAGCATCGCGCGGCCTTCACATATAACTACAATGATGGCTTCAACATCACGCAGTCTGATGGCGATCTGGATGAGTTCGAATTCTCCAACCACTTGTACGAGCGTGGCGCTGAGTTGAACCAGTACGTTGGTTTCCTTTACAGTGACTGGACAGACAATTTCTCAACCGAAGTTCGTCTTGGTTATGTTGACCTTGAGAACCGTCAGAATTCAGTCGGTGGCACGGACTTTGGTGAGATCACGATCGAAACCGATGACGTTAATGTATACATTGGCGGCGACGACTCACGTCAATCGAACGAGCTGAATTACAGCATTCTGAACATGGCGTTCAAAGGCTTCTATCAGCTCAATGATCACGCCATCACATTCGGGTATGAGCGCGAAGAGCTGGATATCTTCAACTTGTTTATTCAGCACACCGAAACCGAAATTGACTTTGATGATCGGCCAGATCTAAGCAGCGCAACCGATACACGCGATCCTGCGATCATCAACTTTGAGCTCGGTCTTGCGGACAATGTAAATTATAACAATGCGCCATCCGGCAATCCACGTGATGCCGCTGCCGACTGGGGTTACGCCGTCAATACCGCATACCTGCAGGACGAGTTTGACGTAGGCAGCAACGTCAGCGTTATTTTGGGCCTGCGCTATGACTGGTGGGAAACCGATGATGAGCCGGTGACCAATCCTGACTTCCTGGCCGATTATGGATTCTCCAATGGTCAGACTTTGGACGGTGAAGGCCTGTTGCAGCCACGCTTCGCTTTCACTTGGGACGCCAAGGAAAACCTGACCGTTCGCGGTGGTTTTGGCCTCTATTCCGGTGGTGACCCGAACGTCTGGTTGTCCAACAATTACTCGAACAATAATGTCCTGCAGTTTGGCCAGGATGGCGGCGGGTTTGGGCTTGAAGACGGCGTGACGTCACTGTTCGATATTGACTATACCGCATGTGAGGACGGCGTTCCTGTCGGACCGGGTTGGTGTGTCCCAACCGTGTTGGCCGATGCCGTTGCTAGTGGTCAGGGTTCGAATTTTGAGATCAACTTCCTTGATCCTGATTTTGAAATCCCATCTGAGTGGAAATATTCTATCGGAGCCACATGGTATCCGCAGATCAACGTCGACAACTTCCTTGGCGGTGAGTATGCGGTGAATGCCGATCTTCTTTATTCGAAGAGCGACAATTCGGCGATGGTGCTTCGCGCAGATCTGGTCGAATCCGGATTCAATGACCAGGGTATCGTGACATTTGATAGTGTCGCGGAAAGCGCATTCGTGCTGACCAATTCCAATGTTGGCAATGAGTCGCTGACCGCTTCGTTCAGCATCGCCAAGGATTATGGCAATGGGTTCGATTGGTCGTTCGGTTATTCATATAATGATGCGCAAGATGTTCAGCCAATGACGTCCTCCGTGGCCTTCTCGAACTATAATAACCGTGCCTATACCAGCCCGCAGGAAGATGTTCTGTCCACCTCGGACTATAACATCACGCACCGTTTCACGGCGCTGGCGAACTATGAGAGGGAGTTCTTCGAAGGCTATGCTTCGACGGTCTCTGCGTTTGCAACGGCTCGGTCGGGACAACCATTCTCACTGATCCGTGATGATCAGAGCGTGGCAGCGTTTGGCTTCACGCCGTTCGTTGATCCTCCAGGTATCCTGATCCCCGGCGCCGAGCGCAACGGCGAAGAAGGCTCCTGGTTCAGCAAAGTGGATATTCGCTTTGAACAGGAATTCCCCGGCATTCGTCCGCTAGACCGTTCGTCGGCATTCATCGTTGTTGATAACCTCACCAACCTGATCAACGACGAGTGGGGCATCCTGCGTGTGCCGGACTTCCCACCAACCGTTGAAGCCGACCCTACAACCGGTCTGGCCACACAGCCAGCTGAGTCCCGGATTGGGGATGCATCACTTTGGGAAATTCGTTTCGGGGTCCGTTACGAATTCAAAATAGGTCACATGACCTGATGAACAAGGGCGGTGCAGAAGGCACCGCCCTTTTTCTTTGAGCTTTTGCCCCGCATGTGGCAAAGGCGCGGCGATGACGAACCCGAACCTGTTTCTGCCCCCTGAATGGGCACCTCAGTCCGCTGTCTGGGTCGGCTGGCCACACTTGCGCAGCGAATGGGGGCAGGCATTTGATGCAGCGCGAAATGAGATTGCTCTTTTCGTGCGCGCCTTGAGTGCCGTCACCCCGGTTCGGATTGCCTGTGGATCGCGGGAAGCTTTTGGCAGCGCCTGGTTTGCGCTTGAAGCTGAAGTCATGACGGACCGTGTCAGTTTGCACACCCTGCCAGCGGGCGATATCTGGCTCAGAGATACCGGTCCTGTTTTCGCGCATAGCGGTGATCAGAGCATCGCGCTCGACTTTCGGTTCAATGGCTGGGGCGAGAAATATGTCATGTCAGGCGACACGATGACTGCGGGCGGTATGGCCAGCGTTGAACGCGTACAGCGACAGTCGCATGACTTCGTTTTGGAAGGCGGTGCGATCGATGTGGATGGCGCTGGCCGGTTGCTGACCACACGGCAATGTCTGCTGAATCCCAATCGCAATCCGGGCTGGACGCAGGCGATTGCCGAGTCCGAACTAAAACGAGCCTTCGCGATCGAGCAGGTCATCTGGCTCGGCGAGGGTTTGCGCAATGATCATACGGATGGACATATCGACAATATCGCCCGCTTTGTTGGAGAGGGTCGAGTCTTGTGCCAGCACGCGTCAGGCCCAGATGATCCGAATGCCAAGACCTATACGGCCATTCAATCCAACCTTCGCGCCGCAGGGCTTGAGGTAATAGCGCTTCCGTCGCCCGGTCGGATCGCGGATGATGCGGGCGCGATTGCGCCGGCCAGCCATCTCAATTTCCTGATCAGTAACAGAAAGGTCTTTATGCCGGTTTTCGACGAAGTTCTGTCCCAAAAGGCGCTCACCGCGATGGAGGCTGCTATGCCAGATTTTGAAATCATTGGATTGCCAGCGCGCAACATCTTGTCAGGCGGAGGCGCATTTCATTGCATGACCCAGCAAGTGCCGGCGCTGACGGAGGAGCGATTTTGAGCCGACAGATCAACGCAGCCGTATTGCAAATGGCGTTCACCAAAGGCGATCCAGGACGCAATGTTTCCCGCGTGGCAGAGTTCGCACGGCGTGCGGCGCGTGGCGGGGCCGAAATCATATTGCCGCCGGAATTGTTCAGCGACCACTATTTCTGCAAGACGCAGGA